>Ga0123355_10003628_pt1 | contig 22233 bp, 12 predicted proteins | sample TergutEmb28metaG_3_FD_89872 | JGI IMG/M metagenome (GOLD analysis project Ga0123355, IMG submission 89872) | Embiratermes neotenicus P1 segment gut microbial communities from Petit-Saut dam, French Guiana - Emb289 P1 | ecosystem: Host-associated > Arthropoda: Insects > Digestive system > Gut ... | reverse complement strand
AAGCAGCGTACCAAGAATACCGTGCATGGCGCACAGAAGTAGAAGAAGCAGAAGCAGCCCACCAGGCGTACCTCGACTGGCTTGCCGAAATAGAACGCCAGCGAGTAGCGTACGAAGAATGGCGCGATTGGCTATGCGCCACCAACCAATGCGACCAATGCGACCGCTGCAGCTAATCTAAGCTTGTAATCTTCACCAGACATATTGTCCGTAACTAAAAACTAAAAACGGCTGTTTTGCTAAGCATTTCAAATGAATTTTGTTCATTCAAACGCTTAGCAGGACAGCCATTTTTGTGCCAATGCCATTAAGTTAAGAGTTTGCGCAAACGAGAAACCGTTGCCGTTCTGAGCGAATGCGAAGAATCTAACTATAGTCATATAAACTAAAACCGTCCAATGTAACTTGTAATTTTTCCGCACTACTTCGTCCGCAAGTTGATTGCTTGCAATCAACAACTCCTAGCGTACCTTTGGGTACGCGTCGTCGTCGCTTCCTCGTATTGCGTCAAATTACTTCGTTACATTGGACGGTTTTCAATTTATGTGACTATAATATTTGTCAGATCCTTCGCAAGCTCAGGAGACAGATTGCTTATACTAAATCCAATCTATTCACAGTTTCAAAATGCCACAGTGTTAAATTTTTAGTATGCCGAAAAGACCTACTATTGCAAAGCTTAGGCGATTTCATGTGCATGGGTTGACCGCCGGGGTATTTATTTTTTTCGCATATATGCTGCACAGAGTTTTACATTCCTGTGACTACAACCCAACGGTCGATACCTACCGCCGATTGTACCCACGGAAATCAACTTTCGGAGTTTAACCCAGAAACCCACTCACTTTTTATTAAAAGCGAGATAAAAACTTTAATATTAAACCCAAAATCGTGCGAATGCACGATTTTACGATAAAGTTTTGGTCAAACTTTTTCAAAAGTTTGCAGGGTTTGGGATGGAGTCCCATAGGTTCATTTGAAAATTGATTTCCGCCGATTGTACCCGTCCGGCGTTGACACAATGGAAAAATATATTTTTATGGCAAAGCCGTTGACACAACCAAAACTCATGTATATAATTTGTCTACGGTACACGTTTGCGAAACATGTTTAGTTGTGCAATGCACCATGTAGTGCTCTGTTGTAATAAAAATATACAAGTCTATTTGACGTTTTTATCGTCGAAACATGTTTCGGTTTTGCCATACATAACAATAGAAAGGAGATCGCGACAAAGGATAAGGCATAACAGACAGAAAATAAAAAAATCAGGAGGAAAATTTAATGTTAAAAACCAAAAAACTTAAAAGACTGCTGGCGTTATTAGTAGCACTAGTTATGGTAGTTTCAAGTATTCCGGTTTTTGCGCAAAGCGCAGCGCAGGACGACTTCTACCCTACGCCTGAATTAACAGAAGCAGAATATTACCCTGCACCCGATACAGCTATCGAAATTGCCCCAGCCGCATTTGACCTGGACGATTTCCTTGACTATTACGACTTCGACGTTCGTAATCTTGGGGATTTGATAAGGGAAACCGGTAACTGGGCGGCTGGTGTCGGTAATCCCAACTTAGAAAACACCCCAACTCAACTACGAATTGACCCTGTGGCAAACACTTCTGTTTACTATACACAAAACGCGCCTAACAATGTGTTGTGGGCATTTACTATGTACACACCACAGATAACCCACGCACACATGGGCGGCAGAAATCTTGGGTTTTTGCTACGCAGAACCGGAACGGGCTATCACTTTGAAGGTACAAACTACTTTATCCGTTGGTTTGCCGGCTACAATGAATTCCGTTTACTTAACACCCAACCAAGCGGCGACGCAGAAATTGCACCACGGATGCCAAACGACGTAAACTTCATGAGAACAGGCCTCCCAGAGCCAAACTGGACCCAAATGCGTGAACTTATTCCCCATGACATAATCATGGGTGCGGTAGACGTACCCGGCGGAGTAAGAGTAATTCTTATTATTGATGGCGAATTGGTATATGACATTTTAGACGATGGAGCAATTAATCCATACGTTGAAGGTCCTGGCAGAATCGGCTTTTGGTTCGGAACCATGCGGTATCATTACGCGCCTTTCTACATTCGTCCGGCCTGCGAAACCACATTTCCGCTAACCCCGCCTGCAGGCATCCCATGTGACACTTGCAATGCGTACCCATGTTCATGTCCGTTTGTACTGCCACCAACCCGCAACCTTGGCGATTTAATAAGCCAACCAGGTTGGTATGCAAGCAACGCATACAGTTTCGTGCAAACCGACACCTATCTAAGAGTAGAAAACTCTGGCGAACATACAAGCGTTTGGTTTGAAGGCGATGTGCCAAACGATTACTTGTGGGCATTCGAATTTGAAATGCCGCCATTAAACGTTAATTATGCACCGGCTGCAAGAAATCTTGGCTTTATGGTTCGCCGGTCTGATCCTGGTTTGCGCCCGGGTGGCCTACGGGCACTTCATGATGTTGGCGATAACTATTTCTTCCGCTTCCAATCGGGGGCAGCATATACCGCCAATCCTCTAAGAATTTTCAGAGGCCCGAATATGATTCATTCTACCGCCAACCCAGAAGGCTTCTTTATGCCAAGCGATCCGGATGCCAATGTTTGGACATATCGCGTAAGGCATGAAGTGGTGATGGGTGCCATTACCGTAGACGAAGGCGTGCGCCTTTTCTGGATGATAGACGGCGAAGTTGTATTTGACGAAATCGATACTTCTCCTGAAAGAATTACAGCGGCGGGTCAAATCGAATTCTGGTTTAGTAACTTGCGCATGCATGGTATAAATTTTTATATTCACCAAGCTTGTACAACCGAATTCCCGCTTACACCCGCCGCAGGTATTCCATGCGACTATTGCGACGAATATCCGTGCGGATGCCCTGCGGCACCGTACAATGTAACCAACCTAAGCGTTCTAATGACGGCAGCTAGTTTGCCTTATTGGGAAACTCAACTGCACGTACGTGGAGATATTGCACCTGAACACGGCCTTCCTGGTGACCTGCTGCCAGGCGCACCGTTTGGCGTGGTTGAAGCCATAGCCGACGAAAGAGTTGCAGTAAGGTCAACAGCATTTGCCGGTGCAGACCATCATCTGTCCGGTAACTGGGGCACCATTTTCACATACACAGGCGACCACGACCACAACACAGTGTGGGCATTCCAAGGCGGCCTTGAAAGCGGCTTTGGCGACGGTCTTGTAACATTCCGCGTGCGCACCCAAGGCCCGCACAGGGATCATCATGTATTCCCAAGCTACAATTTCCGCTATGGCACCGACGGTCTTACAATTCGCAGAGGCGATACAACTCTTGCGTCTGCAGGACATGGCGTATTTGTTCCCGGCGAAATTCATGATATAGAATTTGGTGTAATCGACGTTCTTGCCGACGACGGCGTAACTGTGGAAGCCGTAAGGATAATCCTAAACATTGACGGCATTAATATTTTTGACTATTTGGACAGCAGCTCTGCCCGTATAACAGCCCCGGGCTACATGACCATAGGCATGACAAACATGATTGGCAACGCCTTTATTATGATGCCGGGCCGCGGCCCTGTTCTTGGTATGAATATTGACCCTGCTATCGTAATGCAAGAAGCACCTTTCACCCAGCAATTTACCGCAGAGGTTTTGGCTTGGTCCGGTACAGATTTAAGTGTGACATGGACAGTGGACGGTAACACTAATCCGGGCACAGCTATAGACGCATACGGTTTGCTTACCGTACCCGCAGCTGAAAACGCGCTTGTACTGCTTGTAACCGCAACTTCTGTAGAAAATCCGGAAATATACGCGACCGCAAGGGTGCATCTTGGCGATGCAATGCCGGGCGAAATATTTGTTGCACCGGGCGGAAGCGATTCCAACCCGGGCACAATGGAATTGCCACTTGGCACAATTGCAGGCGCAATAGATATGGTGCGCGGTATGAACCAGCAAGGTTTACTGCCACTTGGCGGCGTAGTTGTTAACATCAGAGGCGGCAGATACTACTTCACACAATCTCTTGTGTTTAACGAACTGGATAACTTCCCAGCCGACAGGCCTGTAACATTCACCGCGTTTAACAACGAAGAAGTTATTTTCTCCGGCGCGGTAGAAATCCCTGGCAGTGCATTTTCACCAGTAACAGATCCTGCAATCTTAGACCGTTTACACTCAAGCGGACGCGACCATATTCAGCAAGTAAGCCTTATTGACCTTGGTATACCTGCAACCCAGTGGGGTAGCGTACAAAGAGCTAACCCACACACTTTGGTTAACCCCGACACATCTCATCTATATGTAAACGGCGTACGCCAACAGTTGGCAAGGTACCCAAGCCACGGTTTCAGCTTAACTGGACGCATTACACGCCCGCAAGCAGGTGCGGCAGGTGCCATTTTTGCCTACTACACTTATGCCGAACTGCCTGAAGCGGCAGACAGATGGGGAACCGCAGACCAAGCATGGGCATCAGGCTTCTGGAGATGGGACTGGTATCAAGATTCTATGCCAATCTCCATTGACACATCTGCCAGAACTATTGAGCTTGGGTTAGGTACAACCTTTGGCGTAATGGCCGGCATGAGATACTATGTATTCAACTTGTTAGAAGAAGTATCTATACCTGGCGAATGGTTCCTTGACAGAAACACAGGCATTTTGTACTACTACCCTTCTGTTGCAGACTTGGCCGGAAGCGATATACGCCTTGCCGTATTTGAAGGCGCAATGGTAGCGATAGACGGTGCAGAAAACTTAAACTTTGAAGGTATTATATTTGAAGAAACAAGTGGCGGAGCGTTTACAATACGCAATGCAGATAGCATTCACGTTTCCGATTCTACCTTTAGGAATATGGGCGGTAAAATTGCAGATATCCGCTTTACAACAAACTCGTCCTTTAGGGGCAACAATGCATATGACCTATCTAAAGGCGGCATTTATCTGTTTAGTATCGGCTGTAAACTTACGCTTACCCCAGGTAATATTGAAATAAGTAACAACTTCTTTAACCGTTTTAGTTTGGTAAGCAGAACCTACACCCCTGCTGTAAGGGTTGATGCCTTCTCTATTGGTGTAGACGTTAGAAATAACGTTATCCATGGCGCGCCGCATTCCGGCATTTTGTTTGGTGGTGTTGATGTAACTTTTGCCTACAACGAACTGTTTAACCTTGTCACCGAATCTGACGACGCAGGAGCAATTTACGGTGGCCGTAACTGGGCAGACAGGGCAATTACCTTCCATAATAACCTGCTGCACGAAATGCAGCCAATGCCAGGTAAACGCGACTCTTTCGGCATTTACTTGGATGACAATATGGGTGGTATCGACATTACCAGCAATATTTTTGTAAATGTACACACGCCATTTTTTGGTCATGGCGCATGGGAAACTCATTTAAGAGGTAATGTGTTCTCTAATGCGGAAGTACCGGTTAACTTTAACAACTTGGTTGTAAATAACCGTGTTGCAATGTACAACCGCTACTGGGACGAAACAAGGCCAGACCGTTTACCGAACCCTGCGTGGGATGCCAGATTCCCAGGATGGGAAGCGGGTCCAACTACTGCTGACCGTAGAAACCCAAGCTGGAACAATTGGGAACTGTATTTTAGCGACCCGGTTGCAGGTGCAGGTTATTGGCCATCATTCTTTAACTTGTCACGTTTTAACTCTGTTCAAGATTCTATCCTCCATGATTCCGAACCAATGCGCTTTGGTACTCTTTGGAGATACCCGTTTGCGGGGCATGGCAATAATAATGTTCACACATCTGTAAGTCCGTTTGTAAACCTTGCTGGTCGTGACTTTACATTAACCCCGGCAGCAGCAACTTCACTTGGTGCATATGCTCCAAACTTTGCAAACATTGGCCAATACATTGGCGGCGGCAGAAGCGAAATTTTTGTTATGAACGATTTCACATTGGTGTATCCGTTCCATAACGCGGTTGATGTACCTGTTTACGGTCTGCGCCTAATGTGGAACCGTGCCATTGGCGCAACCTACTATCATGTTACCGTAGCAAGAGATGCAGCAATGACTGATATTGTATTCACGGGCACAACCCAGTATTTATTCATTGATGTAGATGGTCTTGAGTATGGCGAATATGCTTATTACTGGCGTGTAGAAGCCGAAGGTATATCTGCACACAACCCAGACCGCAGGTTTAACATTGACGGTATACACCGTTTCACCTCTGCACTTGAAAGCGTTGGAGATTCTACTCTTCTGCTTATCCAAATTGGTATAACCGAAGATGTGCTTGAAGTAGCTGTCGTAGGCGAAAATGCAGGAATGTACCCGCTGGAAGCATACGAAGCCCTGCGTGCAATTTTGGACGAAGCCATTGCGCTTATAGAGCGCGGCGGCTACACTCGCGAAGAAATTAGCACAATGGTAAACCGTCTAATTGAAGGCCGCAGAGTACTTGAAGCGTCCAGAATTGTAGGCATTGTATGTTTAGGCACACGTATGAGCGCGAACTCTCCTTGGGGTAACTCTTCAGGTTCTGAGCTAACTCTTGTTCCTTACGAGAGCATAACCTTTATGGGGGCTCACATGGGTTACACCCTGCCTATGCCAAACTACGCAATATGGGCATTTAGAATGCAAGTTGGCGACCTGGGCGACCCAATGCCAGCAGGCTGGTATGGTATTACCCTTCGCAATGGTAGCCCAATAGGGGATCCATGGGGACATGCAGGCGGTTATCTGTTTGGTACCCAAGTAGACTCCGGCAGGTTTGAATTGCAAAAATTCTATACCCCTAGTAGTTTTACTAACATCTATCGCGACCTAGAAGATCTGCTTGTGCCCGGTCAAATTCACGATATTTTAATTGGTGCAACAAGTACGCCTTATGGCGCAAGTCTGTTCTTCCAAATAGACGATATCGTAATTTTCGATTTCGAAGATATCTTCCTGGATGGGCCGTATGGTAACGCAATTCCTGTTATAGGGTCTATCGGTTTCCACTTTTATGGAGATTTCCGCAATATGCCTATTAGACTTTTCCCTGCCAGTGACCTTGAGTGCCCGGTTGACTGCGACTGCCCGCACTGTGAATATCTAGCATGGCGCGAAGCAATTAGATTAGCCGAAATAGCGCATCAAGAGTATCTTGACTGGCTTGCAGCAGTAGAGGAAGCCGAAAGGTTACATCAAGAATACCTTGCGTGGCGTGAAGAAGTAAGGCTGCGTGAAGAAGCGTATCTTGCATACCGTGCATGGCGTGATGAAGTAGAGGCGGCTTACCAGGCATACCGCGAGTGGCGTGAGTGGCTGTGCACCACCGGTCAATGCGGCGGATGCCCCCTTTGCGATTGATTGTTGATTGATTACAACTGCCAGTTGACACGATTTTTGTGTCAACTGGTTTTTTTGTGATGTTTTGCATAGGGTGTGTTCGATAATTCCATTGCACCGCCTTTTCGGTAAAAAATTGCACTATGCGTCGTTGCGTAAAGCCTTATGTGCCTTCGGGTACATAAGGCTTTACGCTCCTAGCCTAGCACAATTTTTACTCGAAAATTCGGCACAAGCGAATTACCGAACACACTCTAATTATTTATTCACGTGAATCTAATTTGATAAATTACACAACGATACCCCCCATTCTTGAAACGCTATATCATACAGAGACAACAAAACGACTTCAATTCCTCTGTGGACTCTGTGCCTCTGTGAGAAAATTTTTTATGAAATACCTCACAGAGACACAGAGATCACTGAGAATGAATGGTAAGACCTGTAAATTAGATTCACGTGATTATTTATTAAATTATTCTTGACAAAGCACTTGCCATTGATTATAATGCACACGAACAGCGTTAACTAAACATGTTTCATTGTCAATTTTGTGAATCACCACAAGGAGGCAGCCAAAATGCCGCTACATAAAAAGAAAAAATCCCCATGGAAAACATTTATGAAGAACAAAGAACTGTTATTGTTGACAGTGCCTGCCCTTTTGTTTTTCTTCTTTTTCCGCTATTTGCCTATGCCGGGCGTATGGATGGCCTTTACAAATTATCGCCATGTAGACGGCATCTTTGGCAGTCAATTCGTGGGTTTGCAGTGGTTTAGGATGTTTTTCCAAGGTGACTTGGCCCGCATTACACGAAACACTGTTTTGTACAGCACATCCTTTATCATACTGGGCGTTGTAACTGGTGTATTCACCGCTGTTATGATGAACGCCGTGCGCAGTAGGTTTGCCACCAAAACATATCAAACAATTATGATACTGCCGCACTTTATGTCGTGGATTGTAGTTGCACTCTTGCTATATATCTTCCTTGACCCTGTACATGGTGTGGTGAACAGAATGCTTGTTAACTTTGGCTTTGCACCTGTAATGTGGTACGCCCGTAGCGAATATTGGCCGTTTATTCTAACTTTCATGAATATATGGAAAAACGTAGGCATGGGCAGTCTCATATACTACGCGGCACTTATGGGTATAGACCCCGCCTTGTATGAATCCGCCGCAATAGACGGCGCGGGCAAAATAGCAAAATTCCGTTTTATTACATTCCCAGGGCTGGTACCGGTTATAACGATACTTACCTTGCTTGCCCTAGGCGGGCTGTTTAGGGGTGACTTTGGTCTGTTCTTTGCAGTACCAAGGGACGTTGGCGCGCTGTATCCAACAACGGATATATTGGACACCTACATCTTCCGCGGACTGCGCATGGGTCTTTTAAGCCTTAGTGCCGCCGCAGGGTTGTATCAGTCGATTGTTGGTTTCCTTGCTGTGGTTTCGGTTAACTTTATTGTAAAAAAAGTTAATCCGGAAAACGCGCTGTTTTAGAAGGAGGCAAGTCATGGTCGAGAATAAGAAAAAACTTGCCCTAGAGCAAATTCTTGTAAACGGATATTTCATAATTTGTTCCCTGTTGTTCTTAGTTCCATTAATTTTGATGGTGACATCATCTTTCATGGACGATAATGAAATTCGTATGCACGGGTACAGGCTTATCCCCAACACGTGGTCGCTTGAGGCGTACCGTTACTTGTTTCGTATACCGCAGCGTATTATAAACGCTTATGGCGTAACAATTTTTACATCTACCGTGGGCACTGTCATGTCGGTAATTACGATGGGGCTTGTGGCGTATCCACTATCCCGCAAAGACTTTGCGTACCGCACGCCTATTACATGGTTCATCTTCCTTACAATGCTGTTTAGCGGCGGGCTTATTCCAAGCTTCATCATTAACACGCAGGTATTAGGTCTTATGGATTCTGTCTGGGCGTATCTGCTAATCAACCTTGCAAGCCCTTTCTTCATTATAATAATGCGTACATTTTTCCAACAGTTACCGCCCGATTTGGTAGAATCTGCAAAAATAGATGGGGCAGGGGAGCTCCGGATTTTCTTTACCATTATCGTACCCCTATCAAAGCCGGTGTTTGCAACAATAGCCCTGTTCGTTCTGCTAGAACGCTGGAACGAATGGATAATTACCCTGCTTTACATCAGGAACGAAAATTTATTTACCCTGCAATTTTTACTACAGCGCATCTTGGGCGAGGCAGAATTTGTGCGTAACTTCCTGGCTAACTTTCCGGGTGTGGCTCATATGATAGATACCAGCGCAATACCAACCTTAAGCATGCGCTACGCAATGACTGTGCTTGCCGCAGGACCAATGTTGGTTGTGTTCCCGTTCTTCCAAAAGTATTTCACAAAGGGTTTAACAATTGGCGCCGTAAAGGGCTAATATAAAAAAAATATGTAGGAGTGAAGTGTATGAAACGCAAAACAATTTTACTAACAGTACTTGTAATGGTGCTGGCACTGGCGTTTATCACCGCCTGTAACAGAAACAACGACGACGAAATCGTCATCCGCTGGATGATGGGCGGAGACGTTCCCGCCGACGGTCCTGCTGTTTGGGCTGCTGTAAACGAAGAATTGCAAAACCACATGCCAGGCGTAACCCTGGACATTACCGTTGTACCATTTGGCGAATACGAAGAGCGTTGGATGCTTGAAGCCGCCGCAGGCGCAGAATGGGATATCGCATGGTTTGGCTGGATGCTTAACCTACAGCGCGAAGTTCAAAATGGTTCACTAATGCCTTTGAACGACCTTATTGACCGCTACGGCCAAGATTTGCGTCGCGAAATTCCTGAGTTTATGTTCACCAACAACACAATTAACGGCAACCTGTATCTTATCGCTAACAACCAAGTTGCGGTAAACACCGCTGCCGGTGTTATCATCCCAACAGAATTAATGCCACACATGAACGTTGCGGCATTTAACGCCGCTGCAGAAGAATGGGCAGCTTCCAACAGAGTGTTCCCTCCATCTTCTTTCATGGACGTAATCGAAGACTTTACACAACGCGTAGATGATGCGGGTATGCTTGGCCTTGGTCTTTCAATCGAAAGCTTCTCGGGCGCGCTTGGCAACCGTAACGTATGGTCGCAACAACCGGGCGGAAGGCATACAAATGCCGCATTCACCCGCGCACATGACCAAACAAGCCGCGTATACAGCATCTTCGACCTAGAAGAAGAGGAAATCGAATTTTACCAGCGTATTCAAGATTGGTTTAACCGTGGTTGGATCCGCCATGACGGTTTAACAGTCGAAAACTGGGATGCAGATTTCTACAACTTCCCATACGGCCATGGTTATATTTTACGTGTTCACGGTCACGACCCTTTCCAAGAAGGTGTTCAATCTGCGCGTCATGGCTTCCCTGTAACAATTTTGCCAGTTTTATATCCAAGGGCTTCTCTTAACACCAACCCAACCAACACTTCCCATGGTATTATGCACGGCGCAAACAATCCGGAAGCGGCAATGCAATTTCTTAACCTGCTAAATTCTGCCGAAGGCCAAACAATTTACAACATGCTTATCCACGGTATTGAAGGCACACACTGGGAATTTTATGACCAAGCGCAAGGTATTGTTCGTCCAATTGAAGGCGCACCACAATACGGCATGGGTGCATGGGCAATTGGTAACACCTATTACCAATTTGTAACCCCTGGTACAGACCCCGAGCAAGGCCGCTACATGACCCGCGTATTTAACCACTCTGCAATGTCAATGCCTTTAGGCGGTTTCGTGTTTGACACAAGCAATCTTGTTGTAGAATCCCTGTCATGGGAAACCATAATGGAAGAGTACCGTGATGTACTTGCACTGGGTATGGTTGCAAACGTTCGTGCTACTATTCAAGAGCGTAACGCACGCCTTGAAGCAGCTGGAATACGTAACTTTGCTACACAATTGCAAGCGCAAATAGACGAGTTTAATAGGTAGAAATAAATAGAATTGGGGCTGTTGCATAACCCAAGTGAGTTTTGCGACAGCCCCGGTTTGTTGTTGATTAGTTTATGTCCCATCCCACTTCATAATATTGTGAATGCAATACATATCTAGCGGGACGGAAAGCGTTCGCTGCGCTCACTGTCCCTAATGGAGGACCCACATGAAAACCTGGCACGACAACTCAAACATAGGCTTATTCGTACACTGGGGCATAAACTCAGGCAACGAGAATTGGACAAAAGGCGAATGCCTTTACAAAACCTTCGACGATTTTGAAGCCGCCGTAGATAACGCGGGCTGGAGTGCCAGTAAATGGGTGGAAGCCGCCGTTAAAATTAAAGCCGATTACATTACTTTCGCAATTTTCCACAGTTGCTTGGGGTATATCAAGGGTTGGAAATCAAGCATCCCTGGCACACACACCACTAAGCGCGACTTCCTTGGCGAGTTATTAGAAGAAGCCGCAAAGTTTAACATACGCGTGGTTCTGTATATTAGCGGCGATACAACTGGTTACTTACGCCACCCGTCACAACCTTGGATTTTCCCGGACGAATACAGCAAGTACAAAAACGACCCCACCATAAACATCCTGGACGACAGAGACTGGCAGCAAAAATATTGCCGTGACATTATAAATGAAGCAATCGACAACTATCCTGCAATATCCGGATTCTGGTTTGACGGTTGGAACAATCCGGAAACCAATGCGGATTTGTTCAAATTCATCCACGAAAAAAATCCGGAACTTGTAAATTTCCGTAACAATTTTAGCTCCGGCCCAGGCCCGGACGAGGATATCATGAGTCTAGAATCCTTCAATAAAGTATGCGACCCTACCTTTGACATCGCATCAGGCGCATGGGTAGGCCCCGGTGGCAAAGAGTTTTGCTTTACTATCCCAGAGCTATCCGACTGGTTCCAATGCTACCCGCCTGGCGAGTTTAACAATTCCAGCAAAAACGACGCAATTCGTAAAGTTGTTACGATAAAAACAAACGGATGGGTACCAAAGGTTGGCATAGGTCCGGATATCGGCGGTAATTTTAACGATTCCCTTGGCGTTTTTGTAAACGAATTATCGGCCTATTTGTCGTGGGCTGGGGAATCACTTTTGGATACAGTTGCCGGTGGGCTTCCTGCTGGTTACAAAAACGACGGTGCGTATGTAGCTACCTGTCATGCAGACAGCGCGTATTACATCCACACCTTGCTTCCGCCAAAAAGCAACAGCTTAATAATAGAAGATGGCGGAATGGTTTTTGACAAAGCCATTAACCTACGCACTGGTGAAGCTGTTGACTTCTCTCAAGAAAATGGGCTGGTGCAAATCACATGCGATTTTAACCACTTTTGTAGCCAAGACAGCGACACTATTATTAGACTAGAGGCAGCAAGGACGCGGATACAGCAAGAAACTACTTTGGACAATTATCTTCAAGCCTTACCGGCTGAAATTTTAATACAAACTGACGGGCCAGTTAATGTTGAAAACGGCACCTCAAGCAGCGGCTGCTGTTGCTCAAAACGCCAAACGACCCCTGACGTTTGTCTTTGCTTGGCACCCGCGGTTTCGAAGTCTGTTTTCAACAGTCTAATCCTACACCAAGACGACACCTCTTCTACAACAAAGGGCGGTTGGGCATACGTTGCAAATAATCGCGCAAAAGATTACACAATTTACACAAGCGATGACGGCGAAAATTTTGCAAAACATGTTTCGGGACAACTTAGCCCAACTAGGGGAGTGAAGCAAATAAACTTCCCAGCTGTGACCTGCCATACTATTAAACTTTGTATAGAAACCGCTTACGATACGGGCCCGAGTTATGTGAAAAAATTCGCAAACGGTTTTTGGGAGTATCCTAATTACGAAACAAGTGTTATAATCCCCGAAAAATCTATTGTTGCTAACGGTCAAAAAATAATTTGTGACGATAACGGAGATGTTCGTATTTTTGGTGCCGAGGGCAACAATATATATATTATCGGGACAGGGGCGCAGGGTGTTGCCGTAGACACAGACGGTGCGGTGCTGGCCGTAGTTCCGGCAAAGACAGGAAAACTAAGGATTAATCGGGTAGGTGTGGCATGTGAATATTCGGGAATTAGCTAAAATTGCAAATGTTTCGCCAACAACAGTATCAAAGGTTTTGAACCACAAAGCGAAAGACATTAGCGAAGAGACAAAAAAGCGTGTTTGGGATGTTGCAAACCAATATAACTACACACCGTACCAAAAAATAATTAACAGTCTGGACTTAAGCGGCAATTTGATTGGCCTAATGGTTCCGCAAATTGACGCTAGGTACACGCAAATAATAAAAGGGGCAGAAAAGGCCGCTGCTGAAAATGGTTTTGAAATTGCTGTGTGTAGTGTAGGCGATAATCCGGATATATTACAAAACAGAATAAATTCCCTGCGGCGCAAAAAGGCCGAAGGAGTCATTTTAAGCCAGGTAGAACATTTGGAATCTACAGATAACTTTGCCGTGGGGATACTTGATAAGTACACCGACTACACTGCGGCGGTTCATTTGGCGTACAAAAAATTATTTAACTACGGCCATAAACGAATTGGCCTGTTAATTTCCAACCATAAAAATACTGAAAAAAAGCTGGACGCGTGTAAGCTTGCTCTTATAAAAGAAAACCGTAGTTTTGATATTTCCCTAGTGTACGAATGCGACGGAACGCCGGAAAGTAGTGCCATTGGCATGAAGTATCTGCTTTCAAATAAAATTACAGCGGTAATTGCTTTTGACGATATTATTGCGTCTGGGGTTTATCGTTTGTTACAAAATGAAGCACTGCGCATTCCGCAAGATATTTCTGTATTATGTTTTGACGACTACGGTGTGCATCCATATCTTTATCCAGAGCCCGCTGTTATTACATTTGCGTATGAAAAAGTTGGTTACCAAGCGGTTAAGGATCTGTTAAGCGAAATTGAAGGCTCGCCAAGTACCGAATGCGTTGTTGAAGCCGAAGTGCGCTTAGGTAATGGCGTTGGATCATTTTATGAGCAAAAAGGCCTGTTTAAGCGTAAGGTTCTTATTGTTGGTTATTTGAACATGGATACGATAATTCATGTCCCACAAGAAGCCGACGACTATGCCGACATTAACGCTAGCGACGTACAAATTATGGCCGGGGGAAAGGCGTCTTTGCAGTCTGTGGCTGCTGCAAAACTTGGCGGTAACTGCTATGTAATTGGCCGTGTTGGCAATGACCTAAACGGCGAAAAAATTCAAAACGAACTTTCCAAAATGAATATAAACACCGGCGGCATAATGTTTGATGACGAAAATTCTACAGGCAAGGCCGTTATTTACGTGCCCAAAGAAGGGCGTACCAGCTATAATATCGACTACGGCGCGAACATGCACCTTACAACAAATGATATCGAAAAACACGAGGACTTATTTAGTGGCGCGGCATTTTGCATACTGTCTATGCAGTTGTCGCAGGATGTGTTTTACCATACCGCCAGGGTTTGCAAACGCAAGGATGTTAAACTTATTTGTAATGCAGGCCCTGCTTTTGAGCTGGGCGAACATCGTTTTCTTGGGGCAAATGTGCTGGTTACCACGGTTGCTGGCATCGATATTCTAATCCCCGGCAAGCAAAATTTTGAAGAAAAAATTAAAAAGCTACTCCGCTCTCATTGCGAGAATGTCATTGTTACTATGGAATATGAGGGACAATGTGTTTTAATAAATAATCAGCAGCAACTAAAATTTGCGGTAAAGGACTTCGAATTTGTTAGCCATACGGCTGGGGTGGATTGCTTTTGCGGTGCCTTAGCAGTCGCGTTAACCGTTGGCAAAAATTTGAGTGAAGCTGTTTCTTATGCATTAACAGCGGCAGCACTTACAATGTCACGAGACGGGTCTTTGTCGGCACTTCCAACCTCGGAAGAAATAATGGACAACCTAAACCGCACAATAATATATGAAGGGATATGATAATTATGGAATTAAAAGGCGACAAGGTCTTAAGTGAATTTAAAAAAGCAGAGGAACAAAAAGGCATTGAAACAAGTCGAATTTTAAAGGTAGCAATTATAGGCACAGGCTGGATTGCGGAATCACATGTGGAAAGTTTTAAGCAAATGGCAGATGTAGAAATTGTAGCTGCCGCGGATATTGTACCGGGCAAGGCCGAAAAATTTTGCAAAGACTATGGCATAGAAAATGCCCGCTGCTACCCAAGCCACAAAGAGCTGCTTGACGCAGAGGAATTAGATGCAGTAAGTATTTGCACCTACAACACCACCCATGCAGAATGTACAATTTACGCTCTGCAAAAAGGTGTGCATGTGCTACTGGAAAAACCCATGTGCGTTACCACGGAAGAAGCGTTAGCCATTGTTGAAGCAGAAAAAGTAAGCGGTAAAATTTTGTCAATCGGTTTTCAGCCACGCTTTGAGCCGAATATGATAAAAATTAAAGAAATTGTAGAGTCTGGCGCACTTGGGCAGGTTTATTACATCCAAACAGGTGGCGGCCGTAGACGCGGGATTCCTGGTAGCACTTTTATCGAGGAAAGTACGGGCGGCATAGGTGCAATGGGCGATATCGGTTGTTATTCCCTTGACATGGTGCTAAACGCAGTCGGATACCCACGGCCTTTGACCGTGAGCGGCTACACATCGGACTTTTTTGGTAAAAATCCGGAATACAATGGTGCAGACGCCGCACGTTTTGGCGTAGAAGATTTTGCCGCCGCATTTGTTAGGCTAGAAGGCGGTATAATTCTTGACTTCCGCATTGCGTGGGCAATGCATATCGATACCCCTGGCGACACAATTATCATGGGCACAAAAGCGGCCCTGCGCATCCCATCCACGGACTGCTGGAACGGTAGCCCCGGCGGCGCAATGACCTTGTATACCGACATCGCCGGTTCCCAGGTAGAAACTAAGTTCCCGCTGGTTGAAGGCGACTGGAACGGGTTGTTTTATCAAAAAATCCGTTCGTTCCTTGACGCGATTCACACGGGTGGCGAGTCACCGGTGCCAACCAGCCAAATTCTGTATAACCAAATGATAATTGACGGCATTGTTAAATCCGCCAAGCTTGGGGAAGAGGTAAAGCTGTGAACATTCTAAACAAACTGGACTATACTGCACACTTAGACGCAACAAGAAACGAACGTATGAAATGGTGGCGCGAAGCGCGGTTTGGTATGTTTGTTCATTTGGGGCTGTACAGTGTGCTTGAACGGCACGAATGGGCAATGGCATTCGAAGATTGGCCCGTGGAAGATTACGAAAAACTGACAGCGGGTTTTGATATTAAGGAAGGTTCTGCAGAAAAGTGGGCAAAACTTGCCAAAGCCGCCGGAATGAAATACATGGTGCTAACCACCCGCCATCACGAAGGGTTTAGCCTTTGGGATTCGAAGGTTAACCCGTTTAACAGCGTAAACTACGGCCCGAAGCGGGATATCGTGCGGGAATTTGTGGATGCGTGCAGAGCAGAAGGTTTAAAGGTTGGTTTCTATTCGTCATTAATGGACTGGCGACACCCAGACGGCGGGATATGCGCCTACGACAGCGCGGCGCGTGCACGATTTCTGGAATATATATCCGCACTGAACGAGGAGTTACTTACAAACTACGGCAAAATTGATATCCTGTGGTACGACGTGGCCTTTCCAATGGAACATCATGAAGGCTGGAATTCCCTTGAAATGAACCAGCGGCTACGAGCCTTGCAGCCCCATATTCTTATAAACGACCGGTGCCATTTGCCCGAAGATTTTGGCACCCCGGAAGAAAACCTAATTGCGGAAAACCGTGACTGGGAAGCTTGTATGACATTTAACGGCCTTAGCTGGGGTTATGTAGATTCTAATCAGGTTTTGCCATACAGCTACAACGCAAATACGATAATAAAAATGTTGCATAGCGTAAGTGCGGGCGGCGGCAATTTGCTGCTTAACATTGGCCCGGATGCACAGGGGCAAATTCCCGTGGAAGCAATCGAACCGCTTACGACCGTTGGCCGTTGGCTTACAAAAAACGGCGATTGTGCCTACGGCAAGCAAACGCGCACTATGCGTTATGGCAACGGAGTTTGTTCCTATACCATAAGCGGCAGCACCCTGTATTTGTGGAATTGGATTTGGCCAAAAGACGGCGAAATTGTTTTGGGCGGGTTTAGCACCAAGGTAAAAAATGCCCGAATTTTGCAATGTGGTACAGCCGTTAATTGCGAGCAAAAAGGGTGGCGTATTTTTTTGAGAGACCTGCCGAAGGATGTACCCGACAAAATTGCCGGCGTGACCGTGCTTGCCGTGGAGTTTGAAGAAGATGTTAAGTATGAACATTTTCCTGGGACGCGGTCGCTTAATAATGGGCGGAAGTTGATGCCGCCTAATTGATACTGTTCTTATGGTGTGTTCGATAATTCCATTGCACCACCTTTTCGGTAAAAATTGCACTATGCGTCGTCGCATAAAGCCTTATGTACCTTTGGGTACATGCGGCTTTCCGCTCCTAGCCTAGCACAATTTTTACTCGAAAATTCGGCACAAGCGAATTATCGAACACACCCTAATTAGGAAGTTATATTTTGCCACTGCTTATAAACGTTCACGGCTTACAGATTGCGCTGCATGCAATTACTGTCGCCGCTCACATTAGCAGTATGACGCAAAATCTAACAAATCACTTGACAATAGTATGATATGACAAAATTAGAAAACGCCTGTAGGCTGCGACTTGTCAGCTACAGGCGTTTTAGATTGGATGTGCATGGTGTTTCCTGTGACTACATATTAACTTACCTCATATGACTTGCTAAAACCTGTGTCCAGGCACGTTCAAGCTCTGCTCTAAAATCGCCAAGGTCAAGTAAAACTTCGCCTCTTTCACCTGAAAAATAATCAAGGTCTGGCCAATAAATAGGGCAGTTCTGCCAATATTCCGGTAGCTTTGCAAACGCGCCAGCGTTGGTTGTAGAGTAGCGGATAAACCTTGTATTCAAATAAGCAATATCCGGGCGGGTCATGAAGTTGATGAACTTTTCCGCATTTATTTGGCAACGGGCATTTGTGGGGATAATCATCGAGTCTATAAAAAGTTGCACGCCTTCCACGGGGTTAACAAAATTGTGGTTATCGTTGTAGTAAATAATCCAGCGGGCGTCGCCAGAGTATGCCGGGGCAATAGCGGCTTCTTCACCAATCATAAATGGCATAACCTGATCTTGTACAAAGGCGCGCACAATAGAGCCTTGGGAAATTAGAAGGTCACGTGCGGCGTTAATTTCGTCTATGTTTGTGCTATTAAGCGAAAAGCCCAAATAACGCAGCGCAACCCCCATGGTACAACGGGAACTGTCGTACATAAAGATGTTATTTTCAAACTGTGGATCCCACAAAATATCCCATGAATACACAGGCTGGTCTACCATTGTTGTATTGTATACAATGCCAAAGGTGCCCCACATATATGGCACAGAATATAAATTGTCTGGGTCATGTGCCCAGTCCCAAAACTTAGGGTCTATATACTGCATGTTAGGGATGTTGTCCCAGTTTATGCGGGCAAGTCTGCCTTCGTAAATCATGCGCTGAATCATATAGTCCGACGGAATAATAACGTCAAACCTTGCGCCGCCGCCTACAACACGCTCGTACATTTCTTCATTAGAGCCGTACATGCTATAGATTACGCGTATGCCATATTCTTCTTCAAACATGCGAAGCACGGGCTCGTAAATAAAGTCGCCCCAGTTAAAAACGTAAACGCGGTCGCTACCTTGTGGATCTGCTACTGCATCCTGGCCATTGCCATTGTCGGAAACACAGGCGGCCAGGGTCATTACAATTAACACTAACCCCATTAAAACTAATAATTTTTTCATTTCTAATCCTCTTTCCTTTGTTTTATTATTTGTTTGTCTCGTCTGTTAATTATAAACAGCATGAGCATAATCACGATAAAAATTAGTGTGGAGAGTGCGTTAATTTGCGGGTTAACGCCCCGCCTTGTCATGGAAAATATCAGCATAGACAGGTTTTGGGTAGCCGGACCTGTGGTGAAAAAGCTAACCATAAAGTCGTCAATGCTAAGGGTAAACGCCAGCAATGCGCCAGTTACAATCCCTGGCCAAATTTCTGGCAAAATAATTTGCACAAAGGCGCGCAGCGGAGTGCTGCCCAGGTCAAGTGCCGCCTCGTATAGGTTTGGGTCAAGCTGCCTAAGTTTGGGCAGTACCGACAGTATTACATAAGGCACGTTAAAAATTATATGAGCCAAAAGCAGCGTGCCAAAGCCAAGACCGCCAAAACCCAGCATACGAAACACGAACATAAACAGTATCATAAGTGTTATGCCGGTTACGATATCCGGCATCATAACCGGCAGTTTTGACACCGACATTACCGCACGCTTTGTACGCTTGCTAAGTTTGTCTACGCTAAAGGCCGCAAACGTGCCAATTGTGACGGCCAGAATGGTAGACAGTACGCCAATTTGCAACGTCGTTACCAGCGCGCGCCTTACAGCGTGGTTGCTAAAAAGCTCAATATACCAGTCAAAGGTAAAACCTTCCCAGGTATTTCTTGCCCGCGAGGCATTGAAGGAAAATACCATCAGCAGGAATATCGGCGCGTACATGAAGAATAAAATCGCGCCCAGGTACATCTTTTTAAGAGCCATCATATGGGCGCACCTTCTTCCTTTTCATCTTGTTTATCAATGCGTGATAAGACCGCCATCGAGATGAACATCATAATAACCAAAATTACTGCCACTGCCGAACCAAAGTGCCTGTTGCCTGCCCGCAGGAATTGCTGCTCTATCAGGTTGCCAAGCATGAAATACTGAGCCCCCCCAAGTAGGTTTGGGATAATAAATGTGGCTACCGCGGGCATAAACACCATGGTAATTCCGCTTGCAATCCCAGGGATGCTATGGGGGAAGACTACCCGTGTAAACACATTACGGGGGCTTGCGCCAAGGTCTTGGGCGGCCTCGATAATTCGGGTATCCATGCGGGTTAGCGACGTGTAGATGGGCAACACCATAAAGGGCAGGAAGTTATACACCATGCCCAAAAGCACAGCCCGGTCGGTAAACAAAATATCTATTATAGGAAGGCCCATACGTTGTAGCAAAGTATTTATAAGGCCATTACGTTCCAAAATTGTAAGCCAGGCATATGTGCGCACAAGGAAATTCATCCACATTGGTGCTATGAACATAAATATAAGGAAGGTTTTCTCCTGAAATCCCTTGCTTGCCAGAATGTACGCCAAGGGGTAACCAATTACGAAACTGATTAAGGTGGTGTACACCGCCATTCGGATAGAATGCATTGCGATACGCACATACAGGCGGCTGAAAAAAGGTTCGCCAGAGGTAATGCCCTCGAAGAACATGTGGAAGTTTTGCAAAGTAAATGTGACACTGCCGTCGGGTGCTGTGGTGGTTAGGGCATAGTACAGCACCAAAACAAGGGGGACTATGATAAACATAAACATCCATACAATGTATGGATACGCGAACGCCTTACGCATTTGGGACCCCATTGTCCAATGAGGTGCTGCCCCCGTCGCTACAGCGGCCAGGACGCGAAACATTCGCTTGCTCACTGTCCTTATAATCAATCCTGTTTCCGCTTCCTTCACATTTCATAACATGAATAAGCTCAGGTTCTATTGTAATGCCAACATTCTCGCCCTCAGGTGACAGGACTGTGCTTTGTACTTTCCATATGAAGTTACCGGTATCCACCTGCATTTCGTAATGCACACCCTTAAAGGTTGCACGAGTAACAACCCCCGTTAGCGCACCTTTTCCCGGCGTGGTTATACGAATATCTTCGGGCCGTATCACGATGTCTACATTCTCATTTTCGCCAAAACCCTTGTCGATACATTCAAAATTGCGTCCAGCAAAATTTACATTAAAATCGCAAGGCATTATTCCTTTTATGATATTGCTTTCGCCAATAAAGTTTGCCACAAAGGCGTTTTTAGGCTCGTTGTATATGTCCTCTGGCGTGCCAATTTGCAGGATTTCACCTTCGTTCATAACGGCTATTGTGTCGGACATGGTAAGGGCTTCTTCCTGGTCATGGGTTACATATATGAAGGTTATGCCAAGGGCTTGCTGCATGTTTTTAAGCTCGACCTGCATCTCCTTACGGAGTTTAAGGTCAAGTGCGCCTAGGGGTTCATCCAGTAGAAGAACTTGTGGTTTGTTCACCAGCGCGCGGGCAATTGCTACACGTTGTTGCTGCCCACCTGACAAGGAGTCGACTCTGCGTTTTTCGAATCCTTCTAGGTTGACCATTTGTAGCATTTTGGCCACTTCTTCTTTTATAACCGCCTTGCTTTCCTTTTTAATTTTTAGCCCAAAAGCAATATTTTCCGCTACGTTCATATTTGGAAAAAGAGCGTATTTTTGAAACACCGTATTAAGCTCACGTTTATGTGGCGGTGTTTTTACCATACACTCTCCATTAAAAAGCAACTCACCGCTTGTGGGTTCCTCAAAACCACCAATAATACGCAACGTGGTGGTTTTGCCGCAACCGCTTGGCCCAAGCAGTGTGACAAATTCGTTCTGTCTTATGTATAAATCGACATGATTTAAGATGGTTTGCTTACCAAAAACTTTGGTAATGTTTTTAAGTTCAATTAGACGCGGCATAGCAACCACCCCTTAAATTGTATTATTGGCTCTAAATATCGCCCCTTCGGGTTTGATTTATTTCTACCTAAAGTATGAAAACATATTTCTAAGACAATGTCAAATATTATTTTTAACACGTGAATCTAATTTGATAAATTACACAACGATACCCCAATTCTTGAAACACTATACCATACAGAGACAACAAAACGACTTCAATTCCTCTGTGGACTCTGTGCCTCTGTGAGAAAATTTT
>Ga0123355_10003627_pt1 | contig 22238 bp, 35 predicted proteins | sample TergutEmb28metaG_3_FD_89872 | JGI IMG/M metagenome (GOLD analysis project Ga0123355, IMG submission 89872) | Embiratermes neotenicus P1 segment gut microbial communities from Petit-Saut dam, French Guiana - Emb289 P1 | ecosystem: Host-associated > Arthropoda: Insects > Digestive system > Gut ... | reverse complement strand
CAGAGGTGTATACAGGGTTTTGGTGGGGAAACCTGAGGAAAAGAGATCACTTGGAAGAGTCAGGCATAGATGGGAGGGAAATATTAAGATGTATCTTCAGGAAGTGGGGTATGGGGCATGGATTGGATTTATTTGACCCAGGACAGTGACAGGTGGTGGGCAGTTGTGAATGCGGTAATGAACCTTCGGGTTTCGTAAAATGAGGGGAATTTCTTGACTGGCTGAGAAACGATTAGCTTCTCCAAAAGGACTCTGCTGCATGGAGTGAGTAAGTAAGTAAGTAAGTAAGTAAATAAAGTAAATAATTAAGTAGGTAAGTACGCGTAAGTAAGTAAGAAAGTAAGTAAGCTAAATTTATACATGATACAGCTTCATATGTGGGCCGGGTAGCTCAGTTGGTATAGCGACTAGCTACGGGCTTGACGGTTCGGGGATCGAATCCCGGTGGGGGCGAGATTTTCCGCACCTGTCTAGACCGGCCCTGGGGCCCAACCAGCCTCCTCTACAATGTGTACCGGGTCTTTTCCGGGGGTAAAGAGCGGCGGGGGCGTGATGCTGACCACTCACCCCCGTCTGGTCTCTGCTCCCCCTATGGGCCCTACGGCCTGTACAGAGACTCAGTGCCTGTACAAGGATGAACCTTACCTCTCACCCCCTTTTAGTGCCGTGGTCAAGAAAGAGTAGATCTATACCTCTGCTCCACCTATGGGCCCTACGGCCTGTACAGAGCCTCAGTGCCTGTACAAGGGTGCAGTTTTTAAGTTTCATATGCATTAAGTCTGCCTGCCCTGTACTTATGCAGCCTGCATTGCACGTAGTGTCATGGCTTTGTATAATATGGGCGTGAGTTTGACATTTGATACATGCAGGCGGAATGTTAGATATGCGCATGCACGCCATTATTTCAGCTATCGTTTGCGCATGCCTGAATTAGTATTATAGATTAGAACGCTTTGAGGTTAGCACAGCTATTTAACGGGTAGCAGGTTTATCATTGTTTGGAGAAGAACGAAGTAATGTAATTGCGCGATACTGTGTTGCATTCCGTTTATATTAAATTCAGTTCAATACGTTTACGAAGGGAGAATTGATACGGTTATGAATGCAGCTGTCGTTTCCGACCGAGTCTGGAATTCGACGTAATCGATGTATCGCAAACCCGACAGCAGCGCTATTGTCTGGTCACTACAATAAGTATTCTGCAGCCTTTGGTGCCTTTAGTGGTCACTAGGATGACGTTTATCCACGCGGCGAATGTTTCAGTCGTCCGAAATTTTGTCACGGTAACTCCGTCCGGAGGCTGGCTTCGCTTTCATCAGGCAAAACATAGAAAGAGTTAAATCTTCTCTAGGGCTTTATATTTTACATATTCCTTACATTAGATATTAGCAACTTCTATTCCGTTTTCTATGTTGGTTATAACACGTAATTTTTAATTTCAATATTTACCTTTATTACAGGATTAGGCCCACATAGGATCAAAATAAATATATAGAGTTTTGAACGCAACAAGGACACACGTGTCAATTGAAATGAAAATGTTTATAAACTTGGAAAAGGGTATGTAGTCAAACACAACTATGTCAATTTAGATGTATTTAATGACTATACTAGACAACAAGGAAGAGGAACACGCCTCTTCTTAATACCAGCGGACTAGAACTTTCAAACTTGACACTAGCCACTAGCACTACCATGCTTCTAGTCCGAGCATACCACCACATAGAGAAATTACATTACGCAATAAGGCCCTATGTAGAGATCTCTGCACCACGTGCGCGCTCAATGTATATAGTAGGACCTTAAGTTAAGTTCTCTGAAAGACAACCTGAAGATGGCCAGGAGGCCGAAACATGTAGTTGTCTAGTATAGTCATTAAATACACCTTAATTGACATAGTTGTGTTTGACTACATACTCTTTTCCAATTTTCACACACACAACGGGGATGACACACTTCCTAGAAAATATTTATAGTTCATAGTTAGCCCTAGAACAGGCTTCTAAGGCCCAGATGGGGTAGATATATAGCTCCCCTCTTTCTTTTACCTCGGCTCTAGAGTGGTAGGTGGTCAATGCCACGCCCCGGCCGCTTTACCCCGGGAAAGACCCGGTACCCATTGTACAAGAGGCTGGGTGGGCCCCAGGGCCGGTCTGGACAGGTGCGCAAAATCTCGCCCCCACCGGGATTTATTCCCCGGACCGTCCAGCCAGTAGCAAGTCGCTATACTGACTGAGCTATCGCGGCCCAAGAAGAATGTTCATGGGGACTTAAACGTAAGGCTTATATTTAAAGTAATTTTAGCTTACAGATAGCAACATGCGCCAGTGTTAGCTACATCTTAATTATGCCAATACATTAATATAAGGCTGCAAAAGTCTGTCTGAGTGTCCCTGAAGATGGCTTATTTGAGCCAAAACTATTAATGCAATATAGAAGAGTACGTGTATTTTGTTTATTACAAATTGTAATTAGTTGCCAGTTAGAATAAAGTGCACGTGTTTAAAGCGACAATTGAATGAAGCTAAATTCTGTAGCAGCAGCAGTAGTAGTAGTAGTAGTAGTAGTAGTAGTAGTAGTAGTAGTAGTAGTAGAAGTAATTGCGGTAGAAGTAGTGGTACTAATAGTGGTTGTGGTAGTAGTAATGTTATTAGAGGTAGTAGTGATGGTGGTAGTAGCAATAGTAACACTACTAGTGGTAGTAGTAATGGCGGAATTAGTAGTGGTAGCACAAATAGTAGCAGTAGTAGTGGTAGTAGTAGTGGTGGAAGTAGTAGTAGTGGTAGACGTAGTAATAGTAGTAGAAATACTAGTAGTATTAGTAGCAGTTGAAGTAATTCTGATGGAAGTGGTATTTATGGTAGTAGTATTAGCAGTAGCAGCAGTAGTAGTAGTAGTAGTAGCAACAGCAGTAGTGGTGTTGGTATTAGTATCTGTGGCGGTAGCAGCAATAGTAGTAATAGTTGTAATTGTAGTAGTAATAGTAGTAGTAGTAGTGGTGGAAGTAGTAGTGGTGGTGGTAGTAGTAGTAGTAGTAGTAGTAGTAGTAGTAGTAGTAGTAGTAGTAGTAGTAGAGCAGTTGGTATTTTGAGACAGAGATTAGTTCAACCCTGTGGCAGCAACAAATTGCAATTCATAATTATGGTATTTACGTGACGGTAGAATTAAAGACAACTTCCGAAAACGCGAGAAAACATGGAGGTCGAATGTATGAATGTCTAAACATGTATATGTACATAACGGCAGATAGAGTAGCGCAAAAGTAGTAGTCAATTGGCTGCGGATAAATGATCCGAGGTTTTACTCCCAGCAGATACGATATAATTATTTCTTTCCGAAAAGTCCAGAATGATTCTCAGACTCAACCACCGTCCGGTTCAGTTTGGTACCGACGTTCTTTACCGGCCGCAAAACGGACGGGGCGTGTAGATGTTCATACAACCGCTTCTAGAGGGGAGGAGAAGAATAAGTGGAAATAAATTACTGCTCCAATTATGGGCCTTTATGGGATGGAGAGTGAAAATTTTAAGACATGTAAATTAAACCCGCTAAAAGCTATGTTTAAAAGACTTCAGTGTTGCCCACAGCCGGTAGATTTGAACTCTCAGCAGCTTGTTAAAATCTAGAAAACTGCTGTATATATTTTCATGAAAATTCATATTAAGAGTTTCAATTATAATCTGTCAAGCTTAATATATTTTGTTACAATCTAAAAAAAGGCCTGGCGCCTAAAATAAGAACCACTTCCAAATCTGTGCCTGTCTTTAGAATTATTAACTTATAAAAACTACATCCTCTCTGTGCTTGTCTCTAGCATTATCGCCCTTTTAAAATCTACTACCCTTCTGTTCCTGTCTCTAGCATTATCACCCTTATAAAATCTACTCCCCCTCTGTGCCTGTTTATGCATTATTTCCCTTATTAAAATAACACCCCATTGGTACCTATTTCTAGCATTATCTCCCTTATAAAAACTACACAAAACTCTGTGTTTGTCCCTAGCATTAACTTCCTTATAAGATTTATACCCCCCGCCCCAACGTGCCTGTCTCGAGCATTATCTCCCTTATTAAAACTACTCCTCCCTCTACGCCTGTCTCTAGCATTATCTTCCTTTAAACCATAATTCCCTTCTGTGCATTTCTCTAGCATTATCTCACTTATAAAACCTACTCAATCCATTGTGCCTGTCTCTAGCATTATCTCCCTTATTAAACCAACTCCCCATTGGCGCATATTTCTAGCATTATCTCCTTTGTAAAAACTAATCTATCCTCTGTGAATTTCTCTAGCATTAACTTCCTTATAAGATTAATTCCCCCCTCTGTGCCTGTCTCTAGCTTTGTCTACCCTATAAAAACTACTCCTCCCTCTATGCCTCTCTCTAGCATTATCTTCCTTTTAAGACATAATCCTACTCTGTGCATGACTCTAGCATTAACTCACTTATAAAATCTAATCAATCCATTGTGCCTGTCTCTATCATTATTTTATATTAAAACCTACGCGCGCCCCTGTGCCTGTCTGTAGAATTATTTCCCATACAAATCCCAGCGTCCCTCTGCACCTACGCCTACACCTGCTCAGCAATGATTGCCTTTTCAAAACTATACGTGCCTATGAGCTTGTCTCTAGAACTATCTCACTTTTAAAATCTATGCACGACTCTGTGCCTGTCTCTAGCATTAAATCCCTTCTAAAACTTACGCGCTCCTATGTGCCTCTTTCTAGACGTATCTCCCTTTTAAACCCTACTCCATACTCTGTGCCCGTCTATAGCATTATCTCCCTTTTAAAACCTACTCCCCACTCTGTGCCTGTCTATTACATTATCACCATACTAAAACCTACTCCCTCCTCTGTGCCTGTCTGTAGCAATATCTACCTTACAAAACCTACGCACACTTCTGTGCTTGTCTCTAGCATTATCTCCTTTTAAAACCTACTCCCTTTCTGTGTCTGTCTCTAGCATTATCTACCTTAAAAAACCTACTCCCCCTCGTGCTTGTCTCTAGTTTTGCCTCTTTTAAAACCAACACCCCCATCTGTGACTGTCTAGCATTATCTCCATTTTAAAATCTACTCACCTTCTGTGCCTGTCTGTAGCATTGACTAATTTATAAAACATACACACTCCTCTGTGCTTGTCTCTAACAATATCTCAATTATAACACAGACTCTCACTCTGTGACTGTCACTAACATTAGCTACCGTATGAAATCTACTCAATTCTCTGTGCCTGTATCTAGCAGTAACTCTTTTATAATCTACGCGCACATGTGTGCCTGTCTGTAGAAATATTTTCCTTATTAAATCTACACCAGCTCAGGGTCTGCCTCTAGCAATATCTAACTTAAAAAACTAAACTATAATTTCTGCTTGTTTCTAATATTATCTCCCTAAATAAAACTAATCACCATCGGTGCCTTTCTCTAGCACTAACTCCCTTATAAAACCTACCCTCCCATCAGTGCCTGTCTCTAGCAAAATCTACCTTATAAAATCTACTCTCCCATCTGTGCCTGTCTATAGCATTATCTCAGTTATAAAACCTAATCTCCCCTCTATGCCTGGGTCAAGCATTATCTCCTTATGAAATTTAATCTCCACTCTGTGCCTGTCCCTAGCATTAACTCCCTTATAAAACCTAATATCCCATTTGTGCCTGTATCTAGCATTATCTCCCTTATAAAATCTACTATCTCCTCTGTGCCTGTCTCTAGCATTATCTCCTATATAGAAACTAATCTCCCCTCTCTGCCTGTCTCTAGCATTAAATCCCTTATAAAACATACTCTCATCTCTGTGCTTGTCTCTAGCATTGTCTCACTTATTATATCTACTTTCACCTTACTGCTTGTCTCTAGCATCATCTCCCATATAAAATTACTCTTCCTTCTGTGTCTGTCTCTGGCATTATCTCTCTTATAAAAACTAATCCCACAAACTGCCTGTCTCTAGCTTTTTATCCCTTAGGTAAACTACTATCCACTCAGTGCTCGTCTTGAATTATCTCCCTTACACAACCTACTTTCCTCTCTGTGTCTGTTTCTAGCATTAACTCAATTACAAAACCTGCTATCTCCTCTCTGCCTGTCTCTAAAAATACCTCCCTTATAAAATCTCACTCTGTACCTGTCTCCAGCATTATCTCCATTATAAAACATACTCTCACAATTATGCCTGTCTCTAGCTTCATCTCCATTATGAAATTTTCTCTCCCTTCTCTGTCAGTTTCTAGCATTATCTCCCTTATAAAAGCTACACCTCCCCATCTTCCTGTTCCTAGCATTATAACCCTTATAAAACATACTTCAAATCTGTGCCTGTTTCAATCATTTTCTGCCTTCTAAAATCTACTCTGCCGTATCTATCCCCCTCTCTAGCATAATCTCACATATATAAGCTACGCCGCATTCTGTGCTTGACTCTAAGATTAAAGCCCGTTTAAAATTAATTCCCCTCTCTGCATGAACCTAGCAATATCTCCCTCATAAAAACAACTCCCACTTCTGTGCCTGTCTCTAGCATTATCTCCGTTATAAAATTTCTCTCCCTTTTGGGCCTGTCTCTAGCATTATTTCCCTTATAAAACAAACATTAATTACTGTGCCTGTCTCTAGCATTATCTCCCTTAAGAAATCAAATTTCCCCCTTTTGCTTGTCTCTAGATTTTCCTCAATTATAAAGCCTAATCTCCACTTTGTGCCTCTCTCTAGCTTTATCTCCATTTTAAAAAATTTTCTTCTCTCTGTGCATGACCCTAGGGTTATTCCCTTTATAAAAATTTTTCTCCCATCTCTGTCTGTAGCTAGCACTAACTCACTTCTAAAAACAAAATTCCCCTTAGTGCCTGTATCAAACATTATCTCCGTAATAAACCTACGTTTGGCTCTGTGCCAGTCTCTAGCATTATCTAGTTTTAACATTAAATACCTATTAAAATACTCTCCATTTTTTGATTGTCTCTACCATTAACCCCCTTATAAAATCTACTCTCCCCTCTGTGGCTGTATCTTTCAGTATCTCACTCATATAACTTACACTACCCTTTGTGCCCGTCTCTAGCATTAAGTCTCCTATAATATATAATGCCCCTTATGTGCCTGTCCCTAACATTAACTCCCTAAAGAAAACTAAACTCCCCTCTGTACGTGTCTCTAGCATTATCTCCCTAATTAAATCTATTTTTCACCTTGGTGCTTGTCTCTAGCATTAGATCCCTTATAAAACCTAATCTCCCCTCAATTCCTGTCTCTGGCATCTTTCCTTTATAGAAAGTAATCTCAAACATGTGCCTGTCTTTATCATTATGTACCTTATAGTATCTTCTCTCGCCTCTGTGTTTGTCTCTAGCATTAAATCCCTTATAAAATGTACTCTCAAATCTTACCTTTTCTCAAGCAGTATCTCCCATATAAAAACAAATCTCAATTCTGTGCCTGCCTCTAGCATTATTTCATTTATAAAAATTTCTCTCCAATCTCTGCCTGTCTCTAGAATTATCTATCTTATCAAAACTTCTCTCCCCTCTGTGCCTGTCTCTAACATTATCTCCCATATTAAATCTACTCTACCCTCTGGGCCTGTCTCTAGGTTTATATCCCTTATAAAACCTAATCTAAACTCTGTGCTTGTTTCTAGCTTCATCTCCCATACATAATTTACTTTCCCTTCTGTGCCTGACTCTACTGTTAAATCCCATATTAAAGATATTCTCTCCTCTATGCCTCTCTCTAGCATTACCTCCCTTATAAAACTTAATCTCCCCTCTGTGCCTGTCTCTGGCATTAACTCCCTTATAATACCTAATTTCGCACCTGTTGTTGCCTCTAACTTTAACTCCTTAATAAAATCTATTATCACCTCTGTGCCTATCTCTTGCATTATCTCCTTTGTAAAACTTGCACTGCCCCTTTACCTGTCTCTAGCATTATCTCACTTAAAATAATTACTCTCCCCTCTATGCCTTTCTCTAGACATTTCTCAACTATATAAACTACTCTATTTCTGTGCCTGTCTCTGGCCTTATTTCCCTTATAAATCCAACTCTCCCCTCTGTGCTTGTTTCTAGCATTATCTCCCTTATAAAAACTACTGTCCCCTCTGTGCCTGTCTCTAGAATTATCACACTTGTAAAATCTACGCCTCCCCCCCCTTTTGTGACGGTCTCTTGAATTAACTCCTTTTAAAATAAACTCCCCAGTCTGTGCCTCTCTAGAATTATCTCCCTTTTAAAACACTCCTCCCCCTATGTGACTGTCTCTAGCATTAAATAATTTTAAAAAATCAAGACACACAGTGCCTGTCAATATCATTATACCCTTAAAAAACTACTCCCCCACTGTGCCTTTCACTAACATTATCTATCTTATAAAATCTACCCAATCCTCAGTGCCTGTATCTGGCAGTAAATCTATTTAAAATTTATGCACTAATGTGTGCCTGTTTCTAGCATTATCACCCTTATAAAACCTACTCCCCCTAAGAGTCTGCCACTAGCATTATCTTCCTTAAAAACTACTATCAAAATTCTGTATTATTCTAACATTATCTCCCTTATAAATCGTACTCTCACCTCTGTGCCCGTCTCTAGAATTATCTCCCGTATAAAACATACCCTCCCCTCTGTTCCTGTATCTAGCATTATCTATCTTATAAAACATAATCTCCCCTCTGTGCAAGTCTCTAGCATTATCTCCCTTATAAACACTACGCCGCCTTCATGAGTTTTTCTAGCATTGTCTCCCTTACGAAACTTAATCTGCCCTCTGTGCCTGCCTCTAGCGTTATCTCCCTTACAATTCTACTCTCCCATCTGTGCCTCCATTTAACATTATGTCACTTATAAAACCTACTCTCCCTTCTGTGCTTTTCTCTATCATTATCTTCTTTATTGAACATTATCTCACCTCTGTGCCTTCCTCTAGCATTATATCTCTTATAATACTTACATTCCCATCTGTGCTTGTCCCTAGCGTTGTCTGGCTTATGAAACCTACACTCCCTCTCTGCCTGTCTCTAGCATTAACTCCATAATAAAAACTACTCCCCCTCTGTGCTTGTTTCTACAATTAACGCCCTAATTAAACCTACTGTCCCGTCTTTACCTGTATCTAGCATTATCTCCCTTATATAATTACACTGCCCTATGTATCTCTCTATAGCAATATCTCTCTTATAAAAACTACTACTCTCTCTGTGCATGTCGCTGGCATTGTCTCGCTTATGAACAATACTATCCCCTCTACACCTGTCTCTATCATTACCTCCCTTAAAAATATTCTCTCTTCTATGGCTGTCTCTAGCAATATTTCGTTATAAAATATATTCTCCCTTCTCAGACTGCCTCTAGAATTATTCCCTTCTAAAACCTATTCTCCATCTGTGCCTCTGTCCAATATTATCTCCATAATAAAACCTAAACTCACCCATTTGCATTCTCAAGTTTTAACTTCATTATGAAATTTTCTCTCCCCCCATTGCCAGTCACTAGCATTATGTCCCTTATAAAACCTATATCCCCTTTTTGCCTGTTTCTAGCATTATATCCCTTCTAAATTCTACTCTGTCCTCTCTGCCTGTCTCTAGCATTACCTCACTTATGAAACATACATTCCCATCTGTGCATGACTCTAGGGTTATCTCACATTTAAAGAATAATTCCCCCTCCCTGCTTTATGTAGCATTACCTCACTAATAAAACCCACTCCCTCTTCTGTTCTTTTCTCTAACATTAACTCCTTTTTAAAAACTACTCTCCTCTCTGACACTGTGTCTGGCATTATCTCCCTTATAAAACCTACTCTCGTATCTGTGTCTGTCTATAGCATTATCCCCCTTATGAAACCCAGTCTTCACTTTGTGCTTGTCTCTAGCTTTATCCCCTAATCAAACCTAATCTCCCCTCTGTAACTGACTCTAGCATTATCTCCCTTGTAAAACCTACTCTCCCCTCTGTGTCTGTGTCTAGCCTTATCTTCCTTTTATATGCTTCTCTCCCTTCTGTGATTGTTTCTAACATTAATTCCCTTATAAATCCTACTCTCCCTCTGAGCCTGTCTCTAGCATTATCTCTAAATATAATCTACGCTAGACTCTGCGCCTGACACTAGCATTGTCTACATTAAAAATTGCATCGCGTATAAAAACTTCTCTCCAATTTTGCCTTTCTCAGCATTAGCTCCCTTATAATACCTATTCTTCCCTATTTGACTGTCTCTAGCATTATCACCCTTATGAAAATAACCCCCTTTTTAGCCCTCTTTGTTTCTTATAAAACCTAATCCCACTCTGTGCTTGTTTTTAGCATTGTCTCTCTTATAAAAACTACTCTCAACTCTGTGCCTGTATCTAGCAATATCTCCATTATATAACATACTATTTCTTCTGTTCCTGTTTCTAGCATTATTTCCCTTATGAAAGGTAATCTCGCCTCTTTGCTTGTCTCTAGTCTACTTTCGCCTCTGTGTCTGCCTCTAGCATTATCTAACTTATAAAACCCAATCTCGCCTCCTTGAATGTCTCTAGCATTATTTCTTTTATAAAACCTAATCTCCACTCTGTGCCAGTCTCTAGCATTAACTACCTTACAAAACCTACTCTACCCTTTGTGACTGTCTCTTGACATTATCTCCCTTATAAAACCTAAGTTTTATCTGTGCTTTTCTCTAGCGTTATGTATATTTAGCAATAAATTCCTAATAAAAATACCCTCAGCTTTGTAATTGTCTCCAACATTAGCTCCCTTATAAAACTACTCTCCCCTCTGTGTATGCTTCTGGCATTATCTCTTTTATAAAACCTAACCTCCACACTGTGCACGTCTCTAGCGATATCTCGCTTATAAAAATTGCCCTCGCCTCTGTGCCTGCCTCTAGCATTAACAATCTTATTAAATCTATTATCCCCTCTTGCCTGTTTCTAACATTATCTCCCTTATAAAACCTATTCTCCCCTCTGTGCCTGTCTCTATCATTATATCCATTATTAAAACTATATCCCCTCTGTAAATGTCTCTATCAATAGCTCATTTTAAAACCAACTCCCTTCTCTGTGCCTCTCTATCATTATCTCCCTTTTAAAACCTACCCCCCTCTGTGCCTGTCTCTACTATTAACTAATTTATAAAATATTCACCAACTCTGTGATTGTCTCTATCGTTACCACTTTATAAATCCTACTCCCCCTCTGTGCCTCTCACTAATGTAATCTAACTTATAAAAACGACCCAAATATCTGTGCCTGTACCTAGCAGTAACTCCTTTTAAAACCTACACGGGTCTGTGTGCATTTCTCTAGCATTATCTCCCTTTAAAACCCACTAAATTTCATGATTTGTCTCTAGAATTATCTAACTTAAAAAACTACAACCGACACCAACCTGTTTCTAACATTATTTCCCTTATTAATCTACTCCACCTCTGTGCCTGTAAATAGCAATATCTCTCTGTTAGAACATAACTTTCCCTCTGTGCTTCTCTCCAGGACTATCCACTATATAAAAAATTATCCCCTCTGTGCCTGTTTCTAGCATTAACTCAAATATAAAGCATAATCTCCCCTCACTGCCTGAGACTATCATTGTCTCACATATGAAAACTACTCTCCCATCTGTGCCTGCCTCTAGCATTATCAACCTTGTAAAACCTACTCTCCCATCTGTGCTTCTATTTAGCATTATCTCCCTTATAAAATCTGCAATTCCCTCTGGTCCTATTTCTAGAATTATCACGTTTATAGAAATTTCTCTACTATATTTGCCTGTCTCTAGCATTATATCCCTTATTAAATTTATTCTAATCTCTGTGCTTGCCTCTAGCATTGCCTAAATTATGAAATCTATTCTCTACTCTCTGCCTCTTTCTAGCATTATCTTACTTATAAAAACTACTCTTCCCTCTGTGCCTGCCTCAAGCATTTTCTCCCTTATGAAAACTACTCTCCCCTCTCTGTCTGTCTCTAGCATTAACTCCCATATAAATAATACTCTCCCCTCTCTGCCTGCTTCTAGATTTACCTAAATATTTTAAATTACTCTCCCTTATGTGTCTGTCTCTAGCATTATCTCCCTTATAAAATCTACTCCCCCTCTGTGCCTGTCTCTAGCATTTTCTCCCTTACGAAACCTACTAAATCCCTGTGCCTACCTCTAGCATTATATCCCTTATAAAAACTACTCTCCCATCTGGTTTGTCTCTAGCAAAATCTAACTTATAAAACCTACACCCACATAGCCGCTTTTCTCTATTATTATCACACTTTTAAAACCTATTCCCCCTCTGTACTTGTGTCCAGCATTATCTCCAACATAAAACATAATCACATTTGTCATCCTCTACCTAGCTTTATCTCTATTATGAAACATTCTCTCCCCTCTCTACCATTTTCTAGCATTTTCTACCTTATAAAAGCTACTCCTCCTTTTCTTTTCCTAGCAGTCTCACCCCTATAGAACCTACTTTCCCTCTGTGCCCTTATCTAACATTATCTCCCTTCTAAACTTACACAACCCTCTCTGCCTCTCTCTAACATTATCTCACAAAAACTACTTTCCCCTCTGCATCTGTGTCTAGCATTATCTCCCTTTTAAAACCTACTTCCCCTCTCTGCCTGTATCTAGCATTATCTCCCTCATAAACCCACTCCCCCTTCTGTGCCTGTCTCTAGCCTTATCTCCTTTATAAAATCTAGTCTCACCCCTGTGCCTGTCCCTAGCATTACCTCACTTGTGAAATCTTCTCTTTCCTCTGTGCCCGTCTCTACCATTACCTCCCTTATTCAAACTGCTCTCCCTACTGTACCAGTTTTTAGCTTTAATTCCCTTTTAAACCTTTCTCTCCCCACTCTGCATGTTTCTAGCCTTATTTCCTTTACAAAAACAACTGTCCCCTCTGTGTCTTTTTCTAGCATTATCTCTCTTTAAAAACCTACGCATCGCTCTGTGCCTCTCTAACCAAATCTATCTTTAATATTATATCCTTTATAAAATTTGTCTTTATTTTTCCTTGTCCCTAGCATTTGTTCGCTTTAATATCTTCTTTACCCTCTGTGCCTGTCTCTGTCATTATGTCCCTTAATAAATCTACTGTCCCCTATGTGCCTGTCTGTAGCATTAATTCTCTAATTAAATCTATTCTCCCCTCTGTGCCTGTCTGTTGCATTATCTCCCTTATGTAAACTACTCTTCGCTCTGTGCCTGTCTCAAGCATTATTAAACTTATAAAAATTAATCTTCCGGCTCTGTCTGCTGTAGCATTATATCCGTCATAAAAAATTCTCTCTTCTTTGTGCTTGTCTGTAGCGTAAGTTCCCTTATAAAACATAATATTCTTTTGTGCCATCTCTAGCATTATATTTCTTATTAAAACTAGTCCCCCTTTGTGCCAGTCTCTAGCATTATCTCCCTTATAAAATCTACTCAACCCTTTGTGCCTGTCTCTAGCATTATCTCCGTCATTAAAGCAAAGTTTAGCCTTGTGCTTGTCTCTAGACTTATGTATTTGTAGACTTAAATCAATTATACAAAGCTCTTTAAATTTTGTGCTTGTCTGTAGCATTAGCTCCCTTACAAAACCTTCTCCTCATCTGTGAATTTGTCATTATATCTCTTATTAAACCTACTCTGCAATATACGACTGTCTCCAGCATTATTTCCCTTTAAAACCAACTCCCTTATCGGTGCCCTGCAGCATTATCACCCTTTTAAATCATACTCCCCTTCTAAGCTGTCACTAGCATTAACTAATTTATAAAACGTTCAAATCTCTGTGCCTGTCAATATCATTAACTATGTTATAAAACCAACTCATAATTCTGCGAGTTTATCTAACAGAACCTCCTTTTAAAAACTACTGTCGCATGTGTGAATTTCTCTGGCAGTATTTCCGTCATAAATCTACTACCCTCACGCATTGTTTCTATCAATATCTACTTTAAAAAATACTTTCCAAAATCTACCTGTTTCTAACATTATCTCGATTACAAAAATCTACTACCACTCTGTGCCTGTCTCAGGCATTATCCCTCTTATAAAATCTACTATCACATCTGTGCCTGTCTCCTGCAATATCTAACTTATAAAATTTATTATCCCCTCTGTGCCTGTTTCCAGCATTATCTCACATATAAAATTTACTCTCCCCTCTCTACCTGTCTCTAGCATTGTATCGCTTAAGAAACATACTCTCCCATCTCTGCCTGTCTCTAGCATTATCTTCCTTATAAAATCTACTCTCACAACTTTGCATGTATCTAGCATTATCTCCCTTAGAGAAACTACTCTCAAAACTCTGCATGTATCTAGCATTATATCCCTTATAAAACCAACACTCCACACTTTGCCTGTCTCTAGCATTTTGCCTTTATAGAAATTACTCTAATCCCTGTGCCTGTCTCCAGCATTATATCCCATATTAAATATAATCTCACCTCTATGCTTCTATCTAGTTTTGTCTCCTTTGCGTAAATTAATCTCCACTCTGCCTCTTTCTAGCATTAATTCTTTCATAAAATATACTCTTCTTTTTGAACTTGTCTCTAGCTTTGTCTCTCTTATGATAAATACTCTCCCCTCTCTGCCGTTCTCTAGCATTATCTTGCTTTTTAAAATTACTCTCCCCTCTGTGCCTGTCTCTAGCTTTATCTCACTTTTAAAATTATTCTCCCCTCTGTGTCTGTCTCTAGAATTATCTCTCTTATAAAAACTACTCCCCTCTCTCTGCCTGTCTCTAGAAATTTCTCCCTTATGAAAGCTTATATCCCCTTCTGCTTCTTTCTAAAATTATATTCTTTATAATAAATTCTTGCTTCTAATATTATCTCCCATACAAATTCTACTACCCCTCTGTGCCTGTCTCTAGCATTATCTTCCTTATAAAACCTACCCGCCCGTCAGTGCCTGTCTCCAGCATTATCTACATTATAAAAGCTATTATCCTCTCTGTGCCTGTTTCTAGCATAATCTCCCTTATTAAAACCACTCTCCACTCAGAGACTATCTGTAGCAAATTCTCCCTTATAAAACTACTCTTCGCTCTGTGCCTCTCTGTAACATTATGTATCTAATAAAACCTAATCTTCGCTCTGTACCTGCTGTAGCATTATCTGCGTTATAAAAATTCTCTCCTCATTCTGCTTGTCTCTAGCATTAGCGCCATTATAAAATATACCCTCACATTTTGCCAGTCCCTAGCATTTTCTCTCTTATAAAACCTAGTCCCTTCTATGCCCGTCTCTTGCATTAACTGCCTTTTAAAACTACACACAACTATGTGCCTGTCTCTAGCATTATCTCCTTTATAAAACCTACCCGCCTTTCTGTTCCCGTCTTTAAATTTTGTCCCTTTTAAAAACTTTTCCCCTCTCTGTGTCTCTATCTAGCATTATCTCACTTGTGAAATCTATTCTGCTCTCTGTGTCGGTCTAAATTTTTATCTCCTTTATAGAATCTAATCTATCTCCTGTGCCTTTCTCTGGATTTATCTCACTTACAAAATCTATTCTCGCTCTGTGCTTGTCTCTAGCTTTACCTGCTTATAAATTATTCTCTCCCCTCTGTGTCTGCCACTAGCATAATATCCGTTATAAGACCTACTATCCCGTCTGTTCTTGTCTCTAACATTATCTCCATCATAAAATTACTCCCCTCTGTGCCTGACTCTTGCAGTGTCTCCATAATAAAAACTAATCCCCCCTCAAATACTATGTCTAGGAATTTACTACCTTAAAGACTACCCTCCACCGTCTGCTTGTTTCTAGCATTATCTCCCTTATAAATCTTACTTTTTCCTCTGTGCTTGTCTCTACCAATATCTCCCTTATGAAACCTACTTTCCCCTTTGTGCCTCTCTCTACCATTAACTCCTTCGTAAAATTTACTCTCCCCTCTGTGCCTTTCCCTAGCATTATCCCCTTTATAAAAATTACTCTCCCCTCTGTACCTATCTCTAGCTTTATGTACCTTATAAAACCTACTCTCCCCCTGTGCCTCTCTGTGGCATAATCCCCTTATAGAAAACTCTCCCCTCTGTGTTGTCTCTAACATAATCTCCCTAATAAATCTTAATTTCCCCTCTGTTCCTTTCTCAAGCATTATCTCCCTCATGAAAACTAATCTCCCCTCTGTGCCTGTCTCTAGCTTCATCTCCCTTATAAAACCTACTCTCCCCTCTGAGCCTGTCTCTAGCATTTTTCCTTTGTAAAACCTACTCTCCCATCTGTGCCTGTCTCTAGCATAATCTCTCTTAAAGAACATTTGGAGCACACCGCGTTTTAGCCCAGCCACTTAGACAGGATAATTTATTGCCAAACGGCACCTCCTTATAATCATTGAGTCAGACTCGCTAGTGGAATGGGTAGTGAAAAATTCAATTCTGCGTGTGGGTGTGACGCGCAGTGAGTGCAGCAAGCAAGTGGCATGGAATATACAGTGTGTGAGTGTGCACGCGGAAAAGTGGTGCTTACGTGTGTGTATGGTTTGTCGGCAATTTCATACCAAACACAACCACAGCAGAAACCACATTTGTGACCCCGACGTGATTTCAACAAGCACTGTCTGCCGACGTGAACCGTCATGCAGCAAGAAGCGGAACATTCAACACGGCCGGAGCAACCCCCCGATTCCTCTTTCACGCTGTGCCACGTCATTATTCGCGTTCCTCCTTTCTTGCCTGAAAAGTCCGCCTTGTGATGCGCGCAGATAGAGGGACAGTTTGCTTTGTCGAACATCACACAGGACGCGTCGAAATTTTACTACGTAATTTCACACCTCGACAACAGATATGCGGCGGTGTTGGAGGATGTCATAACCAACCCCCACCCACAGGCCGTTGTGAGAGAATCAAAGCTGAGTTGATTAGACGTCTCTCAATCTCCGAAGAGCAGCGAGTCCGCCAGCTCCTGAAGCACGAGGAGATGGGTGACCGGAGACCAACCCAGTTCCTCCAGCACCTCCGAACTCTCGTCGGCCAGTCAGTAACTTCCAGATTTCTCCGCACATTTTGGATGAAACGCCTGCTGCCAATTCTTCAGGCCATTATCGTCACGCAGGCGCAGGTTTCCTTACGTGACGTGGCACAGCTGGCGGACAAAATAGCGGAAGTCATGCCCTCTCTGTGTCGCCTGTGTGCCTTCATCTGGTGATGAAAACTGTACTTTAACTGCCCGTGTTAATGAGCTGGCTCGGCAATTCACGGCACTCTCCACGAGCCCTTTTCGTCCGCGTTCACCATCGCAGACACGACGGCACGCAAGACGTTCGTCACGCCCTGCGGGACGGTCATCAGCCCCTGACACCTGCTGGTAACATCGCCGTTTTAAATAGCGTGCAAAGAGATGCACCGCGTCCTTTACGCAACACCGGGGAAACATGATAGGCAGTCGCTAGTGGCGGCGAGTAAATGCAACAACTCGACCCGCCGTCTCTATGTGACGGATCGGCTCACAAAGATGAATTTCTTGGTCGACACAGGCGCCGATCTCTGCGTCTATACACCGTTCCCGCCTTCGAGAACTCCGGACACAGACTAGTTAAGAGCTGTTCGCAGCAAATGCCTCTACTGTACACACCTACGGTTGCATCACCCTGCGTTTGGATTTCGGTTTACGACAGGAGTATTCATGGCGATTTATCGTCGCGAACGTAACGGGACCAATCATCGGCTCGGACTTTCTCTGCTTCTACAACTTACTCGTCGACATGAGACACCGACGCTTCATTGACATGACTAATCTTATTGTCAATTTCGCCTTGATAGGAACGTACGGCGGCCACATTAAAGTCCTCAGCTGAAGCTCTCGCTATCACGCACTGCTGCAGGATTTTCCGGATGTAATCCGTCCTGCTGGTATTCTCCGGGAACCCCGGCATTCTACGGTCCATCACATCCGCACCACGCCTGGACCACCTGTAACTTCGCGCCCAATGCGGCTAGCACCGGACCGCATACGAAACGCGAAATCCGATTTCAGAGGAAATGTTACGAACTGGCACCGCTCGACTTTCCGATAGCCCCTGGGCTTCGCCCCTACACAACGTCCCCAAAAAAGAAAATGGCTGGAGACCCTATGGCGACTATCGTGCTCCTAATACTAGAACGATCCCCGACTAATATCCCGTTCGGCACATAGCCGATTTTTCGCAAAAACGTGCTGGCCGGAAAATCTTCTCCACGATAGATTTGGTGAAACCATACCATCAGATACCATTTCTTCCGGAAGACATCGCAAAAACAGCCATCTTCAAGCCCTTTGGGCTTTTCGAATTCCCATATAAGTCCATCGGTATCCGAAACGCCTCGCAAACATTTCAGCGGTTCATCGAAGAGGTACACAGAGACCTGGATTTCTGTTAAGCCTATATAGATGACGTGCTGGTCACCTCCGCCTCGGAGGAAGAGCACGAGCAACACCTGAGTATATTGTTCAAGCGCTTCAACGAGTACGGTGTCTTGCAGAATCCAGCCAAATGTGTTTTCGGCTCGATGGAAGTGACTTTCCTCGGCTACACAGTGTCAGCTGCAGGTACTCGGTCACTAGAGGTGAACGTTACAGCACCGATACGTTTCCAACACCCCGTCTTGGTCAGAGACGTCAGACGTTTCCTTGGAATGCTAAATTTTTACCGGAGGTTCATACTACAAACCGCCAGCATTCAAGCGCCACTCCAAGCTGCGTTAACTGGTCCCAAGTTCAAATGATCCCAACCGGTGGATGGGACACCCGCCATGGTCCAAGTTTCCAGGACTGCAAGGCTAGACTCTCCCATGCCAAACTTCTGGCTCACCCGGAACCATCTGCTGCGTTGGCCTTATTTAAGACGCTTCTGATACCGCTATTGGCGAGGCCTTGCAGCAGCGTGTCTACGATGCTTGGCACCCCCTGGCTTTGCACTCCCATAAACTCAGCCCCACTCAACAAAAGCAGAGTCCGTACGATCGCGAGCTCCTGGCAGTGTATGAGGACATCAAGTTCTTCCGACATATGGTCGAAGGCCGTCACTTTGTCATTTTTGCGGATCACAAGCCTCTTAGTTATGCTTTCCAGCAACTGAGAAATAAAAGCTCGCGACGATAATTCCGTCATCTGGAGTTTATTGGCCAATTCTCTGCCGATTTCAGGCATATCTCAGGTCAAGACAATGTTGTGTAAGACGCCTTACAGAGAGCTAACTTCGTGACGGCGCCTATTGATTACACTGCTCTTGCGAGTTCCCAGGATCAGGATGCGGAGCTAAAAGACATTTCGCAAAATGGTTCCGCGCTTCTATTGGAACCAGTGCACATTCCCGAGACGGACGTCAGTAACTACTGCGACACGTCTACTCCACAAATGCGGCCATTTATAACCATGCCTTTCAGACGCCAGGATTTTGACACCCTCCACAGCCTTAGCCACCCCGGGGACAACGCTACCGTCAAGTTGGTGTCCCAGCGGGTGTGTGGCCGGAAGTGCGTAAAGACTGTCGCGCATGGACACGCGCGTGTACACCTTGCCAACTGTCCAAGGTAACGCGGCATGTGAAGGCTCCTCTTGGTAGTTTCGACCTCCCGTCGGCGCGTTTCTCTCATGTGCATATCGACATGGTTGGGCCACTGCTGTTTATTCCGACTTCCGGTACTGCCTCACTGCCATCGACAGATACACACGTAGGCCTGAGGCTCTCCCTCTGGCTGACATCACCGCCCGAAGAATTCGCTAAGGCTTTCGTCTCTGTCTGGATTGCCCGGTTCGGTTGCCCCCAGCAAACCACAACCGACCAGGGCAGGCAATTCGAGGCCCGCCTTTCCAAGACCCTGGCTACCATCACCGGATCTTCTCTAACACGGACTACTGCGTGGCATCTCACCTCCAATGACATGATCGAGAGGATCCACCGTCAGCTGAAGGCTTCCTACATGTGTCATGCCGATGAACACAGGGCCGAATTTCTTCCATTAGTCCTGTTGGGGATTCGCAGTGCGTGGAAGGAGGACTTGAAAGTATCATCAGCCGAACTGGTGTACGGGTCTACCCTACGGTTACAGGGGGAATTCTTCGACCTTTCCTCCTCCGAATGCACCGACGTCACGGAATTCGCGTCCCGGTTGAAGGTCCACATTAGAAAGCTTAGCCCCATACCAGCTTACCGGCACGCTGGGCCATCAACGTTCATTTTCAAGGAACTGACCAGTGCCTCGCATGTTTTTAGGCACGGGGCCCTCCGGGGAACACTCCAAGCCCTGTATGTCGGACCATGACGGGTACTCCACAGGGGCGACAAGACCTACACCTTCGAGGTCCAGGGCGCTGCAAAGAGAGTTTCCATTGACCGCCTGAAGTCGGCGTACGTCCTCCATGATTTCACAGAATCAGCTTCACCACCGGCCATTCGCTCTGGCCTCACGACTCACTCAAGACGACGGTTACGCTTCCCTGATTACCTGGGGATACAACGGTCTCAGCGGGGGTGTGTTGTGGTGGACACCGTGGGTTAGCCAACCCACGTAGCCAGGATAGTTTATTGCCAAACGGCACCTCCTTATAAAAACTGAGTCAGAATCGCGAGTGGAGTGGCTAGTAGAAAAATTGCACTCAGTGTGTGGGTGTGAGGCGCAGTGAGTGCAGCAAACAAGTGGCCAGGAATATATAGTGTGTGAGTGTGCACGCGGAGAAGTGGTGCTTACGTGTGTGTATGGTGTGTCGGGGATTACATACCAACAAATACAACAGCAGAAATCACAAAAATTCTCTTCCTTGTGCCTGCCTCTTTCACTATCTCCATTATAAAAATTGCTCTCCCCTGTGTTTCTGTCTTCAGCATTATTTCCGTAATAAAATTTTCTTACACCCTCTGTGCCTATCTCTAGGATAATTTCCATTAAAAAATCTTCTCTCCCTTCTGTGCCTGTCTCTAACAATAACTCACCTATTATAACTACTTTCCCTTCTATGCCGGTCTCTAGCAATACCTCCATTATATAATATACTATCGCCTTTGTACCTGTCTCTGGCATTATCTAACCTATAAAACATACTCTCCCATTTGTGCTTGTCTCTACCTTTATCTCCTTTATAAAAACTATTCTCTCTCTGTGCCTGTCTCTAGCATTAAAACCCTTATTAAAATTAATCCCGATTTGTGCCTGCTTCTAGCATTATCTAACTTAAAACACCTGCTCTCCCATCTGTGCTTGAGTCTAGCATTATCTCCCTTATAATATTATGCTCCCCTTCGTGCCTCTTTCTAGCATTATCTCCTTCATAAAATCGATTCTCTTCTCTGTGCCTGTCTCTAGCTTTATTTCTGTTATTACAATTACGCTGCCCACTATGCTTGTCTCTAGCATTATCTACCATATTATACCTACTTTACACTCTGAGCCTGTGTCTAATATTATCTCAAATGTAAAATATATTCTCACCCATGTGCCTGTCTCTAGCATTTTCTCCATTAAAAAACTACTATTCCCTCTGCGACTGATTCCAGAATTAACTATATTTAGAACTAACACCCCACGCTGCGCCTAACTAGCAATATATGCATTTTAAAAACTACTCCCCTTCTGTGCCTGTCTCTAGCAATAAATAATTAATAAAATATACACCCCATCTGCATTTGTCTCTATCTTTATCTACGTTATTAAACTTAATACCCCTCAGAGACTGGATCTAGCATTATCTAACTCAAAAAACTACTCTCCAACTTCTGCCTGTTTCTAACAACCTCTCTCTTATAAAATACACACTCCCCTCTGTGTCGGCTTCTAGCAATATTTTCGTCATTATTTCCATTATTACATTAATTCTCTTCAGCGACTGGATCTAGCATTATCTACCTTAAAAAACTAGTCTCCTATTTATGGAAGGTTCTAACATTATCTCTACAAAAATTATACCGTACCTTCTGGCCGTGTCTCTAGAATTAGCTCCGATATAAAAATTACTTTGTCATCTCTGCCTGCGTCTGGCATTGTCTCCTCTATGAAAGATACTCTCCATTCTGTTCCTGTCACTAGCATTATCTCATTCATATAAACTACTCTCCCATCTGTGCCCGTAACCAGCATTACCTCCTTATAAATCTTACTCACCCCTCTCAGTTTGTCCCTAAATTCATCTCCTTTATAAAACTTACCCTCCCTTCTCTGCCTGTCTCCAGCGTTTTCTCCCTTATCAAAGCTTGTGCCTGTCTCTAGAATTGTCACCCTTAATAAAACTACTCTCCCATTTCTCCTTGTATCTCTCATTATCTCCAATAT
>Ga0123355_10003626_pt1 | contig 22238 bp, 15 predicted proteins | sample TergutEmb28metaG_3_FD_89872 | JGI IMG/M metagenome (GOLD analysis project Ga0123355, IMG submission 89872) | Embiratermes neotenicus P1 segment gut microbial communities from Petit-Saut dam, French Guiana - Emb289 P1 | ecosystem: Host-associated > Arthropoda: Insects > Digestive system > Gut ... | reverse complement strand
GATAGGCCCACTGCCAACTGTATTCAAATTTTGCCGTGTCCTCCGGCTCATAGTTGGCCGTGTCCACATAGTGGACTTTCGTGGCCAGACAGGCGTCCATAATGGGGAGATCGTGATACGGCAGCGCCAGATTGAGCACCACATCGGGCCGCTCCCGCTCAATGAGAGCAATCAAAGCCGGGACGTCGGTAGCGTCCACTTGGGCCGTGGTGATCTTGGCGGTGGTCTTGCCCTCTACCTGGGCTTTTAAGGCATCACACTTGTCCCGATTGCGGCTGGCGATGCAGATCTCGCTGAACACTTCACTATTTTGCGCACACTTGTGGACGGCAACACCCGCCACGCCACCTGCGCCGATGATTAGAACTTTTCCCATGATCGTACCTCCGAATTTTTTATAATTCCCATTCTTCCAATTCCTCAAATACGAGGTCAAGTCGCTTGCCATTTATTCGTGCTTTGTCTAAGAGCTCCTCAAGAGAGCCATACTCAATCGTTTCATCAACCATATATTTTGTTATAGTTTCTTTTTTTCCAAACAGTCCGTTTCGTTTCGTTTTCTTATCTATAAAAAGGGAAAACTCATTTCCCCGGTACAAAAAACCCGCACATCTAAATTCTACAAAAGATTGCACAAATTCTTCATATGTCCGCTCTTTTTCACGGCCCTCTAGCGGAGCCAAATCAGAATATCGCTCTTTAATTGTTTGACCATCTAACTTTACATTATCAAGTAGCGCATCAAGGGAATCATATTCTTCTTTTCTTATCAGGCAAGGAGCCGTGTTAAAAAGTTTTGTGCCCGTGTGAATTATAAAGCGTGTTCCATTGTGCTGAAAGTGTGCATCTTTCTTTTTTTTCAGTTCCTTGACGAATTCTTCATATGTCTGTTTCATATACCTCTCCCTACCATTTTAATGCAATCAACTTTTCCTGTGGTAGTACCTCCTGAAACTATGTTTTTGTGTTTTCCCCGCCGCAAGGGGGGGGGGATTTCCCTTGACCTTAGGCCCCCTCGTTGTGAGGGGGCTGTCAGGCATAGCCTGACTGGGGGAGCGCCTACGGCAATGGAGAACAATTAACTGATAGCAATGGGTGCTGTAAGCTCAAGGGCCTCCCTCCGACCGCCTTCGGCGGTCACCTCCCTCAGATTGAGGGAGGCTTTCATGCGGGCGGCAGGTTGCCGCCCCTACAGCGCAATCAACATCTCCCGCACCATTTTACAGGCTGCGGCGGTGGATGCGCCGGATTGATCCAGATTGGGGGCCAGTTCCGTGAGGTCATAGGCCACCACATTTGCCTGTCGGCAGACGGATAGAGTGGCGTCCAACAGCTCCTTGAAACTCACGCCCCCCGCCTCCGGGGTGCCGGTGCCGGGGAAGATTGCGGGGTCTAAGACGTCCAGATCAATGGTCAAATAGACGGGCTTGTCCCCCAGATGATCCAATACTTGCCCCAACCCCGCAAAATCAAACAACTGGGTCTGCACATGATCTCTACCCCATGTAAACTCCCTCTGATCCCCGGATCGGATGCCGAACTGGAATATCCGGCCGTCTCTAAGAATATCCCAACAACGGCGGATCACCGAGGCATGGCTGAGGGATACGCCCAGATATTCATCCCGCAGATCGGCGTGGGCGTCGAAGTGGATGATGTGGAGATCGGGATGCCGCTCTGCCACTGCCTGCACGGCCCCCAGGGTGACCAGATGCTCTCCGCCCAAGAGAAATGGACGTTTGCCGTCCCGTAAGATCATCGCCGTCCGTTCTCGGATGGCCTCCAGCGCACCCTCCGGTGCGCCGAAGGGAAGCTCCAAGTCTCCACTGTCGAAGATTTGATAATCCGCCAGGTCTTTTTGCTGGTAAGGGCTGTAGGTCTCCAGGCCGTAAGATTCGGATCGGATGGCCCGGCTACCGAATCGGGCGCCGGGGCGGAAGCTGGTAGTGGAGTCAAAAGGTGCGCCGAAGAGGACGGTGGTGGCGCTTTCATAGGCCGCATCACAGCCCAGAAAGGTCTCAATATTTTTATTCAACATCTCGCAGCAATTCCTCCACATAGGCCGGGAGCAGGAAGGCCCCCACGTGTAATCGGGTGGTATAATACCCGGTTTTGAGCCCCAGCATGTTCCAGGCCACGTCGTTGAGATCATGGGTCGGGTGATATTTCTTCGACGCAAACCCAAAGAGCCAGTGGCCCGACGGATACGTGGGGATGTGGGCCTGGTAGACCCGGCTGATGGGAAAGCTCTCCACGATTCGCTTATGGGCTCTCTGCATGGCGTCGGCGTCCTGCTCATAGAAGGGGCTCTCGTGCTGGTTGACCATGATACCGTCGTCTTTTAAAGCCTTATAGCAACTGCCGTAGAACTCCCGGGTAAAGAGCCCCTCGCCGGGGCCGAAGGGATCGGTGGAATCCACGATGATGAGATCGTATTCATTCTCACACGTCCGCACATGGCGCAGCCCGTCGGCAAAGTGGATTTTAACTCGTGGATCGTCCAACCGGCAGGCGGTCTTAGGCAGATACTCCCGGGAGACCTCAATGACCAACGGATCAATCTCCACCAGATCAATGTGCTCCACGGCACTGTACCGGGTCAGCTCCCGGATGACGCCGCCGTCCCCCGCGCCGATGACCAGGACGTGTTTGGGATCGGGGTGGACGGCCATGGGGACGTGGGTAATCATCTCATGGTAGATGAACTCGTCCCGCTCCGTGAGCATCATATAGCCGTCCAGGCTCAAGAATCGGCCGAATTCTTTGGACTCGAACACGTCAATGCGCTGGTATTCGCTCTGGGCGCTGTAGAGCTGACGGTCTACCCGGATGGAGAATTTCACGTGCTTGGTGTGGGCTTCGGAGAACCAAAATTCCATGAAGGGCTCCTTTCGTTGTTGTGGGTGGGGGAATTGAGTAGGGACGACCGCCCCCGGTCGTCCGCGGACGGTCGAGGCGACCGTCCCTACGGGTGCACATTACGATGCGCCGTAGCTGTCAGGCGTAGCCTGACTGGGGGAGGCCCTACTGCACTACATTCAACATCCGAATATCTGCATCCTCCGGCCCCGTCAACGAGCAACCCTTCTCCTTGGCATACGCGATATATTGTAGCTGTGCCTCGGTAATCCGCTCTCCCGGGGCCAGGATGGGAATCCCCGGCGGGTAGCACATGACAAATTCGCTGATGATCCGGCCTTTGGATGCCTCAATGGGGACGGGCTCTGTCTCCGCATAAAAGGCGTCCTGGAGATTCAAGACCACCTCTGGCGGGATATATTCCTCCGTCATGAGATTGGCCTCGCTCCGCCCATAGCGGCGGCGGATTTCGGCCAGAGCGCCCACCAGCCGCTCCACGTCCTGGAGCCGGTCGCCGATGGAGAGATAGGCCAGGATATTGCCCAGGTCGCCGAATTCGATCTGGATGTCGTACTCGTCCCGCAGGATATCGTAGACCTCAATCCCAGCGAGGCCCACCCCCAGGGTGTTGACAGACAGCTTGGTGGGGTCGAAATCAAATACGCTGGTGCCATTGATCAAATCCCGCCCATAGGCCCGGTAGCCGCCCATGGCGGTAATCTCCGTCCGGGCGTATTGGGCCATATCCACCACCCGTGCAAAAATTTCCCGCCCTCGCAAAGCCAAGTTACGGCGGGAGATGTCCAAACTGCTCATCAGCAGATAGGAGGGGCTTGTGGTCTGGGTCAGGTTAATAATCTGCCGGACGTAGCCGGGGCTGACATTTGATCCGGTGAGGAGAAAAGAACTCTGGGTGAGACTGCCGCCGGATTTGTGCATACTCACCGAGGCCATATCCGCCCCCGCCGCCATAGCGGAGACGGGGAGGTTGTCGCCGAAATAAAAATGGGTTCCATGGGCCTCGTCCACCAAAACCAGAAGCCCGTGCCGATGGGCCAGATCCACAATGCCCCGCAAATCCGAACAGACCCCGTAATAGGTGGGGTTGTTGACCAAAATCGCCACGGCGTCCGGATTGGCGGCGATAGCCGCCTCCACTTGATCCAGCCGCATCCCCAACGCAGTACCCAGAGACTGATCTACATCGGGGCTGATATACACCCCGTCCGCACCGCAGAGCACCATGGCGTTGAGCACACTGCGGTGGACATTCCGGGGCAGGATGATTTTATCCCCCCGCTTGCAGGTTGCCAGCACCATGGCCTGAACGCTGCTGGTAGTGCCACCCACCATAAAAAAGGCCTGATGGGCACCGAAGGCATCGGCGGCCAATTCCTCCGCCTCCCGGATCACAGAGACGGGATGGCAGAGGTTATCCAAGGGCTTCATAGAGTTTACGTCGATGCCGATACACCGCTCACCTAAAAATTCCCGCAGTTCGGGCGTGCCTCGGCCCCGCTTGTGGCCCGGCACGTCAAACGGCACCACCCGGGCTCGCCGAAACCGCTCCAACGCCTCATAGATAGGCGCTCTCGTCTGATCCACTGGAATCACCGCCTTTTTTTCGCTGTGTCCGCCGAAGGCGGACATAAATCGTTAATTGAAGATGTTTCGTCCGCTATAGATTTCCATCATCTCCCGGCGGAGGCTCTCCAGGATGGACTCCTGGAGCTGGGGAGAGAGGATATAGGCGTCGGTGTTGAACAAGTAGTTTTGTAGATCGATCTCCCGGATGAGCATTTTGGTATGGAACAGGTTGGACTGGCTCAAGTTAATATCTTCCGCCTCGTATTTCTCCAGGGTCTCTGGGGCGATATAGTCCTGGATGGAGGTAATATCGTGATCCATGAACAGCTTTTTCCCGTCTACGTCCCGGGTAAAGCCCCGGACCCGGTAGTCCATGGTGATAATATCCGAGTCAAAACTGCCGATGAGCAAGTCCAGGGTATTCAAGGGCGTGATCTCCCCGCAGGTGGCCACGTCGATATCCACCCGGAAGGTGGCGATACTGTTCTCCGGGTGGTATTCCGGATAGGTGTGGACGGTCACATGGCTCTTATCCAGGTGTGCCACGGTGGTCTCCCCCCGCATCCCGGCCAAAGGCCCCTCGGAGATGAGCATAGTGACGCTGGCCCCCTGGGGATCGTAGTCCTGGCTGGAGATGCTCAATACATTGGCCCCGATCATGGAGACCATGCGGAGCAAGATATTCGTCAATCGTGCGGCGTTGTACTGCTCGTCGATATAGGCGATGTACTCCTGTTGCTCGTGGGGGGTCTTGGCATAGCACACGTCGTAAATATTAAAGCTGAGGGCTTTGGTGAGATTGTTAAAGCCGTACAGTTTCAGTTTGCTCATTGGCGCTCGTCTCCGATCTTGCTTTCTGCGTATTGGACGTATCATATCACGATACATTATAGCCGTAACCGCCGGGGATGGCAAGGGTTTTGTCCCATATGGTATAATAATTGCTACGCAATTATTATACAGATCCAAATGCATATACCATCACGGCGCAAGCGCCTATGGTATAATAAGCAAAGGACGCTTATTATACAAATTGAAATGCATATACCACGACGGCGCAAGCGCCTGTGGTATAATACTCTTGACAGGAGAAGACAAGGGAGCTTAATACGTATGACAATCAGAGCAAAACGGATCACTGTGGATATTCTAATGACTATATGTTTCATCCTGTCCTTTGACATCAGATGGCCTGTAATCGGCGGGGATCTCATCTTCCATATTGTTGTGGGGAGCGCAACTGCCGTGCTGTTCTTTATCCATGTGTGGATCAACAGGCAGTGGCTGATCTCTGTGGGCAAGTCCCGTAAGGCGGGGAAATTAAACAAGAAGACACAGTGGCAGTACCGGGTTGATATGGCCTTGATTGTAGTCTGGAGTATCAATATTCTGACAGGGCTCGTCACAATGGGCTACGCCATTGCCGGGGCAGATGTCTCAAACGGATTCCGTAGCCTACACTCTCTGACGGCCACGGTGGGCCTTGTCCTCGTGGTTGTCCATGTGGTGCAACATGTGCGGACGATCAAGTCGTATTTTAGGAGTAAAAAGTCTGTATAGGGGATCAGATAGCGAGTAACAAACAATACGACAGGGCGTAATCTGCCCTGTCGCATTGCCCTTCGGGCCCCTCATTTTGAGGGGGCTGTCAGCGAAAGCTGACTGGGGGAGGGGGGATCAGCCGTTATTCCAAATTGGAAAAACGGCAATTTTTGCTTTTATGGACAGCGTCACATTCACACCCAGTTCACAAATGATTGCTATAATATCAAGTTGCTGTAGGATTTATGAAATAGATTGCCAGAGGTTAAAAGAAAAAAGCTTGACATCTTCGTTTTTGCAATGTATTATTGTGTTATTCAAGTGACACAACAGAAGATCGTTAAGAGGTTCAATATAAAAGTAAGAGACAACATCCGTAGGAGGCAAAGCATGGGGAGCACATTGAAAAAACGTCGTATTCCGTTGATGATCGCATTTGGGGTAATCCTTGCGGTCATTTTGGCGGTTATAGTAGTATTACAAGGGGCAGATGTGGCCTTGGCCCGGGAGAATGTCCATACGGCCGAGGCCCGGATCGGCACCATTGCCACTACGGTGACCGGGACGGGTAATTTGGAACTGGAGAGCGGCCAGGAGATCACCATCCCCCAGGGCCTCACCGTGGAAGACGTCCTGGTAGAACCGGGGGACCCGGTCGCCGCCGGAGATATTCTGGCGACCTTTGACCCCGCCACTGTTCAGGCCCGGATTTCAGAAGTCCAATACGAATTAGACAGTTTAGATCGGGAGATCGAAGCTGTGAAAAACGATACAGAGCGCACCGCCATCACCGCCAACGTGTCGGGCCGGGTAAAGGCGATCTTCGCCGCGAAAGGGGATTCCGTATCCGCCGCAATATTGGCGCACGAGGCCCTATTGCTCATCTCCCTGGACGGCCGGATGGCCGTGACTCTGGACAACACAACGGGCCTCACCCTGGGGGAGACGGTGACCGTGACCTTGGAAGACGGCAGAGAGCACAGGGGCCGGGTAGATCGAATTCACAGTGGCGAGACAACGATAACCATTCCCGACAACGGCCCCAAACTGGGCGAGACAGTGACAGTCACAGATGAGAACGGCAGAGAGATCGGCCGCGGGGCGCTGGAGATTAACCAGCCCCTGGCGGTGACGGGGACCTCCGGGAACATACAGCGGGTCCACGTATCGGAGAATAGCGCAGTCCGCGTGGGCGCGACGTTGTTCACCCTGACAGACGTGGCCCCCTCTCCTACATATCTGGCATTACTTAACGAGAGAGCGGAGACGGCGGAACGATTCCGCGGCCTATTGGCCCTGTCCCAGACAGGGGCACTCATCGCGGGATTTGACGGCATCGTGGAGGGCGTATTCATCGGAGACGACGCCGTGCCGGCGGCGGCCCCCGGCGGCGGGATCCCGCAACTTCCCCCCGGCATGTGGCCGCCTATGCTGCAAAATACAGCATCCGCAGGCGGTGTCAGCGCGGCCCGATTGGCGACCTCACCGGCATCCAGCGGCGCAAGTGCGGCCCGATTGGGTGCATCTGCGGGGCCGAGCAATCTGGGTGTAACCCGCCTGAGCGGGCCGACGGAGTTAGACAGCTCTGAGCTGCCCCAACCCACGCCGGAGCCCCCCGCACCCACCCCGCCGCCGGTGCCCACCCCCACCCCGCCGCCTGCCCAGGAGATCACCAGCGTTTCTGATATGACTTTAACCCCGCCTGCCACCGGTGCAACACCTCAGACCGCTGTCCGGGGCGCAAACTTCACCGGCACGGTACAGTGGATCCCGGCGACCCCCATATTTCTGCCCGGCACCGTATATCAGGCGGCGATTATACTCACCGCCGCCGACGGATACGTATTTTCCCAGACCGCACTGCAAGAATTGGAGCAGAGCGGGATATCTTCCCCCGGCGCCACGATCTCAGGTGCGGAGCTGGCGGGAAATCAGCTTATGATCGCCGTGGTCTACCCGGCCACAGCGGAGATGGACTGGCCGGACTTTGATTTTGACTTCGACCTCCCCTCCTTCGATTTCCCATCCTTTGATCTGGGCGGCTTCGGTGGCTTCGGCGGGTTTGGCGGCTTCGGCGGCCTGGGCGGATTCGATATGGGCGGTATGGACGGCGCATCACCCCCCGCCGGAGAGATGACCGCCTTCACCATCGCCGCCGGCGACGAGATGCACGTAACCGTCTCCGTGGACGAGTTGGACATTTTAAGCCTGGCCATAGGCCAGCGGGCGGAGATCACCCTGGACGCCCTGCCGGAGGAGACCTTCCACGGCACAGTATCCCGGGTCAACACCACCGGCGTCGCCGCCCGATACACCGTAGAGCTCACTCTCACCAGAACGGGACAGATGCTCTCCGGTATGAGCGCCTCCGTGGTAATCACCACCGAGGAGACCCACGACATCCTCATCATCCCCGTAGAGGCTCTCCAAGAGGAAGGGATGCGGATCTACGTCTACACAGAGGTAGACGGAAACGGCGCACCCACCACCCCGATAGACGTGATGACGGGCCTGTCCGACGGGGTCTATGTAGAGATATTACAGGGTCTCTCTCCGGGAGACCTCGTCCACTACACCGTACCGGAGACCTGGAGCTGGCCCCACTGGGGCGGTGGCGGTGGTCCGGGCTGGATGAATTAGGACGTGGCGCGATGATTACATTTGAAGACGTCACCAAAGTATACCACGTGGGCGGGGAAGAGGTTCGGGCTCTAGACGGGGCCACCCTTCACATCGCCCAGGGCGAGTTCGTGGCCATTGTGGGCCCCTCGGGGAGCGGCAAGAGTACCCTCATGAACATTATGGGCTGTCTCGACACCGCCGACAGCGGGATCTACATGCTGGACGGCCAGCAGATCGAGCAGTATTCCGAAGGGGAACTGGCAAAGATCCGCAACCGGAAAATCGGATTTATTTTTCAAAACTTTAACCTCTTATCCCGCATGACGGCGGAGGAAAACGTAGAACTGCCCCTCATCTATCAGAGGTTGTCCCACGCAGAGCGGAGAGAGCGGCTGGCAGAGGCCTTTGAAATGGTAGAGCTGACAGATCGAAAAAAGCACAGACCCATGGAACTCTCCGGCGGCCAGCAACAGCGTGTGGCAATTGCCCGGGCTCTGGCCACCCGGCCCAGCCTCCTCTTAGCCGATGAGCCCACGGGGAACCTGGATTCCCGCACGGGGCAGGAGATCATGGCCCTGTTCCACAGGCTCCACGCCGAGGGCAATACCATTGTCCTCATCACCCACGACAACTCCGTGGCAGAACAGGCTCCCCGGCGGATCCAAATCCTAGACGGGCGGGTACGGGAGGTGGCCTAAACAAATGGTATGGCAATGTATAAAAATGGCATGGAAGGCCATCGCCGCCAATCGGATGCGTTCTTTTTTGACCATGCTGGGGATTATTGTAGGCGTCCTGGCCCTGGTAGTGCTGGTATCCCTGGTCACCAGCGCCGGAGATGCGGTGACGGAACAGGTGGAGGGTCTGGGGACAGATTTGATCCGGGTGTCCATCCACGACGACGGCGGCAGACCCCTGCGGGTCAGCGAGATGACCGGATTTGCAGAGCACGAGGCCATCGGGGCCGTGGCGCCCCTGAACCAGGTGGCGGGCAGGGCCAGAAACGGCCATGAATCCGGCCGTGCGGCCATCCAGGGCACCACTCCCAGCTACTATGAGATTTCTGGCCTGACCCTTCTGGCGGGCCGGTTCTTACGGACGACAGATGTGGACAATAACACCCCCGTGGCCGTCATTGCCCAGAGAGTCGCCGAGGACCTATACGGCACCACGGATGTATTAGGGACGACTATTGCCCTAGACGGGCGGCCCTTCCGGATTGTGGGGATCATAGAAGATCAGGAGACCCTGACCAGCCTCTTATTCCCCGGCTACACCATATACATCCCCTACACGGCGGCCATCCGCCTGTCAGATGCCCTGACAAGCACCGTGACCACTATGCTGGTCTCCGCCTCCGGCACGGATATGAACCTGGCCGAGGCGGCCATGGACGATATGCTGATGGAGCGGTTCCGCCGCAACGAGGACGCCTTCAGCATGTTCAATCAAGCCCTTATGGCCGAGGCCATGGAGGAGATCACCGGTATGCTGGCCACTCTCTTAGGCGGGGTCGCCGCCATCAGCCTCTTAGTGGGCGGAATCGGCATTATGAATATTATGCTGGTCTCCGTCATGGAGCGGACAAAAGAGATCGGTGTCCGCAAGGCCATCGGCGCCGGGCGGTGGAGTATTATGCTCCAGTTCCTCATCGAGGCCCTGGTGATCTGTCTCATCGGCTGTATTCTAGGCGTCATCGCCTCCTGGGGGATTTTACAGATCGCCTCCATCCTGGTGGGGGACATGATGAACTTCTACCTGTCGCCGGGAACGGTCACCCTGGCCGTCATATTCTCCGTCATCATCGGCCTGGGCTTCGGCCTATACCCCGCCAACCAGGCGGCCAAAAAGCGGCCCATCGAAGCACTAAGATACGAGGGATAGAAGTCAAAAAATGCAAGCATTTTTTCGAGGAAGAACCGTCCTGCGGGGCGGGCTCTGCGGAGGCTGATATATGCTGCACCTGATCTTAGGCCGTGCCGGGAGCGGCAAGACTATGGCGCTATACGAGGGGATCCGCCAACGGGCGGCATTGCCCCATGCATCCGGTGCGCTGTTGATCGTGCCGGAGCAATATTCCCACGCCGCGGAGCGGGAGCTGGTGGAGCAGCTGGGGGACAGCGCCAGTCTCTATGCCGAGGTGCGGAGTTTTACCCGTCTGGCCGCCCGTGTCCGGGAGGAGCTAGGCGGCAGTGCTGTCACAATATTAGACGAGGGGGGCCGGGTGCTGTCAATGGCAACGGCCCTCAAAGCCGTGGCCGGAGAACTCAAGCTCTACGGCGCACTGGGAAAAAAGCCGGAGTTCCTCACGGGTCTCCTGTCCACGGTGGATGAGCTGAAACAGTGCTGTCTGACCCCGGAGAATTTATTAGACGCCGCCCAGTGGGCCACGGGGAGCCTGGGAGAAAAACTCCATGATCTGGCCTATATCGCCGGCGCCTACGACGCTGTCAGCCGCCGCACAGACCCCCGGGATACCCTGACCCGATTGGCGGATACGATCACAGAGAGCAGCGTAGTGAAAAACAGCATCTTTGTAGACGGATTCTCGGATTTTACCGCCCAGGAGGGCCGCATCTTACAGCGTCTCCTCCACGGCGGGACGGATTTGACCGTGGCCCTCACCTGTGACGGATTGGAGGACGACAGCGAGTTGTTCCGGCCCGCGGTCATCACGGCGGGCCGCTTGCGGCGTTGGGCAGCCGAATCGGGACACCAGGTCTCGGTTACGGTACTGGAGCCAAAACAAGACCGCCCAGCGGCCCTTACAGCGGTGGAGCGGTATCTCTTTGCCGACACCCTGCCGGATGCCCCCATAGAATCAGACGCCGTGGAGCTGTACACAGCCGCCACCCCCGTGGAGGAGTGCGAACTGGCCGCCGCCCGGGTGCGGGCCTTGGTCATGGACGAGGGCTGCCGCTACCGGGACATCGCCGTGGCCGCAAGAGGGTTCGCCGACTACGAGACGGCGGCGGAGCACATCTTCACCCGCTACGGCGTGCCGGTCCACATGGCCCGCAAGGCGGATATTTTAGAAAAACCTATCCTATTGCTCCTCACCGCCGCCCTGGATATCTTAGACGGGGGCTGGCGGTACGAGGCGGTCTTCCGCTATCTGCGGACGGGCCTTGCGGGACTCTCCTCCCAGGAGGTTGACCGCTTGGAGCTCTACGTCCGCAAGTGGAACATCTACGGCACCATGTGGACCCGCCGGACGGATTGGAAAGAGAACCCCGACGGCTACGGCGTGGACTTCACAGAGGAGCAGGCGGTAGAGCTAACAGAACTAAATGTCCTGCGCCGCCGGGTGGCGGCCCCCCTCACGGCCCTGGAACAAGCGGGGCGGGCGGCCAAGACCGCCACGGGCCAGGCCGCAGCCCTATACGAATTTTTAGAGACAATCCACCTGCCCGCAACCCTCACCCAAAAGGCGGATCGGTTCCGGGAGACGGGGCGGGAGACCAACGCGGCGGAATACGGCCAGATTTGGGATATCCTCGTCCTGGCCTTAGAACAAGTTCACGCCATCCTGGGGGAGACTCCCATGGACCAGCGGGAGTTCTCCGCCCTGCTCCGGCTCACGTTAAGTCAATACAAGGTAGGGGCCATCCCCCAGACCTTGGACCGGGTGCAGATGGGCGACCTGGACCGTACCCGGCGGCGGGGCTTAAAATGCCTCATTGTACTGGGTGCCACAGATGACCGGCTCCCCGCCCCCGGCACCGGCAGCGGCGTGCTCACCGAGGAGGAGCGGAGCCAACTGCGGGAGATCGGCCTATCCCTCTCCGACACGGCGGAGGAGGGGCTCTGGCGGGAGATGGCTCTGATCTACCACGCCTTCACCGCCCCGGCAGAGCGGTTGATCGTTTCCCGGCCCCAGACCGGAGACGACGGTAGTGTAACACGAAAATCCCCCGTGGCAACCCGGATAGAGAATATTTTAAACAAAGAATCCACCCCGGCCGCGGCGCTGGATCCCCGCCTGCGGATCACATCCCAGGCGGCGGCCTTTGACCTGGCTCTCCGTGGGGGCGCAGATTCCACTGACGAATTAGCGGCCCAGGCGAGGGCTTATTTTGCGGAAGACCCCAGATTCCAAGCCGTACTCCGGCAGGCGGGGCTCGACGCCGGGAAGCTGTCCCAGGAGACCACCCGGCGGCTCTATGGATCACGGCTCAACCTCTCCGCCTCCCGGATCGATACCTTTGGCTCCTGTAAATTTAGGTATTTTATGCAATACGGCCTCAAGGCCAAACCCCGGCGGCGGGCGGAGTTGGACGCCCCCGTAGTGGGAACGTTTTTGCACTATGTTTTGGAACACACGACAAAAGAGATCATGGCAGCAGGGGGATTCGCCGCCTTGGAGCCAGCTATTTTAAAGCAACTAGTGGAGGGGCATATCGCAGACTATGTGCGGCTCTACTTCGGCGGCCTGGAGGAGAAATCCCAGCGGTTCCAGTATTTATTCCACAGGCTCAGCAGAGAAGTGCACCAGGTGGCGGCGGATATGGCGGAAGAGCTCCGCTGCTCCGACTTCACGCCCCTAGATTTTGAACTGACCTTCGGCAAAGAGGGCGACCTCCCCCCCGTGGAACTCACGGGGGACGGGATCGACCTGATCCTCTCCGGCGCCGTAGACCGGGTGGACGGCTGGACGCGGGGAGACGCCCTCTACCTCCGGGTGGTGGACTACAAGACGGGCCGAAAGAAATTCTCCTTGTCGGATATCTGGTACGGCCTGGGGATGCAGATGCTCCTATATCTCTTCACCCTGGCCCGCCACGGCGGGGAGCACTACGGGAACCGGGCCATTGTCCCCGCCGGCGCCCTCTACGCCCCCGCCAGAGACCAAACCGTGGCGGCCCCCAAGCACAGCGCCGCCCAAGAGATCGAGAAACTCCGCCGCCGAGACCTGACCCGGAGCGGTCTCATCCTCCGTGACCCGGCCTTGATCGAAGCCATGGAACACGGAGAGGGAATCCGGTTTCTCCCCGTAAAATTCGCAAAAGACGGTACCCCGGAAGGGGACAGCCTCGTCACCGCTCAAGAACTCATGCGCCTAGAGCGGCACGTGGAAGAGGCGCTGTTATCCTGGGGCAGAGAGATGGGCCGGGGGGAGATCACCCCCCTACCCCACGGCGGCAGCGTGGCCCTGCCCTGCGACTACTGCGACTACCGCACCGCCTGCCACCACGACCCAGAATGGGATGGGGTTCGATATCTTCCAACCCTGACCCCCAAAGAGGTCTGGGAAAAGTTAGGGCGTGTTGACACGCCCTAGGGGGTAGGCCACAGCGCCCTGACCTGTAGGGACGGTCGCCTCGGCCGTCCGCAGACGACCGAGGGCGGTCGCCCCTACGAAGCATTTACCATATTGTACATTGCAGAATGACGCCCACACGATCTCCCCGCCTTGGCGGGATGGCGCGAAGCGCCGGGGTGGTCACCCGCCCGCAGGCGGCGGTTTTGCCCAGGACACCGGACGCATTTTGCGGGCATCGAGAAAAAAAGGAGACGACCCATGAGCGACATACAATTCACCCCGGAACAACAGGCGGCCATAGAAGACCGGGACGGCGACCTCCTGGTCTCCGCCGCCGCGGGCTCCGGCAAGACCCGCGTCTTAGTGGAGCGGCTCATGGATCAGGTGGAACACGGCGCCAACGTGAGCCAGTTTCTCATTATCACCTACACCCGCGCCGCCGCCGCCGAGCTCCGGGGCCGGATTTTAGACGAGATCAGCCGCCGCAATACCTTGAGCGCATCCAAGCACCTGCGGCGGCAGCGGGATTTGATCTATCAGGCGGACATGGGCACCATCCACGCCTTTTGCGCCAAGATTATCAGGGAATTTGCCCACATACTGGATATCCGCCCCGATTTCCGCGTGGCCGACGAGAGCGAGGCCCAGCTTCTGCTCCGCCAGGTACTAGAAGACGTGCTGGAGGCCCGCTACGGGGCCGTCCAGACAGACCCCGGCTTTTCCCTCCTGGCCGACACCTTATCAGAGGGCCGGCGGGACGGCCCCCTGGCCGAGACAGTGCTGGAGGTGCGGGAAAAAATCCGCAGCCACCCGGACCCGGCGGGCTGGGCCAGATCACAACTTGCGGCGCTGGATGACCTGTCGGCCATTCAAGACGCCGGGGAGACAACCTGGGGCGCATTTCTCCTCCAAGAGGCCCGGCGGGCCGTGGACTATTGGTTGCAGGAGATGACAACAGCCAGAGAGACCCTCCGGGAAGACGAAAAACTAGACCGGGCCTATGGCCCAAGCTGGGATGAGACACTGACGGGACTGATCGAACTCGACCGCGCCCTCCAAGGGGGCTGGGACGAGGCCCACGCCTTTGGCGAGGTTCTATTCCCCAGACCCAAGCCCATCACCGGCTGGGAGGCCATTAAAGACCTACGCCGCCGCTGTAAGAGCGCTATGGACAAGCTAGCAGAGACCTATGCACTGCCTACAGAGGAGCTATTAGACGACATGACAGCCGTATTTCCGGTGATCGCCGCCCTAGTAGAACTCACCCTGGACGTAGATCAAGCCTACACTGCGGAGAAGACCCGTCGGGGGATGCTGGACTTTTCCGATCTGGAACACTTAGCCGTCACCCTCTTAGTGGATCATGAGACAGGCGGCCCCACCCCTGCGGCCCAAGAGATCGCAGATCGGTACCAAGAGATGATGGTGGACGAGTTCCAAGACGTCTCCGCCATCCAGGAAAAAATCTTCTGCGCCTTGGGAGAGTACGGGTTGCGCCGATTCCTGGTGGGGGACGTAAAGCAGTCCATCTACCGATTCCGCCTGGCCGATCCCAGTATCTTTTTGGGCTATTACCGCCGCTTCCCCGACCGGGAGCAGGCGGCGCCTGGTCAGGGACGCACGGTGCTCCTGGGGAAAAATTTCCGATCCCGGCCGGAACTATTAGATGCGGTAAACTTTATTTTCCGTCAGATCATGTCCAAAGACTTCGGCGAGATGACATACGGCGACCGAGAGGCCCTGTATCCGGGGCGGAGCGAGCCGGATACGGGAATCGAATCCCCGGTAGAACTGGCCGCTCTAGACCTGAAAGACCTGCCAAAAGATGAGAGCGATATCAGAGACATGGCGGAGGCCCGCCATGTGGCCATGCGCATCCGAGAATTGCACGATCAAGGCGGCTACAACTGGGGCGATTTTGCCATCCTACTGAGGAGCGTTCGGGGTAAGCAGGCCCGGTATGAGAAGGCGTTGGAGGAGCTGAACATCCCCGTGGCCAAGTCCGGGGGCGAGGGGTTTTTCTACAGGTTAGAAGTGGCAACCATCCTCTCCCTGCTCCAGATAATCGGCAATCCCAGACAGGATGTGCCCCTCATCGGCGTATTGCGCTCCCCCCTGTTCTGTTTCACGCCGGACGAGTTGGCGGAGATTCGTATGGCGGATCGGACCGGAACATTCTACGAGGCTCTGATCACAGCGGCGGATGACAGCCCGCGGTGCGCCCAGTTTCTCCAAGACTTAGACCGTTGGCGAGATATCAGCCCAGACATGGCAGCGGATCAGTTTTTATGGCACCTTTACAATGAGACGGGGGCATTCTCCGTTTTCGGCGCCATGCCGGGGGGCGACACCCGGCGGTGCAATCTGATGGCGCTCCTAAGCTACGCCCGGCAGGTGAGCAGCCAGGGCTACAAGGGGCTCTTTGACTTTGTGGGCCTCCTGGAAAAGCGGGTGGAGGCCGGAGATGTACCGGAGTTCACCATATCCCATGAGGGCGGCGATAGGGTGCAAATTTTAAGCGTCCACAAATCCAAGGGATTGGAGTTCCCTGTGGTCATTTTGCCGGATCTGGCCAAGCGGTTCAATACCCAAGATACCGCCCGGCAGATCCTCGTCCACCCCGACCTCGGCATTGGTACCATCCGGCGGGATATGAAGCGGAAGATTCGTTATTCCACCCTGGCCCGATCCGCCATCGGACGGAAACTGCGAAAAGAGACCCTGGCGGAGGAACTGCGAATCCTCTACGTGGCCATGACCCGGGCAAGGGAAAAACTGATTTTAACAGCCGCCCTATCTGACTTGGAAAAGACCTTGACCAGCTTGGCCTATCAGGCCAATGACCCCGTCTCTCCCTATGTATTGGAGGGCGCATCCAGCATGGCCGAGTGGATTTTACTCCCCGCCATGATCCGTCCCGAGGCGGGCCTATTGCGAGGGGAACATTCGGTGCCGCTGGCAAAAGTGGAATTTTCTTGGAAAATTATTCGACCAAAATACAGTGAGTATAATCAAAAAACGGAAAAATCCGCTGAAAATTTCGAAAATTTAAATCATGAGCAAGCTCAGGGTGCGGAATTGAGTCTAGAATTTATAAAACGGATCCAATATGCCTATCCACACCCCACAGCCGTGGATCTGCCCAGCAAGTTGACTGCCACAGAGCGAAAAGGCCTATCATCAGATCAAGAGGCGGAGAAGGAGGCCGTGTCCTATGTGTGCCCTGTCAGACAGCCTATTTTCCGCCGCCCCGGATTCGTGGAGGCACAACGCCCCCTCACAGCGGCCCAGCGGGGGACAGCTACCCACCTGATTATGCAATACATCGATTTTCAGCGGTGTAGTGATCTTGCGGGTGTCGAGGCAGAGATCGTCCGGTTGGAGCGAGAGGGCCGGATCAAAAAAGAAGAGGCCCAGGCAGTAGATGCCAGCGCCATTTGGAAATTCTTTGAGAGCGATCTGGGGCAGAGGCTCCGCGTATCCCCTCACGTCCAGCGGGAGTTTAAATTCTCCCTCTTAGTCCCGGTACCGGCGCTTGGGTTTGCCGGCGGGGGAGAGGAGAAAATCTTACTCCAAGGGGTTGTGGACTGCTATCTGGAAGAGCCGGACGGCCTTGTGATCGTGGATTTTAAAACCGACTACATCCCACCGGACGGCCTCACGGAAAAAGTCCGGGAATACGAGGGCCAGATGGAGGCGTATGCATACGCCCTGAGGCGGATCACAGGGAAGCCTGTGAAGGAAGTGCTATTGTATTTCTTTTCTGCCGGATTGGCCGCAAGCATTGTGCCAGCAGGAGAGCGGCGCCGGTGAAGTCACTGACGCCGCTCTGTTGTTTTTACAGCACTTCCGTATCGAACTGATAGACCTGCGCCAGTGCCAGTAGCTCATGTACACATTCGCCTTGGACGATGAGTGCGTGGTGGGAGCAGAGGGACTGCATAATCTGGTGCCCGTTGTTGTTTTTGAAGTGGATCAGCGCACCGTTGCGGCAGTCGGAACCGGGATATTGGACATAGTCCGAAATCTCGGCTTCAATGAGGATCATCTTCTTCATATTCGGATGGATTTTTGCCAAGGTGATGGGGCCGGGCTCCATCTCGCAGTCGACCATGAGGGCGTTGTCCCCTACGATCTCCAACACTTTGGGCTTTAGTTCCCAGCGCCGGCAAAAGCTCTGGGGGGCCAGACCGAAGTATCCGCAGTGTACGCCCAGGGCGTGGTGATCTGGGTTGGGTACGTCGGGGAACGTGTTGATCTTCTCGTGTTTTAGGGCCGCCATGCCCACTAGGAAGGGGTAGATATTGGTCATCATAGTGGGCCGCTTCAGGGCGTTGCAGACGATAAATTTGCTAATCATGGTGACCGTGTCACCCTCGCAGACCCAGATGATATCGTCCTTTTCGTAGAGCATATTCCAGGCGAGGCAAGGGGTTGTCTCGGAGAGGAAGGACTCATTCAGGCAGTTTGCGCCCACGCCGTACACCGGGCCGATCTCAGCGATGGTGTCCTTTACTGCCATGTAGAGTTTAACCGCCTTGAGATAGTTTTCCCGGGACACATTGCACATGGAGACCTCCCAATCGGCGCAGACTTGCTCGGCTTGTGCGTCGGACAGCGCTTGAGCCCGCTCGTTCAATTCTCTGTAACTGCGGTAGAGTATCTTGATCCCAAAAACCTCCTCCATGCGGGCGGTGCACGCCGGTTCCCACCAGTAAAACCGTTTGAAAATCCCGGCCTGCATCCCCTCTCCCGGAGCATCTTGGAACATGAGGAACTGGATTCCGTCTCCCATGGCCCGCTTGGACCCCATGGCCCGCAAGATGACCCGGGCCAGCTCCACAGTGTAGGGGGAGAATACGGTCAGGCCCGTCTCTTCCCGCAGGAAGGAGACGATCTCCCAATCCCACATCTCCACGGTTCCAAATTGAGAAGTCAGTACCACGATGGGGATATGGATGTTGACGAGGATATCCTTTGCCTCAAATGCGCTGCCGATCAGTTGCGGGAAGACCACGGCATCGGCCTGGGCGGAGATTGCTCCGGTTATGGAGACAGGAGAGAGGAATTGTGCCTGTGCACCGTATAGCGCCTCCAGCCTGTCTAACTGGGCTGTGAATTCCGCTTTCTCACGCTCGTTGCGCCCGGGTAGATACATTGGCAGTAAAGTAGCTTTCATAGAAGAAGCCCCCATTCGTTTTCTGTCTTTCCCCCACCGCAGGCGGGGGAAAGACAAAGCTATCTCTATTATATGTAATTACAACCTTGTTTTCAATAGCCTGTTCGGTTTTTGTGTAAAAAAGGTTTTAAGAGAAAAAACGAGGCGGATACGGCAAAAAAATCTGTAAAAAACGTCTGTTGACAAGAAATGTTGGCATATATTATAATAAGTGTGAAACGTAATGACATTTCAAAATATTTATCAAAAAAGGAGTATATCTATGATACCTGCAACCAGGCCGACCTTGTATTTTATCGGCGTGACGACGAAATCTTCCTCCATTATGAAGGTTTTTCCCAAATGGGCCGAGGCCTTGGGGCTGAAAGATACTCCGATCCAGGGCATTGATCTGCCGCTGCACGCGCCCGTAGAGGAGTACCGCAAAGTGGTAGAGTTTCTCAAAAACGATCCCCTGTCCATGGGCGCCCTTGTGACGACCCATAAAATTGATCTGTTTAATGCCTGCCGCGACATGTTTGATTACATCGACCCCTACGCCGAGGAACTCAGCGAGGTGTCGTGTCTGTCTAAGCTGGACGGGAAATTTTGCGCCCATGCGAAAGACCCAATCTCCAGCGGTCTCTCATTGGAAAACTTTGTACCTGAAAACTTTTGGAAAGAGCACGGCGGGGAAGTGGTCCTTTTAGGGGCCGGGGGCAGTTCTCTTGCCATGTCCCTCTACTTCGCCCAGGAGATCTGGGGCGACAACGTGCCGAAGAAGGTCACCATCTGCAACCGTAGCACACCTCGGCTGGCCTCTGCCCAGGAACACCTGAAGCGGGTGGCGGATCGGATCAACCTGACCTGTATCCATTGTCCGACTCCCGCCGAAAATGATGCGGTGATCGCAAAATTGCCGCCCTATTCTCTGGTGGTCAACGCTACGGGGCTGGGCAAAGACGCCCCCGGCTCGCCGACCACAGATGATGTGGACTATCCGGCGAACAGTCTGGTCTGGGAGATCAACTACCGGGGCGAACTGATTTTTATGGATCAGGCAAACGCACAGAGAGAGGCGAAAAACCTGCACGTAGAAGATGGCTGGATCTACTTTATCCACGGCTGGACCCAGGTCATCTCCCAAGTGTTCCAGATCCCCATTGAGGGTGAAATGCTTGAAAAACTCAGCGATATCGCAAAAAGCGTCTAACGTTTTCCCAACCCAGGCGGGAAAACACGAAAAAGCACTTACCTATAAGGAGGAATTGCATCATGGCATTTGATTGGAAAAAAGGATTTGTATTGGATTTTGACAAAGAGACCGGATTATCGACGACGGCGGTTTCTACGAAGCGTCTGCTCTCCCAGATGAAAGGCATGTTCGCCGACTCCGCCGCCGAGGCGGAACTGATCGAAAATGGTGACCCGCTGGTCTATGAATTCTACGAGATCGGCGCACCGGAGCACCCGGGAGACGTGGCCGCCGGGGCATCTATTACATACCCAGGCAAAGTGGGGGAAGAATACTTTATGACCAAAGGTCACTTTCACACCATTTTGGATACGGCGGAAGTGTACTACACTCTCTCCGGTCAGGGCTACATGCTGCTGGAGAACCCGGAGGGCGATTGGGAAGCCTACGCGTTAGAGCCGGGGAAGATGGTCTATGTCCCCAGGCGCTATGCTCACCGGAGTATCAACACGGGGACGACGCCCCTTGTGACTTTCTTCGCCTTCCGGGGTGATGCCGGCCACGACTACGGCACCATTGAGACCAAGGGCTACCGCAAGCTTATCGTAGAGCGGGACGGGAAACCCACCATCATAGACAACCCCAAGTGGAAATAGACCGTAAAGAAAGGCGAGAAAATGAAAAAAGTAGTCATCAGTTCACGGTCTTTTGGAAGTATCAATAACGAACCCTACGCCCTGTTGGAATCGGCGGGGTTTTCCCATACATTCCTGGAGGCCAGCATGAGCCGGGAGACCCTCTTGGCGGAACTCGTCGACAGTGACGCCATGATTGCAGGTACCGTCAAGATCGATGCAGAGATTCTTGCGGCGTGTAGGCAGTTAAAGATCATCGCCCGATACGGCGCCGGGGTGGACAATATTGACCTGGATGCGGCAAAGGCCCTGGGAATTACGGTCACCAATACGGCGGGGGTCAACGCAGAGGCCGTGGCGGACCTCGCTTTTGGTCTCATCTTGGATACACGCCGGGGGATTAGCCGTGCCAACCAGAAGGTGCATCAGGGACAGTATAAATATGTGGTCGGGCGGGATGTCTACAAAAAGACCCTGGGGCTGATCGGCTTCGGCGCCATTGCCCAAGGCGTCGCCCGGCGGGCCGCCGGATTCTCCATGGAGGTGCTGGCCTACGACCCCTATATCAAAGAAGTGCCGCCGGAGTTTCAATCCCATGTGACCCTGTGCGGATTCGATGAACTGGTCACCCGGAGCGATATCGTATCCATCCACGTGCCCCTGACACCGGAGACGAAAGGGATGTTCAACACTGACGTCATCCAGCGGATGAAGACGGATGCGGCCCTGGTCAACCTGGGCCGGGGCGGGATTATTCATGAGGCGGATTTGTACGCCTGCATGAGAGCCGGCCACCTCCTGGGCGCGGGGCTGGACGTGACGGCCAAAGAGCCCATCGAGCCGGACAATCCGCTGCTTTCCTTGGACAACGTGACCATTACCCCCCACATGGGGATGTTCACGGCGGAGGTCATCCATACAATGAGCATGGTCTGTGCCCAGAATGTGGTGAAGAAGTTCCAAGGCGAGGCCTTGGATTTTGTGGTCGTGTAGGTTGCTTGAGAAACCTATTCAGTGCGTTTGAAGATCGGCCAGTAAGAGGCCTTATAGGGCCTGATCAAGGAGGTCAATTGCCATGCGCTATACATACACCCTATCCCCGCAGCGGGCGGATTTCTACAACATCACCCCGCAAGTCCGGGAGGCCGTCGCTAAGAGCGGCGTTGCAGACGGCATTGCCGTGGTCTTTTGCCCCCACACCACGGCAGGGATTACCATCAACGAAAACGCCGACCCGGATGTGGTGCCGGATTTGCTCCTGGGATTAGACAGAGCATTTCCCGACCGCCCGGAATTTCGCCACGGCGAGGGCAACAGCGCGGCACACCTGAAAGCGTCGGCGGTGGGATCCAGCGCCACGGTGATTATTGAACAGGG
>Ga0123355_10003625_pt1 | contig 22240 bp, 16 predicted proteins | sample TergutEmb28metaG_3_FD_89872 | JGI IMG/M metagenome (GOLD analysis project Ga0123355, IMG submission 89872) | Embiratermes neotenicus P1 segment gut microbial communities from Petit-Saut dam, French Guiana - Emb289 P1 | ecosystem: Host-associated > Arthropoda: Insects > Digestive system > Gut ... | reverse complement strand
TCCACTTTGGACATAGGTGTTTTGGGTTATATCGGTATATTTTAGCATAAGGAACACCCTCCCGAAGTCTGGCACATTCCTCCTGGGACACCCTGTATATATATATATATATATATATATATAAAAAAGAAAGAAAGAAATAAATAAGAAGGAAAAAGAACAAGTCATTCATGTCATATCCTGTATGTATGCACACACAACAAACTGCAAGTGTGTAAGCAACAAATAGCAATCTGTTTGCTGCTAATATGATAAATTGAAATAATAATATAACCACGACAGTTGTTACCACTAGTTATGTTAATTACCGCTTGTGAGCCCTGCTGTGAGAAGGTCTGAATGAGGTCGTCATACTTCTCCCGCTGGGTAGACTCGAGGGGACACAGCAGTGTGACATCTGTTTTTGTAGGCAGATCTTTTAGGACTTCACGTTTCAACCGTCGCAAAACAAAAGGCTTCATGATTCTCCGAGCTTGTGCTACTTGTTCTTGCTCAAATCGAGGCAACTCATCCTCTTTTGAGGTTTTTGTACCATCTCGCTGTAAGATGAAAATACAATAACATAATAATAAGACAATAATTTAAGCTTACCTCATTCCTTATAACAACTATGGAAAAGATCGGGTTTCAAGATTCATGTCTTCTGGGACATGACTCTTTATCAACTGGCATAAATTAGCAATATTTTGGAGGAGCTTGTTACTCCATTTGCTGGTATGAAGACTTGGGTACCTATTTGCCAACTAGACATTAGACCTGAGAAGATTTGGATCTTCATCAACACCACTACTCTGAGAACCTCAAATCTTGCAAATGTTTCCCATTTTGGCTGTACAGGAACAGAAAATGTTACAAGTCCATAAATAATGCATTCTAACAACATTTTTCCTGGTAAATGAATCTGAAACTTTAATTAATTACTAGTCTGTCCATGGACATTTTCCTTCAGTAATTCCAACCACCTCTCATCTTCACAACCTAATTCCCTAAGACTGATCTTCATATAATCTTCCCATTTGTTCAGCTATCTTAATGGTTATTTCTGAGAGATTCCTGCCAACCTTCTGTGTGTTCTTCCTGTCACTCATGAACAAGAGGTGCTTTCCAGAGATGGTTGTTGGTGGAAACATAATAAGCAACCACAACCAGTGAAAAAGTGGTCGTCCATCCCCTTAGAGGTTTAGCGAGAGGGTCAAAATTAAAAGCGTAAATGCATTTCTATATCTAGTGCACATAAAAAGCCAAATGGAAAGCAAGTTTATTACAAATTCCACCAGGAATTGTAGTAATGACTTCCCTAGCCTCTGTATACCTGGACAGACAAGATGTGAAAAGCCAGGAGGCAGAATCTGCTTTGTCAAAACATATGAAGATATCAAGAATACAAGCAGAATAAACAGACAGTATAATATTGGGCTCAGAACTGATATTCTTCACATTCTCAGAGCCTAGGGGTCAGCATAGGTACAGATAAATATAAGTTCAAATATAACTGAGAATGAACCAAGACTGAAAGGTATCAATTCCACCACAGCATTGTAACTACACATCTAAAACTCTGCATAACAAAAGCAAAGGAAGTAACTGTAAGTTTATTAAAACTAAAATGACTACCCGTCATTCAAGACAAAGGAGTCCATAAAAGCTAAAGTCACAAAAAACAATTGGGAAAAACAATGATGAGTAACAGAAGATAAAGAAGAGTGGACAAAGAAACAAGAGCAGTAATTATGGGAAGCCAAATATAAATTGCATTAATTGGAAAAAATGAAATCGAACTAAGAAAACTTTTTGTAGAAATGGAAAACACTGCCAGAAAGTTTGGACTACAGATAAACCAAGAAAAGACAAAATATATGATAGTGGGAAGGAAAAACAGTTTAAAGAAAAATAAAATAGGACATTTCAAAATAATAAATTACAAATTTGAAAGAGTGGAAAATTTTAATATTTAGGAGTTATACTTAATGAAGATAACAATAACCAAATAGGCTTGTAAGAAAGAATAAAAAATGCTAACAAAACATATTTAAGGTTACAAACAATTTTTAAAATAAAAACATATCAAAGAAACTAAAATTAAGACTACGAACACAATAATAGACAAAACGTTAACATATGCATCAGAAACTTGGACACTAACAAAGACAGATAGAAAGCAATTGAACATTTTTGACAGGAAAGTGTATAGAAGAATTTTAGGGCCCAGTATATGACAATGAAAAAGAAAATTGGAGGATATTAGCCAATAAAGAAATTTATGCAAGTGTTAAAAAACCTACTACAATAGAGACAATAAGGTCCAATAGATTACATTGGTTCGGGCATGTACAGAGAATGGAAGAAAGTAGAATTTGGGAACAACAAGACTGAGAGGCAGACCAAGAATTAGATGGCAAAATGAGGTGAGAGAGGATGGAAGAATAGTTGATGGAGAAGGGTGGCAAGAAGCTCCTGAGAACGGCAAGGAACCGTTGCATTCTGCACATGCCAATGGAATGAATGAATGAATGAAATATAAATTGCAGGGACCTTGTCATAAACCAATAGACTTCAATGGAAACATTCATGCATGATGATGATAATCATCATTTTCATAATACCAACTCCACCACAGTAGTGTTGACTTACTGGACATTTTGAAAACAGGCTCTTCAGGATATCCTTCTTGCCCTCGAACATGTGTGGCATGACAAATATCAGTAGTGACATCAGTTCTATGAGGTTGTTCTGCAGTGGTGTGCCTGTCAGCAGAATACGATGTTCAGCCTGAGTGCAAAAAAAAAGTATCGCAAACTACACATTACCATTATGTTACAAGCACACACAACATTATTCAAATCAGCGTTAAGTCTCAAGATATGAGAATCTAGTCATTAGACAAAATTCATACAGCAATGAGATGAGCAGCTCAATTACATCAGTGCTGCATACCTGATCTCAGGGATCATATTAGACCAGTTCTGTACTTCTCCTTATCTTCCTCTGTTCTGCAGCTAACATGCATCACTTGTGACTTGACATTCCCCACTTCTGGTCCAGGGAGAAAGAATAAACTTTTGTGATGTGCTAGACAGTCCTGTGGAGAATGAGCTGAAGAGATGTATGATGCATGTTAACTGCACTACTCAAACTGCCTTCTGTTTGGTTTCACATCCTGGACCCACTGCCAGGAAACCAACATAATCATGCTGACACCTTATATACTTTTGGGTTATGGTACTCTTCTCTACTCAACTGGTATGGTTGTCCATGGTTTGTTTGCCATCATGTCAAGAAATGCAACAAACTGAAGTTACATGTCACGTGCTATAAGATTTCCCATGTATATGTCACAGCCTGGTTTGTTGTAGTTACTTCATTTCCTTAATACCCATTCATCCATCATGCTGTTACGAATACCGCTGATATTAATTTGGTTTCACTTGTGCCCCAGTATACCAAACATGCAAAGCAAAGGCTTGATCACTCTGAACCCAAATTTCTCTTTTACATAAGTTACTGTGTGACCTCACTCATTGTTCATTAAGATACCCCTTGCCTTGCTCCCATTCCCTTCAAAGAATGACTGCCATGCTGTAGCTGTATGCAGCAAACTACAAAGAGTATATGTTATTACTGGGCCACCCACCACAGAGCAGATGTTGATGCACAATGACCAAGCTTGGAAATGTTAAGTCTAGCAATAAAGAATACTCTGAGAACCTTAATACTCATATACCAACAGTAGCCTGACAACAAACTATGCAAGACCCAAATGTGAAATTAAATCTAGGATTGGCAAAAGTGGCATTCAACAAGAAGAAGACTATTTTCACCAGCAGAGTGTACTTAAATTTAAAGAAGGAACTAGTAAAATGCTACATTTGGAGCATACCTTTTTCTGGTGCTGAAATTTGGAAACTTAATAAAATAGATCAAATATAGCTTCAAAATTTTGAAGTGTGGTGCTGGAGAAAGATATAAAAGATCAGCTGAAACAATCATGTGAAAAAATGAAGAAGTATTACAAAGGGTCAAGAAGAAAGGAACATTCTACATACAGTAAAAACAATGGAAGGCTAACTAGAGTGGTCACATCCTGCATAGGAACTACCTTCTAAAACACATTATTGAAGGAAAGATAGAAGAGATGGGAAGGAGGTGCAGAAGACTTATGTAGCTATTGGCTGACCTTAAGGAAGAGAAAAGACACTGGAACTTGAAAGAAGAAGCACTAGATTGCACTCTATGGGGAACTTGCTTTTAAAGAATCTTGAATGGAGATTAGCAGATGGTTCTTAACTTCAGAAGATAAGAGATGTGATATGCAGGATGATGATTACATAACAGGAAGCTGGGGTTATACAAGGTGATTAAAAAGTCATGCAACCAGAAGCTTGATATTTAGTACTAGCTAGGAATGAGTGTGACAAAGTTGAAATGGGGATGAATATGTTAGTATGACTGCTGAAGCTGTGGAAGAGCAAGCACAGGTCACATGACCTGACACCATCTCAACAGTGGTTTTAAAACTGTGTGTCTACAGACATGTCTTCTTCACAACTAGCTCCAAAATCTCTGGATATCTCAGCTCCAGACTTTTTTTTTTGTGGGGTTATTTTAACCCTTTAACACCAAATTAAATCCCTCCGTGCAATGGCTGCCTGCCGAGATTTTTACCCGGGGATTTTAATTTTTAATCTTTACTCCCAGGAAAAAAAAAAAAGGCATATCTCATAGGCTTTTCCTTCAAATTCAAGGAAATAAAATTTTGCACTCTTTTATGAATTGGTAAATTTGGGAAAAATGCTCACCCATTTTTATAATAAATTTAGGCCTGAGAATGGCATGCATTATATAAAATGTGGTGTAATAGTTCATTACTCACATAATTCTGGTTGCTGCAGAAGGTCTGTGGCACCTTGGATCACTGTTTTATCATGACACACAGTATTCACAAAGAGGGTAATTTACAAATTTATTCTATAATACTATACTATAATAAGGAAGTAAAATGGCTAAAGATAAAGGTGAGGAAAGTGTACAATAAGAGAAAATTTGGGCAGCCTTACCAAGTGGAAGTGAAACGTTTATCCAAGGAATTACTGGTAGCCAAGAAGAAGGCTTAGGAAACATATTTACGTTCGGTCTTACAAGACAAAGGTAGATGCTGGACAGAGTTCTATAAGAATGTTAAACGATGCAAAGGAAATAGAGAAGGACAAAAATGGCAAGCTCATAACAGATCCAATAAAAAAGGCCAACTCCCTAAACTCTTATTATGCATCTCTATTCAGTTGCAAACGTAATAATCCGCAAATTCAATCAGCAGAATCAGGTAAACCCTTCGCCCTTAGTATTAACATTACAAGGAAGCAATTATCAGCAATCAGAAAAAAGAAATCCATCAGACCAGATGGCACTCCTGGGGAATTTTAAAGTTAGGCGGGGAAGCCATGATTCCATACCCCGCGAGATTGCTGGATATTATGATGAATAATAATGCTACTCCAGGTGACTGGAAAAAAAGCTATAGTGGTTCCCATTTACAAAGGGGAGATCGATCAGTAGTTGGAAACTATAGACTGGTCAGCTTAATCTCAGTGGTCTGTAAATAAATGGGGCATGTTATAGCAGGGTACCTAAGAGAAGTCTGGGAAATGAGTGGGTGTTTATATGAGGGTCAGTATGGTTTTAGACCAGGGTACTCATGCAAAAGTCAATTAATTATGATTTGTCAGCATATCATGGATTCACTAGATGAGGGAGTCAGGACAGGCGCGAAAATAATAGATTTTTCAAAGGCATTCAATTGAGTTACACATGATAGGCTGCTAACGAAAATCATGGTAAACGGAGTGGATTTGAGGGTAGTAGTAGGAGTAAAGGAATTTCTCTTAGGATGTTCACAGAGAGATAGATAACACAGGCAATTATCTGAGGAAGTCAGAGTAACCTCAGGAGTGCTGCAAGCATGCGTATTAGGTCCTCTACTATTTCTCACTTAAGTTAATGATATTTGGAGAAACACTGAGTCTAATACATAGCATTTTGCAGATGATTGTATAATATACAGCAAAATAATGGACAGCAGTGACATCAATAAGTAACAGATGGACCTAAACAGATTAGGGGAATGTGTGGTAGAAAATTAAATGAAGATAAATCCTAGCCAAAGCAAAGCAGTAAGCTTTACAAAAGCTAGGGCGAAGGAACAAAAAAGGTATTATTTTGGAGATCAATTAGTCCTGGAGGCAAGTAGCTTTAAATATTTAGGAATAATTATATGCAGCGATCTAAACTGGGCAGATCATGTCAATTACACACTACAAAAGGCATGAAAGGCACTTCATTTCATAATATGTATGCTCAAAAAGGGAAATAAGAATACAAAATGTTTAGCTTATATGGCACTAGTGAGACTGATACTTGAGTATGGAGTGGTGTGTTGGGACCCATACAGAGAAGGTCTGGTAAGCGCTTTATATCAGGTGCAAAAGAGAACGGCTAAATTTGCAAATAATATAAATGAGTCAGGTTGGAAAACTTTTGGAACCATCTCCAGGAAGTCTCATATTTAACTGTTCAATTTTCAGTACAACAACTGGCTTTAAACACTCTCCAAACGTGTTGGTAAAATGCAGCCTTCTCACTGATGCACTATTTTTCAAGATTTCGCCAAGATCATTTGTAATGAATAATAGTTAAAATCCCATTGTCACATAACACTTCACTTTGATGTGGTGTTTTCAAAGTAACTAAAACATTCACTGTGATGTGGCATGTCAGCCGACAGTTAAATGGTCATAAATGATAAAACACATTCAATACTTTTATGTTGTTTATGTAGTAACAGGTAACATGATGAATGTAGGCTTGGTTATGTCAGTTGTTTAGCACTGCAAATCGTAGAATATACATCCACAGTTGGATGTCATCTGTTAAGAGGACAGACACTATTGTATGGTTGGCTTGTTCTGATTATGTCCTGTGTGATTTGATCGGGTACGTCCTTTGTTTTTATGGATCTATTTGGAATAAAGTTCTGAAGACGGCATTTTGTTCTATGGTATTTTGATAACTGAGTTTGTAATTCTTCACTGTTCTGCCATCACTCATCAATACCTCATACCTGTGGTGGCCAAGCATTTAAAAGAATGACATACACAGTACAAGCAGTGTACTTCCTACAAATGGTTACATTTGTACTCACATTAATTCTTGCAAGATTGTCATATCTCACAGTGGCCATGTTCTTCAGCATGTGCGCTTCATCCAGAACCACATACTGCATACGCAGAATCCTGAACATCTTTCGTTCTTCTGGAGAACTACCCACTATGCTGTACCTGCATCCAAAAGAAGGATTACCATATTCCCAGTTTAACAGGCTGTGGTGAAGCAATTCTTGGGTTGTGAACTTGATCATGTATAGTTAATGCATACATTTTTATTTCCTCAGTGTTTTGGAAGGATACATAAAGTATAAGCTATCAGGTGACACAATATAGTAAATGCAGGTAAATTTAATATATTCAGTGCCAAAAATTAATGTTAATTTCCTTTATTATGAGAGCCTTTAACATTCCCATAGTGATGTAAGTTGCCTTACTGCACCTCTCCTTATAACATGAACAGGATCTACAGTAGCTATATGTTATCTTGGTGAGAGTTTGAGAATCCCACTTACATATTCTCATGGAGGCCAAAAGTTGAGGAGTCTTAACAGTAGAGGAAAACACAGAAACTGTGAATGAAAGTAATTCTTATACAAATTGTACATTTTATACCAAAATTGAGTCTACCAGAATTATTATCAAATGACAATGAAGATGAGATGAATGGGGCATGTGTCATGTTTGGGAGAGAGATGAGGTGCAGGTGCATTTTGCATTCCAAAACTGACTACCTGGAAAATAGTATAACACCTCACGTTATGCAGATTATCATTGACCAAAAAGCAACTTACAAAACAGTTGAATAATTAAGTCTTCCAGTATGTTATGCCACATAACGTAGTTGTTAACTGACATTTCAAGGGCTATAGTGCCTTCATGTTTTGGGCCAAGCAGCCAAAGCACATCTAAAAATCAGACGCAAAGCTTTGATGCAATAAATAGCAGCAATCCATAACAATTAGATACCCGAACAGTACATAAACCCAAAGTGGAGCAGTACAAAAACATATTCAACACTCCAGTATTTTGTAAATTTGCAGCAAGAAACATACTTCAGATTTCTTCACTTGAACAGCACCACTGCAGATACCAACACTAACTGTCTACACATAACACAAGTTATACTATATATGTGCATAAAAAAATACACATATACTATATGCATTGAAAAGAGTTTTCTCATTACCAGTGCAGGCTGGCATGCATAGGGTGGTTGCATGTTCAAGTGCACAGTTCAGGAAACATTCCAAAGTACTGGATAATAGTACATATGACATATAAGAGTGTATGAGGCTACACTTGGAACATGCAGATTTTGCATACTTCATGGAGTTACTTCAGAACCTGAAGGTTGTTACACATTGTCCCACTCCACTACTGCCTACTAGACATAATGTAAAACTTTCATTCTTTTTCCTTCTTTTCTGAAACTTTCACAGCATGATTTTGTTTCAGACGGCACAAAACCTTATGCCCAGGCCTTAAACCATGGCACTTAAAATGAAGTCTGGATTCAGAAGCTTGGGAGTGAATTTGTTAATGTTGTCCCTTTATCTAAGCACCACTTCATACAGCAGGGCACCATAGTGAAGTAAATGGTCAGTCTGAATCTCCTGCCCTAGGCACAGTGGTGAGGATGGGAAAGAAAAATCTCTCTCCTTACCAGTAAACAAACCTGTTTTCCAGCCTCCAATGTTAGTTTACTGAATATTAAATTATGACTCACAGTAATATCTGGTTTCAATGTATTTTGACAAACAAACACAGAGATTTTTGTCTGTGTACCGAAGATACCTGTTTCACTTACGAAAAACATCCCACACAAAATTTATAGACAGAGTAGTAGTCCATCAACTCACCATACTGAACATTTGTAGATACACTGCACCAGTAGCAATAAAAATGTTTCTCATTGATTTTTTCCAATCTGCCACACATCAAAATCCATATCTGTACAATGATATGACTTTAACTGTGTACTCACGTTGTAAGGATAATGTCAACACCCTCAAGACCACCCTTCATCCAACTAATACGCATGGCCTTGCGATCCTCTGGAGAGCCATAGTAACTTACAACTTGCAATGAGGGACACCATCTAGCAAACTCAATACTCCAATTCTCTGAAACATAATTACTTTCTCCTTATTCTAAACAGAGCTTCATATAATTAAAAATCACTTACAACAGGTTATTTTGTATAGTGTAAACAGCATATGTAACACCTTAAACTTATTTCCATAATACACACCACAAAATATTTTACTAAAGTTTACTGAAGAATGAAGTGTGAATTAAGAATTAACTTTCTATTTTCTATAAACTTGCTAATTTTCATTAATTACTTTTATACCTTCTTCGGTACTGTGAAGGTACATTTTCTTTGAAAAAATTAAGAGTTCTTTGTCACACACTTGTAACTTAGACCCTTTTTGGATAGAAGATTAGTTGGATTATTACCCACATCAAAAAACAGAAAGTGAAAATGTTTTACGAGTCTTCTCAAGCAGAAAAACCTCTTTACCAGTGATGAGGGAAGTGTTGACATAAAACGTGTCCTACGGCTAAGAAAGCCGCAACCTTATTATTGAATTTCATACTTAGTGCTAAACATTATTTTTTTATAAACAAAAAAACTTCTGATACCCACAGAAATTTCTGCATACAATGCAATAGGTTACAAATATGACAAATAAAGTTACACATGTCTAAGAACCATGCCATGAAGGCTCTTAAAGAAAATCAGTGTGTCCAATGTGAAGGCCACTGTAGGAAATATAACAGATGCTTGTTAATTTACTTAAAAACAAAACTAAAAGACTGAGAACATGACAGATTATAGGTAAAGGTAAAAGTTCACCCTAGAACAGACAATGAATTAGTGGTATTTCTCTACTCTTTCTTAACCTCAGCATTAGAGGGAGTGGGTGGTCAGTGCCATGCCCCAGCAGCTTTACCCTCAGAAATACAGGGACAAATATAATAGACTTACAACTAGAGGAGCAGATACAAGAATGGAAACTTTTATTTCACATTTAGTCCACACAAGGCGGCACAAGAGGAGGAGCAGGAATGCAGGAGTGCAAACAGCAGGTTACACCTATTATCACAACTTTCACTGCATATACTAGAATATAAGAAAGATTTTTTTTTAAATTCATCATCTAAAAATGAGAGGTAACCTTACAATCATGCACAAATCTAAACACTGTCTGTATAGGTATTTTCCAGTATACTGAAGATTAAGAACAGAGGTCATCTAATATGCAGCACCATATTACATTTCAGTAAGTATGGTGTACACATGACCATTCAGAAGATACACATCATACCCTTAACACATTTCACCCATCTCTGTGGTCATCGCCAGGAAGAATAACATTTTATCAACACACAATCTATGGTTACATGACCTGAAGAGTGTCTGTACATCACACATATAAAAATGTCATAATATACGTAGCTACTGATAACATTAATGTCCTGCCCTCTATGTAACTGATATTATTGATACACATTAAATGTTATACTGTGTAATACGTATCAAAACCTCAAGCGAGCGTAAGTTTTCTCTCTATCTTCATTTTTATGTTCCATATGTTGAACATAATGATTGTGGACTAGTCATTGTGTAGTGTACTGGTATACAGTCCACATCAAATAGTCCAACTGTATTATAGCACCATCATGATATACCAAATTGTTTGACCAGTAAGTGTGATTCAGCCTTAATCTCCATGACAGCCTCAAAACTGTGACACTGTAACTGGATTTGTGACGTTTGGAACAGCAGAAAGTCACAAGGGGCTAGTTGTTCGAGCAGGGGGATGAGGGACCACTGCCATATTGTTTTCAGTTAAAAACATAACAGATGAAGCTGAGTGGCATGACATGTCGTCAGAAAATGCACCAGTCCTGAGTGCACCACCTGTATGCAGGTCTTCTCCTGACACCAGCCCCCCCCCCCCACCTCCTCATATGCCTTAGGATCCCTATGTATAACTGTTGATTCACACATCAGCCTTGAGGAATGAACTCCTTGTGAAGAATCAACGTTAATAAAATGTACTTCTCCCGAGGATAACAATGAAGATGGTCTAAACATGCTGAAATGAATGTACTTCACAGGCACATACTGGTACATAGTGCACTGTACTTTTACAATGTTTTATTTCATGTTTTGTCATGCCACATGTTTTGCAGAATACTGTACAAATGTGCCTGCACAGATCTCTGTGAACTGTGTCTTAAATTATACAAATTAAAAACAAACAAAATATACTGTTTCAAGGAAGGCATCTCTAGTTGTCTTTATAATCAGTCTCCTACATGTGTTGCTCAGCTAGGCCATTATCTAGGAGCTTACAGAAGTAAAATAAGGAATGTATAAAAAACTAATGGTCCACATAATCGTAGTACACAGATATACATATAAAATGTAATAATAATTTGTAATTTGATTAAAAATAGAAACAGTTTTCTACTGCCTTTATTACATGAATTTTATTGCCAACAATCTTATGGATGAAATAGTGCTTTTGTTTAAAATGACTTTTTGGCTATTTTTGCTGCACACAGAACTACATAAGTAAACCTGAATATAAACAGTTTTATGAAAGTACATGTTACACATGCAGTCCTAGATAAAGATTGTATTTCCAAACATCTGAAAGGAATTGTGTTATTAAAATATGTAATAAAAATGTGCAACATTTTCAGTGAGGTCTAGAGTTGCTGTCTGTAAAGTGTGTATAAGTCTTTTACGAAAAAGCAGTATTCCATCCATAAGACTGTTGGCGGTAGGATCATTGTAAAAAGGCAACATATAACTTACATGTTTTTAATAAAATCACAAGTTATTTTTACCTCTTACACATATATATGTTTTACTGTTATATGAATTGTTAAATTTTTATACATTTCTTATTCCACTATTGAAAACTCTTTGATAATGGCCCAGCTGGGTGCAAACATGTTGGAGATTGTAATTTTCAGATGAGATGTCCCTGTTGTGTTCAATAATCAGTAGAATATATATAATTGCACAGTCTAACACAACATTTTATTAAGTTATTGCAATTAAAGATTATTAAATCATTTTTAACAGCAACATGTTTTGGCTCCTCTTATAGAGCCATCTTCAGGCTAAGCCCTAAAAAGTTTTAAATACAATTAGCAATGCTTTATAGAGTATGAGATCTTGTATTACATGTTATTAATATATATTATGAACAAATCACAAAAGAAGACTGGAATCAACACTCTACTCTCAAAATACCCTACATATCCAAATTAAATACATCAAACAGTGAGTGTGCATATCTACAGCACTATAAAATTCAAGCGACATACAATCAAGTTATTAGGAAAACAAAAACACAGATAACATCTTCATAGAACTATAAAATTTGTATGCTTTCTACGCAAAAAACGTAGATACAGATGTGACAAGATATGAAAAACGCACTCATCATGCATGCACCAAACACATGCAAATTCATCATAGTTTCATCCAGCGACCCCACAGTGAAATATTACTACATTTCCACGCAAAAGTTTTGACTGAGGCTTATGGTGAAGATTGCATGTCTCGTGCATGTGTGTTTGAATGGCACAAACGATTTTCGGAAAGCAGAGAAAGCTTGAAAGATGATGACCATCCAGGCCGTCCATGCACAGCTGTTACTGATGACAACATTGAAAATGTGTGAGATGTGATTTGAAAAGACCGAAGGTTGGGTGTTCAAGCAGCAGCTGAGGAAGTTAATTTGGACAGGGAAAGTGTTTGATGAATTCTATTGGAGGAACTGAACATGAGAAAGGTTTGTGCAAATATGGTTCCAGAAGTGCTGTCAGATGAACAAAAAGGACGTTGCAAGGAATTGTGTTTGGACCTTTTGCAATGCATTGAGAATGAACCAGATATGTTGAACTCGATAATTACTTGTGATGAAACTTGGATATTTACGTATGATCTGGAAACCAGGTGACACTCAATGCAGTGAAACTGAACATCATCTCCAAGACAAAAAAAAGCATGCACGAGTTCTTCGAAGTTCAAGGCCATGTTGTTTTCTTTGATATCCAGGATGGGTACTCAGTGGCCAGATGGTAAATCAGCAGTATTACATTGAAGTCTTGATGAAATTGCGTGAACGTGTGAGAAGGAAACGACCGGAATTATGGAGAAACAGGTGGATTTTGCATCAGGACAACATGCCAGCCCACAACGCATTGTCTGTGAAGCAATTTTTAGCTAATAAAAACATCACTGTGCTTGAGTACCCACCCTACTTGCCAGACCCCACTCCCTGCGACTTCTACCTCTTCCCAAAGATCAAATCAGTGCTCAAAGTTTTTTTGTGTTGGTAGAAAATGTGAAAGCAAAAACGGTGGAGATCCTCAACAGCCTTACAGAACATGACCTGCGGAATTCCTTTGAACATGGGCAGCATCGTATGCAGCTGTGTGTCAACCCAGAAGGGAACTATTTTGAAGCAATCATAGTTGATTTCCTGAATTTGTTAAACAGAAAGAGTTACAGGCACAGTCTCATTTTTTTTTGTGTCAGACTACGTATTTTGTTGGTTTTTAATTTGTATATTGAATAGGTAAATATACGGTAACATGCAACACTACAAGATGTATCTCAAGAGTCTCTAGTGTCACTACATGAAAATGGACTTAAGACACTGTCCTTAATCTTATAAATCAATCACACAATGTCTTATAGCAGCTGTGGTATTAACTGGTCCATAGAAATACTGATGACAGCAGCTCCAACTAGAAAACAGATGTAGTAGGTTTTAATCTAGACACTGAACTGAAACTTTTTGAGATCATTGTTCCAACCAGTATACAATACAACTGCACTTTAAATATTCTCTATGTAATGCAAGATTACAATTATCAAGACCATTTACAGACACCCTATAATTTGGATGACCTCTACAGGATAAGAGTGATATACTGTGTTGTAAAACAATGAAAGGATGATAGTATGAGCCTTAAAAAATTAAATTTCCAGTTACATACAGGGCATATTACTATAGTAACTAGACCACAGGTTGGACACGAGGTATCATAGTTTCATTGCAGGCAGGGGCAAGATTTTTTCATCTCCTGAAGCATTCAGGCAGGCTACAGGGCCCACCCAGTCTATTTGACGGGTAACAAATGCTGTTTCCATCGGGGTAACACATCTAGGACATAAAAACTAACCATTCACCTCATCTAGTACTGAGGGTAAGAATGAATGGAACTATACCTCCATTCATTCCACATGCATTCATGGTGTGCAGAGAGACAACTTTACCTTTACACAAAAGAACAAAGCTTCTTTACATTTTGATGGTAACAGTAACAATCTTAATTACTTGTTATATTAAAAAATAAATAAATGCATGCCAAAAGAAGAGGTATAATTCACTTACCAAGTGTAGAAGACGGAACCACCACAAGATGAGGTCCATCACCCTGCATGCCTGTCTCTTTCAAATGTGCCAGGAATGCTATGACTTGCACAGTCTTTCCCAGGCCCATCTCATCAGCTAGAATGCCATTCAGCCCCTGGTCATGCATAACCAAGAGCCAGTTGAGTCCCACCATTTGGTACCCTGTGAGTGCAAGGCTGCAATCAATAAATTCCCTTATCAGTGGAAGTTTGAAGTAATCATATATTACTCATTATGTCTGTGGTCTTCTGGGCTCTGACATCATACAGGCTTATTGGTGAATACCAGTGTTTCAGGGGCACATGCTGCCTCCCTCTTCAGGATAAAAGTGACTTGGGTATGTATGTAGTAATTACATAGTCAAGTTGCAATGCATGTCTGTAGGGGGGAGGGGGGGTAAGGAGGTACACAATGATCTGAGTGAACTGGAATGGTGTAGAAGAAATGTGATGATAAAATAACAGCCCTTTTTTAGGGATATGGCCAAAGAAACTCAAGACAAATAGCTGGCATCTTGGTGTAAAAAGCCACTGAGCATGACCTCATAGAAGCATGGGAGACATCTGTGGCATATGATGGACTTCTGACACTGTCAGAGAGCTACTACAGATTATATACAACAACTTTCCATGAACTAGTTGTGTCCTATAGTGACTTCAGGAAGGTGTGCACACGTTTACTTAACATATATATTTGAACACAGAGATTAACCTCTTAAAGACGAAGCGCAGACTACTTTATTTAAAGACCCAGTTCGTACCACACAGGAAACACTTTGCATCTCAGTTAAAAAAACCAATCAGTCTAGGTTACATAGAGCAGAAGTCGCTGTTTGTTCCCAGATAAATACAAAACAAATACATACAGTATGGGCAGAATGTATAATTCTTAATTGTTAAACCTGATGGTGCACATAAGCAGTAGGCTTTAAAAGGTTAATTATTAAAATAAATGAAAACTGTTTATAAAATGTAAACAACATATAACATACTGGAAACCAAACATGTCACTGCCAAGGGAACAAATGCCTCTATCATGCACATTATCAGAAACCAAACATAACTGCAATGGGAATAAATGGCTCCCTCATTACACATCAGAAGCATGTCACTGTGGAAACAATTGCCTCCCTCATCACACATCAGTAACTGAACAATATGCCACTGCAATTGGAACAAACACTGTGCCATCAAACATCAGAAGTTGAACAATATACCAACACAACTGAAGCAAACACCCCTGTCATCACACACCAGAAATTGAACAATATGCCATTGCAATTTCAACAAACACCCCTGTCATCACACATCACAAACTAAAGAATATGCCATTGTAATTAGAACCAACACCCCTGTCATCACACAACAGAAGCTGAACAATATGCCATTGTAATTAGAACCAACACCCCTGTCATCACACAACAGAAGCTGAACAATATGCCATTGTAACTGGAACAAACACTCTGCTATCAAACATCAGAAGCTGAACAATATACCATTTCAATTGAAACAACATCCCAGTCATCACACATCAGAAACTGAACTACATGTCTGTGATATGTAAAGTAATGCCCCTGTCAACACCCACCATAAACCAACCACAGCTGTTTTAACCCATCTGAACAGAGACAACACTCTTTCCTGAGGGTGCTAGTGTATGTTTCCAATAGTACTTGTTTTCATGTGGGGTAAGCACAAAAAAAAAAAGTAAGCCTTCCATACAATGGATACCGGGTCTTTCCCGGGGGTAAAGAGCGGCCGGGGCGTGACGCTGACCCCTCACCCCCTTCTAGTGCCATGGTCAAGAAAGAGTACAGCTATACCTCTACTCCCCCTATGGGCCATACCACCTGTACAGAGCCTCAGTGCCTGTACAAGGATGCACTTTACCTTTTTTTTACCTTAAGCACAAAGCAAGACATTGCTCTATGTACAGTCTCTTCAACCACAGCAGCCTAAGTCACTTCAAAATAGATGTTTGTAAAGCAGCCACATGTATCTGTTCATCAATCAAGTAACATAAAGTTACAAACAAATTAAAAAATATTCACCATTCACCTGTCTCTTTTTGTATATAAGTCTAAATCTTGAAAACTGGTGGCATTCTGTCTATACCAGATGAAGAGTACATAAATGTAATAAGAAAAATGGATAGTTATTCAGTTTATCAAGAAATACTCTGCTTGTATGGAATCTGAAGGCTTATCATCATACTTAAAAAGCTTGTCAAATCTGATTAACTCTGGGCCAGGTGAATGCAGTCCACATTTATATATCATATTTAAACAAAATTCAGTACTAGTACAATCCATGTCCAGTTTTACAGAGTGGTCTTTTCTCTTTAGGCTTTCCAGTCAAAGTGTTACTTTTTTTTTTAATTTTTTGCCATGCTTACTATAAGGCCCACTGGCCATATTCCTTAATATAATCACCCTAACAATATGAGATGCAGAATGCAAAATGTGACATGATTCATGTAATTTCCTTCATCCTCCTATTAGTTTTCTCTTTCTTCGGCCAAAGCGCTCTCCATAATATTTTATTTTTGAACATCCTCAATTTATGTTCTTCCCTTAAAATAAAAGAAGTTTCTCATCCATATACAACAGGTAAAATTTTGGTCAGGTGTACATATTATTTTTATGACTTTAGAGAGTATGCAGGGAATTTTCACCCTACAATCAGATATTTTTAACTTAAAACTAATAAGTAATGAAACTCTGGGCTCAGGTCTTCTGGGATGTGATGCTGCATCACTGGGACAGTGTTTCCTGATGTTTCAAATGAACACAGGGCTTTCTTTTTCAGCCAAGAAGGTGCTACATTCCTTCAAAACATTAGGAAATACTACTGGTGACACAGTCATCACATCCCAGAACATCAGAACCCTCAACAAAGTCTCTGTGGAAATCTCAAAACTCTCGAAGTAACAAAATTACTTATTCATCTGCATTTTTTGAAACTCCCCCAGTTAAAACTTTCTTCACCTTCATGTTGTCTGTCTGTTAATCAAGGTGAAGAAGTCCACTACTATTAAAGCAGTGAGCAGCCATGAAATAGGTTCTATAACTTCTAACAACAGGATGACTGCAAACAGGGCACACTGTTCATGAATAATTGATGAGTCAACATATAACAAATGTCCATTTGGCAGCAGGGATGACCAATGAGGCTTGTGAGCATGACTTGCTCCTTCCCAGTGAAGCTGACCAAAGGCCACCACACATCAGTGGATTATTTCACAATTCACAAACTGTTCTGTTGACTGGGCGAGCAATACTGCACATGCTCAAAGCCTGGACCTTCTGTGCAAGGCATCCAACAATGCCTTATACATTTACGACATATGGCAACAAATTGCCATTACAATGGACTTGCCCACAGCTGAAGACTATGAAGCGCAGTTAGAATCTGCTAAAAGATGGCACTGAGGTGATAGCCACATAATAAAAACAGAGTTCAGCCATTTGAACAGTGTTACAACTGTGGACACAGTACGAGAAAACCAGGACTTCTAACACAAATGCATGCCTAATGAATGGACGATGCACTACCACAATGTGAGATGGCTCGTTATGTCATCTATACAAAGTTACTACTAGATTCTGTTTTCCACACATGCATATGCTTGTGGAAAATTCATTTATACTGAGTTTAATATTCCCTTATCAGACAGCAGACCAACACATAAATAATGGTATAAAGAAAGCTGATGTTCATCATGCTCGAATTATAAAAAATACACACACACACAAAACTTTTAGTACATATTCCCTCAGTATTTTGTCCTGGAAGTAATTATTTTCTATTCTAATAAACCTGAAATTTCAATGTTAATATTACAACATGTGGAATACATGCCACACCAGGATATTTGTAGTTCGTAGTGTGCTGCTGTTGAAGAATTAAGCTTTCTGGGATGTTATAATGTGTTTAGATACAGCTCTTTGGGTGAGGGGAATATATACACAAACACACACACACAGGTGATCAGTAACCTTTTGTTAATAACTGTTTTTGTATGTACAACTTCCATTTTTGTTCTTGTTTTCTTCTGTTTCAGATATAGAGGGTCATAAAAAATGATGGACCTAGTTCTGACAAGTAATAATTTTGAGAAGAGAAAAAGAGTTGGGATTTGCTGCAGCATGTTCACCAACTCCAAGCTCTTTTAAACAAGCACACATACATCTACTTTCACATACTCCATGCACATGAACAATACGCTTCCAGCGGCAGTAAGCACTGCTACTGCTACAGTTAGTATAATGGTTAGGATGCAAGAGAATCACAGTGTATCAATTGGTTGGCCAAAAGCAAACCCACTGTAACAGTGCAGCATAATTTCCATCATACACATGTAAGGAATCCTGTCAGCAAAGTGATTCGACCCTCATGTAATCATTTTAAGAAACATAAAAGTGTACAAAACAGCAAATCACCTGGATGTCTGCACTTATCAGAAGATGATGATGAACACCTAAGGCTCCTGTGTCATCCCAGTCAAAATAAGTCTACTGTTCATCTGAGATTGCAGCTAGCTATATATAAAATGACAATCCAAAATTTCTTGCATATAAGGCTCAGAGAGCATGCTTTTCAAATTTTGTCATAATGCATGATCATGTTACAGGCACTTTCTGTTGCGTTGAAAACCTGCTATGGCAAACACTGACCTGGATATGCCGCAAGTGTTTGTCTTAGCATAAACTGATGGCACTAAAGAATAAGATAAAATTTTGTTTCAACAAGGCAGTGCTACAACCCACTTCAGTCATGAGGAACAAAAAATGCCTATAACATGAGATTTCCTAATCAGTAGATTTGAAGAGACAGGCCAATTTCATGGTGCCCATGATGTCCAGACCTCTCACCACCAAATTTTTTGTATGGGGATTTGTAAAAAATTTTCATTCACATACACACACACACACACACACACACACACACACACACATGCACGTGCACACACACACACGCGCGCGTGCACGCAGAAAATATGAGATTCACATCATCTGCAGGAGAGAATTAAGATTAGTGCAGCAGCAGTCACTCACAAAATGCTTCAAAAACATGGGAAGAAACTGAATACCATCGAGATGTTTGCAGGGCTATGAATAGCACACACTTTGAGATCTTTTATTATGTGCATGAAAACTTTATGAGTTGATGAACACTTTGCAGCAAATCCAATTTCTACAATTCTTTTCTCATAAAAGTTATTACATCTCGAAACTATGTCCACCACCTTTTATGACTGTGCTTCCTGCAATTCTATTTCCTACAACTGTCATTTTTTTATATGTTGTCTTGAAAAATGATGGGTACTGGTTTCATTGTATTTGCCAGGATTCTTGAACACAAGAATTTGGCACAATTACAAAATAAGAAATATTATGTTCAGACCTTGATGACAGTAGTGATGGTTGCTTCTTAACACTAGAGGACCCTGCTGCTATTGCACGCTCCATTTGTGCTGCAAGTTTGGTACACTTCTTCATTAATGTTTGTATCACTTGACGAGATCTCAGAACATCTTGAGCGGAATTTAGCAATTCTGTTCCAAGAAATTTTCCCTCCTGGAACTTCTCCACCTGCAATGAGAAATCAAATGCTTTTAAGCACCTTACACTTAACATCTGACAAATCACATGCAGTGTTAATGCTGGATGAGTCCAATATTTAAAATTCATACACAATACTGAAACTGCATCAGATTTTAAAATAAATAAAATAAAGTGCAAGTTTTGAGGTTTTCACACCAGTGTGGTAAAGGACTATATTATTCTGGGATATAACGGAGTGTCATATCCCAGAAGGATAGAATCCTTATATCAAATAGCACACTGGATTCTGAGAGTTTTAGAATTCAAATATCAGAAAAGGGCCTGGCAACACAAATTTATTTATCTTTCTATTTAACTCATACACACTTTAATTGTATATATTTAAATACATTTGACATATTTAATAATTAATACATGTGACATTATACAGTCTTGATTACGGCATGACTAATGGGCCAAAAACAGTAATTAACCAACAGGTATATCAAGTTATAAAAGGCTGTTTATTAAATATGCTAAATTTGATGAAAGTGCAATGTGGCTGTTTTATCTAAAGATCATCCTACACTTAATTTGAGAGAACAAAGGTTCACTTCTCGTTCTAGGTGCTGGCTATCCCAACTGAGAGATTTGTGACTTTGTTAGTTTCTGCACAAAATACTCGGATATCAGGCTGCCATCCATAGCACCTTAAAACATGTCATCACTACTTCCACCTATATTACTTTAAAACAGACCATTACTGCTTACATTCATACTACCTTACAACATGCCAAGACTGTGTCCATCCTTATTGCCTTAAAAACAAGCCATAACTACTTCCACCTATATTACCTCAAAACAGACCATGACTACTTCCACCCACATTACCCTAAAATAGGCCAAAAATGCTTCCATCCTTATTACCTTAAACAGGCCATCACTACGTTCAGCTTTATTACCTTAAAATAGACCATGACTGCTTCCATCCATATTACCTTCAAATAGGCTGTGACTGCTTCCATCCAAATTACCTTAAAACAGGCCATGACTGATGCCATCCATATTACCTCAAAACAGACAATGACTGCTTCTATCCATATTACCTTTGAACAGGCTATGACTACATTCACCCACATAACCTTAAAATAGACCATGACTGTTTCCAGTAATTTCCATTACTTTTACCTTAAAAGAGGCCATGACTGATGCCATCCATATACCTCAAAACAGGCTGTGACTGCTGCACCCACATTACCCTAAAAAAGGATATGACTGCTTCCACCATACCTTCCAACTCACCATTCACAACCATCATGTTATTTAACACCATACACTCTGTGCAGATGAGATGGCACCAGTAAATAAACTTAAATAAGCCACCTTTTGAGCCGTATAAACATCAGCTGCAATGGTACAGTGAGAATGAAAACCGCATCCCATATAGATACTTTGTTATGATGTGTAATTCATGTCGCATGAACAGAACCCAAACCAAATCACAATAAAAAGATGGGTAATAAATCCTCTGAAAGGGTGGAACAGTTCAAATGTTTGGGAACAACCCTAGCAAATCAAAATTTCATTCATGAATAAATTAAGATAACAATGACATCAGGGAACGCTTGCTATCATTCAGTGTGGAATCATTTGTCTGCCAGTTTGCTCTCCAAAAATATAAAGATTAAAATATACAGACCTATAATTTTGCATGTTGTTTTGTATGGGCATGAAACCTGGTCTCACACTGAGGGAGGAACATAGGCTGAGGATGTTCAAGAATAGGGCGCTGAGGAAGATATTTGACCCTAAGAGGGACAAGGTAACTGGGGAGTGGAAGAGAGTACATAACAAGAAGATTTATGATCTATATTCCTCACTAAATGTTAAATGGGTGATAAAGTTAGGATGAATGAGATGAGCTGGGCATGTAGCAGATATGGCATTGAGGAGATTTGTATACAGGGTTGCAGTGGAAAAACCTGAGGGAAAAGGACCACTTGGAAGATCTAGGTATAGATGGGAGGATAATATTAAAACAGGTCTTCAAAGAGTGGGATTGGGGGGGGGGGGGAATTACT
>Ga0123355_10003624_pt1 | contig 22244 bp, 14 predicted proteins | sample TergutEmb28metaG_3_FD_89872 | JGI IMG/M metagenome (GOLD analysis project Ga0123355, IMG submission 89872) | Embiratermes neotenicus P1 segment gut microbial communities from Petit-Saut dam, French Guiana - Emb289 P1 | ecosystem: Host-associated > Arthropoda: Insects > Digestive system > Gut ... | reverse complement strand
AAATTTCCCGGAAAAAAAACACCCCGAGGGACCCCCGAGAGGACTTTTGGGGCCCCGGGAAAAAAAGTTTTTTGGGGGACCCCCCCCCCCCCCCCCCAGCAAGGGCGGACTGGCGGACCGGATAAGAATCAAAACACGTGCAACATATTTGGAGCCCGGGCCCCAGTAATTTGTAACGTTGGCACTGTTTGCCTCTATCTTCATGGTAAAAGAATTAGACAAGTCGGCGTGAAAGAGTAGTCGGACACAGCGTGTTCTTCATAAATATTCGCACCTTTCTACTAGGCAGCAGACACCAACGTACTTGTAATGTGCTTAAAATAAAATTCATATTCATTAACTTTTGTGTACGTGTGATTTCAGGTTTTCGCCGCCAAGTAGATGGGAACTGCGCTCTTCTGGGTTATTACGCGGCGGGTGGTGGTAATTCCTTACAGACGTTTCGGTACAAGCTATCGGCCCCATCTTCAGGGGTCAAGCATCCAAAAGTATACTTTTGGATTCTTGACCACTGAAGATCCACAGGATCCTCTTGAATTCTTGAGCCCTGAAGATGGGACCGATACGTTGTACCGAAACGTCGGTAACAAATTACCACTACTCGCTTCGTAATAACCCAGAAGAGTGCAGTTCTCAAACGTTTGTGCAGTTTACATATTCTCTGTTTAGAAACGTACACTACCTCACAAGAAGATGTGTTGTGAGAGTATACAGATTTGCTTACAAATTCCTGTGACACAAAACGTACTCTGGATTGTTGTAAATTGCAACGTTCGTGTTATATGTGGAACAGATTCCCCTCTCAGTGATGCTGGTCACAATACCAGGATCAGGTGTTTTGGCAGAGGAGTAACAATGATAAGACACAGTCTTTTTTATCTGAAACAATATTAAAAAACACATACATTAGTTTCAGGCTGTCAATTTTGTACAAGTCGTGATTCAATAATTGTAAATATGTGACAATACTGACTTGAACAATGGCGTTCAAATAGTCGTCACTCTTAATGGGGTTGTTTGGAATGTCTGTCATTTCTCTAAAGTTCTCGTACGTTGCATTCGCCAGATTTCGCAGGAATTCCTTCAGCTTTTCTTGATCCTCATATTCTTGCACACTAAAAGAAATAATATTACTGTTAGACAGTTCTTTCTTTGTGAAGTAGATTTGTAGTAACGACGTGTGTATCTTGGACAGGCCACTGCACACCCTCTATTTCTACAATTTATGACACATGGTTTTATCATATTTATGGTTACCAAAATAGAAACCTAAAGAGTACAACACAGCATGATATAATTTTGATGGATATTTTGCCTAATGTCAAATTTTCCTCTCATTCCGAGAGGAAAATACAGATTAATAATGAGGCTTGACGTTCTCACGACTGTGAGTATTAAAATTAAGGTCTGCTGTAATGTGTGTCGTGTGGTCTAGTAAATCGATATCGAAATGTAGGGGAAAATAACTACTGCCTTCCTCGAAACAGATGTTTGCGACAGAAGTTCCTTCCGGACGTTATTACTTGTCTAACAGAATACACGGCGTCACATTGCAGAAAACGGTGATTTATACCGGTGGAGGATGTTCGTGAATAAAATGTCAACAGGAATATTTGCAGAAAGAAAGTTAGAGGAGGACAGAAAATGGTGCAATTCCGTGCTTGTACTCTTCAAAAATATTATAAAGTTACCAAACGAAAGATGACAGGAGCGACATTTATTGTCATGGGAGAGAGGCGTAAAATGTAGGCATAAATGCCAGACCAATATTAAAATATTTCCTAAAAAAATTAGGTGGGATGTGTATTGGAATAATCTGACTTAGTATAATGACCACTTGAAAGCCATTATGAGCACAGTTATAAACGTATACTTCAGTAAAGGCAGGTGATATTACCTTAACACGCAGAAGAGTGTATCAAGAAATGGCGGCACAGGCAAGTTTCTTAATTTGCTCAGGAATTTTAGACATAATAATGTCTTTAGATTTTCAGATATCCTCACCATTTCATGAAATTTTGTGATGTGCTGTTTTATTCTTTTGGCATTTGAGGAAACAATCATGATCGTTAGTAGTTTTTGAAAAGAAATTTGGACAGAAATTGTAAGCTTCTCAAGAACGGCTGTGGTCCACAAAGGTAGAAAATTTTTTAAACAAAAAATAAATCTGGGCTCCCACGCATACTGTAGGCTTATAATCTGATTACAGTTTGGCAGTATTCAGTTCGTCTGATTATGAAGACAAAAGAGTAAATGTAAAACATCTCACGTAACTTCGAAAAGACCGTTGTTTTCTTTATTAGATTTTGCCAGTTATCATCTGAAAGCAAAGGAAACTAGTGAAAAACTCGATGGTCTGTAAGAACTGACTTTTTCAAGAACACTTTAATGTAGGCCTACCTGTCTACGTAGGTCTCCAGCTTATCTTCGTCGACTTTCTCTCTTAAGCATATTGTTCCCGCCGGTAAAGTTGTGGGCCAATCCATGAAGTTCCTCTCCATGGAAATTGTAGTAGGACTCTCGTTGTAGCGTTTCCAGATGTCAAGGCTCACCCACACCGCTCCAAAGACAGCCGAGATAACAGCCAACGCCCAAATGAAACTAAAATCAATAAATTTTGGAGAAAATAAAGACTGCATTGTTTAAATCGATATGGTTTTCTGTGTTCCTGCGTTTTTTTTTTTATTTCTTCGAGGCACATATTTGTGGATTCTGTGTATAATTAGTGTAAAGAGGTCAGAGTTTGTCGGTTTGTTATTCCATCGATTCAAGAAAAATGCATAACCAAAACTAATCATAATAGTGGGCACCCAGAAGATGGCAGAATTGTAGGAAACTGTCGTCAGTTGTTATTACAGTGTCGTCCCTTCAGATAGAAAATACCACAGTTTTAATATTAATATTTTTTTATTATTTTATGTGTTTTTTTGTGATTCGTGCTGGTTTTATAATTTGCCGGCATTTAAATAAGTAAGAATGCAACTGACATTTTGTTATTATTATTATTACTTTGTTATTGTTTTGTTTTTTCTGTTTCTGATTTTGTGTATTTATACTGTTTTGTGTCGTATTCGTAGCTTTGTGCTGGCGTTATGTCAGGCAGTTGTGCTGTTTAGCCTGCATGTTAATAAATATCCAATGAACTGAACTGAACTGAAGTGGATTGATTTGAATTATATCCAGATGTCAATTTTCTAAGTTCCTAGCTGATATATCCAATTAAATAATGATTTGAGAGCGCACTTACGGAGCTATAATGTGAATGAATGAATAATGAAAATTCAGCCAGTGAGTTCTCATGTAAACTACCAAAATAAGTGCCACCAACTGCAAAGATCCCGGTTCCAAATCAAGAAATTCTTAAACGACTGAATACTCTGAAACAACTGGATACACATCACTAAAGAAGGCCGTGCTATTAGTCAGGCCACTTACCGTGGGGGCATATGTTCAATCTCAGACCAGTCCATTTGAGACTTTTGGTCAATAGAGTGACATTTAAAGAAATTTATTTCCCCGAGAATTTCAATTATGCCCTCTCACTGCTTATCCACCAAAGCTGCTTATTAATACTTAATTCATCTATCACCGACGTTATACAATTTTAGCAACTCAGAGTCTTTATGTAAAACATTTAAATTTTTTGATGCAGGCTATTCAAATGAGATTAAACCTTGTGAACCGCGAGGATTAGAATTACTTCCCCGAAAAAAGAAAGCGATTAGCAATACAGAAAAAAAAATTCAGGGCATTAGAATGTCACTACAGCCCTGCACGCAGCAATGCACGACATCCCACCTTGTCTTCACAAGCCAACAGCGGATAATAAAGCGAAATACTGTATACCCAAGATAGCAGGGAATACTTTCAATCCCCGACTGGTGAAATCAAGGCCGATGACGAACTCTTGTGCTATCTTTAATACAACTTCCAAAACAACTCTTGCTTCTGTTTATTACTACACCTCCCGAATATGTAAGCAGTTTTCAGAAAGAACGCATTGTAATGACATAGAATATACAATGAACAGAATTTAATAAAATTTGAATAAGTATAATCTCTTGTGTAGGGACCTGCTGTCCCTATATTATCCGGCGCAGAAAGAAAATAAATACGTTTATTTGCCAAGTTCTAAAGCATCTGAACAGTACATTGATTTATTCTACCCTAAGACTTTTTTCTGGAAGATATTTTGACTTTAAATTTCGGGGTAAATCCATACTGTAATTAATTAATCAACCAGTTAGTTAATTATAACTAAATTAATTCCACAAATTCTCCAGCTGCAGAAGCAGGTAACGTTGGCTAGCGTAGTTTGATGTCACAAGTCAGTGAAGTGCGCGAAGTTGTGTGCGTGTAGAATAGATTGTTTCTGCAGTCGTAGCAATGGAGCTGCCAGCATTCGTCTGGTTACGTAGTGACTGCAACCATGTGCCTAAGGCAGGAGACCGTGAAGATTGTGAGACTCGCGCTGAAGATTGTCATGCAAAATGACGAGTACTTTGTGGCTGTAATCCTGCTATACTTCACTTACACACTAGTGATTTCATTTATTATGTCTTCAACTCATATATATTTTAATTACAAACAATAATTCCCTTCTTTTGCTCCATACGTGGCGCACCTTATTTTTCATATTAAATAGTGTGAAGAACAACATAATTCAGAAAGTTCTCACAAACATATCAACCTATTTATCACCCTAGACCTAGCGCTCCATAAACAAAATATTCTAAACACGCTTACTGCTCTGTGATGGACCTCCTTTTTGCCACAAGATGGTTCAGGCCGTGTATTGAGGACTCTCCTAAGAATAAGGTGAAGAAGTCACATACTCTGCCATAATTTGTTTCCTTTGCACTGCCACCAACAACTGCCAATTTAGGGGCAGCAGTCATTTTATCATGCACATATCGGCTGTTTAGCAGCTGAAGACGCTGGAGCATGTGATCCGAACGTTTCGAGCGAGGACCAGGAACAGGACGAAATGCCATATTCAGGGTTAGCTCACACAAAATGCTGCTCCCTGGAATAAAGCATTTACTTTTTGCACAGACATCATAGTTATAAAAACACCGTTTTAATTTTTTCAATTAAAATGTGATTATTACTTCTGAATTGAAAATTTGTGTCTTAGGGTATTAGTGTAAGAAGAAAAATTCAGAGTGATCAAGATTTCATTCAACGCTATAGGGCTTTGACGTTGGTGTATGCCTTACTGAAAGAGTCTCCTTTTGTTGGACTTTGTCCATCGTCTAAAAATAAAAAAGCGTTTGGGAAAGACAGCCGGCTTCCGAAACGTCGTGATTATTTTTTTAAATTTTAGATGATGGATATAATCCAACAAAAGGAAACTATGTCATAAAGATTCCACCTTTCTGGAACTTGGCGTTATGTGCTTTGGTGTATAGGCACCAACATTTCGGAGAAGCTTTCCGCTCCATCTTCAGGGTAGTCTTCGTGGGCTACCTTAAACATAGGGGAAAGTTTCTCAGAAACTTTGTTACCTACATGTCAATGTATATGACATATCCCAGAGGAAGGAAGTCGTCAATAGGAACGCTCAAATGTGACACAGACTGAGCTGCTCTCAGGACAGGGTGTTGAGGGAAACCTAATGAACAAAAGCGAGGAAATGACAGTAGGATGGCGCAAACTGCATGATATCTATCTTCGTTAGTTGCACCCTGCACAAAGTGTTGTTGCGGTGATCGAACAAGCAGGATTTAGAGGGCCACGAGATGGAACAAGCATGCGACACATGAAAAAGGCTACTAAATTTTGGTGGGAGCACCTGAAAAAAAATGCAGTCTGGGAGATCTAAGCACAGCTGGAAAGACAATATTAACAGAATTTTACAGAAATAAAGTGAGACGTATGGGTTGGTTTCATCCGTCTCCGGATTTCTTCCAGATGCTGGCGTATGTAACATTTTTTCTATTTAAGGCGATGAATTACTTGCTTAGCTGAGAAATGGTTAAGCTTTTCCAGATAATGGTCAGCCTCATGGAGTTATGTAGTTAGGCTGGTAGAAAGCAATGTATAACAGGGCTATACAAATTATTTGAAACGTCTAGGAATTTCATAATGTGACAAATGAGGTCAGAGTTGGATTACGTATCGATTAGAAGCAAGAATGATAGCCACAGTATTGGGAGCAAACGTATTGGATAGAGATCTTTCATTCTGTGTTCCATAAGTACACCAGAAGCCAGATGAAACAGTTAGAATTTGTGGTAGTAGATGTAACAGGAGGTCCTTGCTGTTGGTCGCATTGTAAATGAATTGTGCGATCTCATTATATATTCTCCGCCTGTTATGGAACCTAAAATTTCATTACCATGGTCACAGAAGTACACAACTGGATTCTACGTTCAACGAGATGAATCCAGTCCGCACAGCTTTTAGATCATTCTGATATGCGTGACCAGTTCTTTTTCCCGAATGGTCTCCTCCGTTCATATTTTTTTAAAGATATGTGCGTATTTCCCGTTTCCCATTACCCTCTACATGTTCCCCCAATTCATCGGTCTGTATTTAATTAACCGCAAAGTTATTAACCCTTTAAATGCCGAGTTAAACCCCATCTGCCATCTGCTGGCATTATTAGCTCACCATATTTTCCACTTTAGCGGGTTAAGGGTTCAAGAACAGTACACATTGCGGCACGATACGGTATTACATACGCGTCTCCAACTTTCTCTCACTTCCTGTCCTTTAAATTAAAATAATTTCTTTCAGCACTTTGTTCCCAAATTCCCCAACCTCTGCCCTTGCCTTAACGAAATAAGAAGAAAAGAAATTTTATTCGCGTAATTATATATATATATATATATATAATAACAAGCGGCACGTGGCTCTGGGGACTAAATTTTTTACGGTAGCGTCTCATATTTGCGTGTACTCAGTGTGGAACTGACTTCATATTACCCTTTTGGTGCCTAGAATTTTGAGGTGGGTCCCAGATTCTTGGAAAATTTGTGCACCCCTGATTTAATTAGGTTTCCAAAATACTTTACGCACATACACGTATACGAAGCAAAGCTTCGGCGCCCTCTTGGCACCATAATCACTGATGATTTCTCCGTATCTTCAAATTCGACTTTGGTTCTTTACGTGTCTGGCAATGAACTAAGGAAAGTTTGGAATAGTAGCAAGACAGGTAACATACATATAAGCGTAATAATGAGGCGCGTTCGTGTAATCATTGTTGCAGTCGAAAAGCAACAGATATTACATATTCTGAGTGTGCCTGTCCCACTGGACAGATTTTCATGAAATTTGGTATCCGAGCATTTTTTCGAAAATCTGTCGAGAAAATTCAAGTTTAATTAAAATCTGACACGAATAAAGAGTACTTTCCACGAAGGTCTATGTACATTTATAATACATTCGCGCTTAATTCTTCTGAAAATTTTAAATGGCACACACAAAATTCGTATAGAAAATCAAAACACGCATTTTATTTTAAATAACTTTTTTCCCGAAAATCGTGTTGTTTGTGAGATAAAGTGGAAAATTATATGGCACCGATGGCAGTATAATATAGCTCATGCACTTTGCATGCTGGATAACTAACGCTACAAATACACACTCATAATATGCTATGCGTATTGATTTTCCAAAGCAAAAATTGTGATAAGAATGCGCCCCAATGTTACTTTATACGTACATTTCCTCAGCTGCTCATAATTGATTTCCAAGCAATACTGTTGTCTCTTCCTTCATACTGCGAACCTCATGCCGTCTGTTTAGATGTCTTGGGCACACAGCTAAAACATGTAGGCGGAACTTACATATACCTGATGTGCTGCAGTTGTTTTAAGCCTACGAAATATGTGCGGCCTAATAATCACGCCACACTTGCGAAACGTGAACTTGCACTTGTAACTTTACAAAGTACGATTTTCTGCCCTTTGAATAACAACTAAGTTAAATGGCCAATTTGTTCGAAAGGCACTTTTTCTTGTGAACTGTTTCGAGTGAATCCTGGATACCGTGTCAAGTTGTCGCTCCTAGCGCTTGTTGGAATAAACGTAGCCAGTTGATTCCGTATATGTCATGTAATATCGTAACAGTAATATAAAATAAATCTTTCATAAGCAAGACAAGTTTGTGTTTCGAAAAAAGGCGTTCTATACAATGGAGATTGTAAACCCCTTCGTGTCAGATAACGAGCTTATAAATGTAACATGCAACACTCTCGAATATATTTTTCTTGGAAATAGAGCCTCGAAAGTGTCAGTGGAAAAATTTATGTCAATGCTGAAATTTAAAATTTATTTTTCTCATTGTACTTTTCCTTCTAGCAGTTACTGAAAGCCGCTGAATACGTGTCGATGTCTCAATTTAATACAGCAACAACTCCGACCAATCATTTGAATAAGATCAAGTTTGAAATGTTGAGGTTCGTGCTGAATATCGTTTTAAGAAACCTCCAAATCCAAAACTTGTATACACACACCAAGCGCTGTGGATCACAGTGCTCTCTTCACAGCAGCCTACTGTTTCATCCATCTCCAATCCACTCCAACGAATACTGCGACTTCAGCACTAACTTTTTTTTCAAACTTCATTTTCCAGAAATTAGATACGTGAGAAATATAATAGTAAATAATGTACGTCAGCACAACTACTTTATTACACAAGGTAATTACATAGGCTAAATGTTTCGACTATTGATCAGTCATCGTCAGGTCTATTTTGTTAACTGAGTCACAAGATGCTATGCACACATTGGGATCCCATCTTGTTTACTTTCATGGAAATACATAAAAATTAAATCATTTGTCTCAAAGGTGTGACGTGCAATTTGGAATCCCTATGTGTGCATAGCATCTTGTGACTCAGTTGGCAAAATAGACCTGAAGATGACTGGTCAATAGTCGAAACATGTAGCCTATGTAATTACCTTGTGTAATAAAGTAGTTGTGCCGACGTGCATTATTTAATATTATATTACGTTTATGAGCACATCGTGATGCCTCTGTTAAAAAATAGATATCTGACGTTGTTGTTTTATTGAACTTATATATCGGTATGTAAAAAAAAAAATTGAACATTAAACTACTCTTATGTTGCACTGTTTCAACGGACGGTCTTTAAAAGTAATTCCGTAAATATGTACAGACTCCAAGTGTATCCTGCTTAATGCTCCGCGAAAACTGTACCACCGTAAAATATGTTGTTTTTAGAACATTCTAGCTAGCAAAATTAGGGTGTCTTATTTACAAAATACAATATCGATACTAGATTGTCAAAGTGTATTCATAATGTTGTGTACTAGGATCAAACAGAACTTCGAGAAAATATATTTTTTAGTTACAGATCGCTATACAAGTGAAGGAAGAAAGAACAAAGACAACATATACGAGTACAGCTAAAGCTCCAGGCATTAACCTCGCTATCCGGTGGGTGGCTCAATTCACGATCACAGAGACTTCTTTTATGCGCGGGGTACGAACCCCTGTTAAGCTCAACAGGAAGTTGGATGGACCCCACACCAGTTCTGAATTCTGCGGACAAAAGAAAAGTCCCTGGCCCTGAGGAGATCTGAGCCTTCGCCGAAGAGCCACGAGTTACTACCCTGCATCATAATCAGAAGTGAGGAACAGAACACTGTAAGGAGAGATCGAATATTGCGATTGATACACATACTGCATAAGAAAAAAGAAAGGTAAAGTGATCCCGTTACAGGCCCGGTGTGACCCAAAGGGTGTTTAGAGGTATAGCTCTACTCTTCCACGACCGCAGCACTAGAAGGAGGTGGGTGGTCAGCAGCACGCTCCGGCCGCACTTTACCCCCGGGAAAGACCCGGTACTCATTTTACAGGAGGTTGGGTGGGCCCTAGGGCCGGTCTGGACGGGCGGAAAATCTCGTCCCCACTGGGATTCGATCTCGGATCGTTCAGTCCGTAGTCAGTCGCTATACCGACTGAGATACCCGGCCCACACACATACTGTATAGTCTCCATGAAATATTGAGGCAATTTTATGTGCAGTGTTTAGAGGCGTACAACTGATAGTGACAAACGCGAAATACAGGCATACCTGACACAGTCACGCACGGGCACGACAGGACATGGGGGGGGGGGCGTAAATATATAAATATTTCATAAGCAAGGTAAATCTGTGTCTCCTATAACAGCGCTTTATTATCACGTAATTAGCCTACTAACTTGACGTGCCTTTTGATATCCTCGCACCATGCAAGCAAACAGAAATGCGAGTGACCTCTTCTGACATTGTCCACTTTCCCCAAACACAGTAATCAGACATGTACAGGAAGACAATACAGAACAGGATGTGGAGGAACATAGCGGCCCTACAGGCAGAAGTAACAAGGGATTGAATAAAGATCTATAGTCAGCCACGTTACTTCTGTGCCTACTATACATTATGGTCATCAGATCGAGCAGGATACGGTGCAGGGGACAATAGCAGACGTGTGAGATGTTAGAAATTTGTACAAAATCGTCATATTATGCATATTACATGCATTAAGCAAGTTATTCATATAATTCAAACGAAATGCACTTGAAGGTGAAATGCACCCTTAACACAGCCATGGAGGCCCACAGGGAAGTAGAAGTACAGCTCCACTCTTTCCTTTACCCCGGCGCTATATGGGGGTGGTTGTCAACGATAGGCCCCGGCCGCTTTATCCCAAAGTAACAAACCCGTTACGCATTGTACAAAAGTTTGGGTGGGCCCCAGGGTCGGTCTGGAAGGGTGCAGAAAATCTCTCCCCCAACCGGCATTCGATCCTCGGACCGTCTGGCCCATAGCGAGTCGCTATACCGATTACACCATCTCGGCCCACACTTACAGTTACCAAACGTATATTATCTCATTATACACACTTTCCTACGCGTTCCGGCTTGAATAAGCCATCCACATGGAGAATCAAGTGCAGTGCGTAAGAGACACAGGTATGATGGACACATCTAATACAGCTTTTGATAATGCTTTACATGAGTGACGTCAGCACCATGTACGAGAACTTTTTCCATTGTCATAAAAATACTCAAATCAACACAATACATTTCGGAAGCAAACAGCTTCCTTCTTCTGATGAAAACACTAGCCCCAGAACACAATTGATTAAAAACTTAACAAGTGGAAAAAGTAGAAAATTTCAACTAGCTGGTTAGCGTGATAACAAGATTAAATCCAGGATTGCCATGGCAAAAGCAGCGTTTAAAAAGAAGAAGACTCTTTTCACCAGCAAACTGTACTTCAATTTAAGGGGAAAAAACGTTTGAGTTGCTACATTTGGAGCATGGCTTGGTTTAAAGCTGTAATTTGGACACTTCAGAAAGTAGATCAGAATATGGTGCTGGAGAAAGATGGAGAAGATCAGTTGGACTGATCGTGTGAAATATAAAGAAGTATTACACAGAGTCAAAGAAGAGAGGAATATTGTAGGTAGAATAAAGAGAAGGAAGGCTAATTGGATTGGTCACATCTTGCGGAGGAACTGAGGGAAATATAGAGAGAAAAGTAGAAGTGATGTGGAGAAGAGGAAGAAGACATAAACAGCTACTGAATGATCTTAACAGGATGCAAGGGAACTGTAATTTGAACGAGTAAGCACTAGATTGCACTCCGTGGAGAACTTGCTTTGGAAGAGCTTATGGACCTGTCAGAATGCAGAATGAATTAATGTTTTACACAGAGAGTGATAGTAATGAATACTGCTGCTTTGTGCAGCTAGTCAAAGATTAAGTGGAAGGAGTACATGACAAAGGTTTTTCAATGTAGGAATACATGTTGTAAAGACACAATTACTATAAGAACTAATCACATTATCTCCTCCCTCCACCACCAACACATCTTGAATTGACTACACACTTTCTGCATAGGCAGGGAATGTTGCTGGGTAGAACCTACAACCCACCCAGCTCATCAGTCGTATCGCATGTCTTAATTTCAGGGAATCTAATTGTTCTAAGTAGTGGGACAGTAATTTTAGGACTAATTGGACACCTTTAGTATTCTTTGTATTATTTCACGATTATTAGAGTTTACAGATGTTTGCATGTATGCATGCACCTTTGAAAATGTATGCACCGCTAGCCTCAGTATCACATTCACAACTTATCACATCCTTGGTAGAAAACAGACTCCTTGCTTGAGTTAGTTTTTCAAAACTCAAAGAGTTCCAAATTCATCCCCCCTTGTATCTTACTGTTCCTGATTGGCTGAATGTTAAATTTCATTACTTCCTAATAGATCCAAAAGTCAAAATTTTGAATGCTTGAACTCCATTGACTCCCATTTATGTAACGTTGTTTTCATTGTCGTAACCCGTGTGAACTCCTTCATGCGACTTACCGGTTTCTCTAACGTGTAAGTGTGACTGATATGGTACCCTTCCTAGCAAGATTTAAGATATCCAAAAGCTGTCAAAATTTACGTCAATTGTTCCAAATGTTCACTAAGCCATTAATTTTGACACTGACAAATGGTGAACCTGCTAGCTCACTATACCCATTACAAAACTCTCTGTCCCTGTGAACTGCTATACAGACACGTTACAATTCCCCTTCCACCATAAACTAAATTACTAGTTTAAACAGATGTCCTATCTACCAACTGTATAATTTTGATGTCTAATAAAGGACTTAAACAACATATACCGGTTATAAAGAAGTCACAATTGTTTTGTCACAAGCCTTCTTGAATATGGCAAATTCATTAACCTATTTTTACTGATGTAGCCAGAATACAGCAATGTGTTTAATGTAAGAATGACACTCTTTTGATACAAGACATGTGTAAATACTTATTCCTGTATATAGGTCAATTTAATTACTACTACTGTTTGTACAGGTATTATCTTGAACAAAATATATTTTAAAAAGTACACATAACATATGTCAATAAATTCCTTCTACCAATTTCTTTCATATTTCATAACTTCATCTCATTTCAGTGTCAAATGCAACTGACCAAGTGTTCATCCAGGAAGCCTACAAACGTATTTAGCCTAACACCTCCTTAATAGTGGAAGTTACAGCAGTGCAGTGGGTATAGTAACTGGTAGGGAAGACCAATGAATAACAATTTGCTGCTCAGCACTGGCTATCTGTGGCTTTTCTCCGTTCTTACATGCAAATATTTCAAAAACAGTTTAATCATAACTCATAATTTTCAGTTATGCAACATGTCACCTTTAAACAATCTAAGAAAATATGTTGTTAAAGAACACCAAGAATCACATACCTGTAAGAATAACAAAAACAATAAACTGATACATAAGCCCAAAATTTTAGTGATCAGTACTTATGATTCCTTGTAAAGAAATGTAATACAACAGGAGTACTAAATTTTGCCTTACTGAGACACTGAAGTATTTCACAGTGATTTCTTTCACTTGCATTCAATTGTATTTTGCTACAGGTGGCAACAATGAACATGGCAGTCAACAATTTGAACAATTTCTGTAGCTCCTCATTGTCACTTCCTGCTGGTGGTGGGTTGTAAATAAAGTAGTGTTTCTCTGGAGAATGAGTGTATTATTGGTAAAGCACCTTGTAGATAAAGTATTGTTTTAGCAACATATAAACACAGAGATATTTCCTCTTTAATGATGCTTATAGATATCAAAATTGTGAGGACACAGTATCATTCAGTTGCCAATTATCAGTTTTCTTGGAGTCCATAATCCTTAGTGTATTACTCTGCACAACCTGTTGTACTTTTCCTGAAATCTTCCAAAGATGAAATTTAGCCACACACGCATGAATAGTTGAAATGGTCAAAACATACATTCGGTGCTCTTTGGGGATTTTACACAGTGTAGAATGGTAGGTTCCTTCTGACGTTTTGGGACCACCTATCAGTCCCATTTCCAAAGGTCAAGCAGTCAAGAATACTGCTTGACCCTTGAAGATGAGACCGATAGGTTGTACCAAATGTCAGAGACAAACTACCATTCTACAATGCGAAAAATCCCAAAACAGTGCAGATCTCATTTACACCATGACAGAAGCCTGAAATCATGCATGGTCAAACCATGGCTATATACTGTACTGCCCAGAAATTTACACCTGCAAACTCCATCACAAAATTTCTTGATGCACACTGAGATGAACACAGCCCTTAATAAATCTTTGACCAACACATAATTTTCACAGGAATGCAGTTTAATTTGAATGCAGTATTGCAACACAGTATCAGGTCCACACAATCTTGCTTTGGGTGAAATGTGCTAGCTTGGATTTTATTAAAAGAAAATTCCATCTCAAACTCCATCAAGGAAACATGCACTAGAGCCTGGAGGCAACAATTTACAATAAGAATTCTCAGGAATTCAGGAGATAATAGTGTTATTAACATCAACTGACAGGCCAAATTTGAATACCAGGATTCACATGTTATTCAAATACATTTTCACCATAAACTCATTCTTTTCTGATTCTCTACATACCCTTGTCTGGTTTCAAATGCTGGTTTAAACATATCAATCAATCAATCAATCAATCAATCAATCAATTTATTTCGTTTTCCAGAAATCCATTTACAAGGTTGTTACCACATGGATACGGAAATAGTCAAAAATATAATACAGATTCCAAGCAATATGATTAAAAATAATGAACAATACTATATACTATATAATATATGGAACCATGCTTCAGCAGACAAAGTGCATTAAATTAGGAAAACATGCCCTTATATAAAATCGCATTAAACATCAATACATTTGTATACAACTTGAAACCTTGTAGTAGGATGCTTTGTGGCAATGGTATAATATCCATTATAATAACAAGTTACACAACAATGAAGAACTTAATATTTACAATTCAAATGAAATTATTGTGCATTACAGATGCTACAGGTAACAAAATTTGTTAATTCAATAACATATCTTTAAAAGTCCGTCCAAAACAACTATGTTTATTCAACACAGCAGCTACAAGCTTTGGTCACAAGTGACCATCATCAGGCTACAATACAATATTTAAAATAAGATAAAATTTATTACATATAAATTGACAATTCTGATTTTACTCCGTGGGATCTGACAAATTCACAACTATTACTATGATAGAATTGTAAAATTGTTTGGTCAGTCAGCCGATGAATGACAGTTTTTAGGGATTCATGAGTTTCAGGCCAGATGTATATTTTAATAATAAATACTTTAAAATAAAGAGGTAAAACTGTTGGATAAACATGACTAAATATCAGTATTTATAAGCTCTTTTAATCGTTTCTTTGAAGAAATTAGAGTCCTTGGCATCAGCTACGTATCTTATGTTGATCAGATGGTTTGTATATACGAGCTTGGTTCTGCATAATTAATTACTGAAATATGTCAGAAAGGCTCAAATATGAGTACAGCTCCTGAGCTTGTAAGTAACAACATATCTACAACTCCTCATGAAGAAGTATATCTTGAAGTGAAAAATAATTCGAAACTAGTAACTTCAAGGCAATCAAGTGATCCAAAGAAACTTAAGGAGCATGTAACTGCCCCAAACAGCTAGACGTTTGCAACATCAAAACGGTACTCAATACTGGCTGACCTCAAAGAGACAGATAGAAGTGGTAACAAGTCAACCAAACAATGGAACAAGAAACATTTAACATAACTAGTAAACAACATATGTGTCAATACACTTGTGAATGATAAAACTGCATCACATAAGCAAATTAATAATCCTCCTACACAGCCAACTTCACTACATAACCTACAAGATCAAGTGAAAAAGCACACGAAGCCAAGAGGCTACTATGAGAACCCAAATTATTCCATTTCAACTATAGTCAACAGACTGTTATTGATAGAGGACAATGGATTTGTGCCACTAAGGAAGAATAAAATAAATGATGGTGATAAGAAAATAGTGAAAGTGTGCAGTAATAGGACAAAAATTACAAAAGAACATAAAATTGTAATTATAGGCAATACTCATTCCACAGTATGTGCAATGAGAAAGAATAACTATTTAAATAATAAATTTGAAGTTAATGGTCTGGTTAAACCAAGAACTGGTGTTTATATAGTACTGAAATCTACAATTAAAGACACAGTGAATTTAACAAAAAGTGATGTGATTTTTTTTGTGGTAGTGTCAATGATGTGGGTAAGAATAATGCCAAGATGGCCTTAAAATATATCATAAACTTTATCAAAGTCAATAATCACAATAATATCATTGTACTAAGTGTTCCACATACACACAATGTGATGGAATCCTCTTGTGTAAACAAAGAAATTAGATCATTCAACAGAAAACTAGTGATAAATGTAAAAACTTTCAAACACATTATAGTTTTGGAAATGGACAGGGAATTTTTTATTCCTCATGGACTACATTTAAACAGGTAGAGAAAGAAACAATTTCTAAGCAAATAGTTGCTCAAATATGTACATTACTGGAAAAAAAAGCAGAAATCCCAATCAGTTTGGACCAGAAAAATAATTGGACAGAAGGAACCACCATCCAAGTATTAAAAAACATTAGTGACATACACATGAACATGGGAAGTGATAATAACCAAGCAGACACTACATATCTTCAAAGAAAAGTTTTTATAACATCAAAAAGACAAAAAAAGAGTTCCAATAACAAGGAAAAAATATTTTTAAAGGTAAATTAAACCCAAGAAGAAACTGGCAATTACATAATAAACTATTCTGATAGATTAACTAATACTATAAACAATGACCAATATAATAAGAATCAAGATTGTTCAAGCATAAATTCACCAATTCCTAACAGGTAACAATTCTCTCTTGCATTTTCCTACTGACAACCTTTTTAATGTATTTCATCAAAATATTAGGGGAATAAGGATAAAACAAATGAATTAATAAGCTTCCTACTTCCAGCACTGCCCCCATATCTTATGCATAACAGAATATTATTTAAGAAAATATGAACTAGAATGAATGTCCACAGATCATCACAATTTAGGTGCCAAATTTTGTAGACAAACCCTAAAAAATGGTGGAGTATGTATTTATGTTCATGAATCTCTAATCAAACAAGACCTTACAGGAACTTACAAGAAATGGCAAAGAGCACGATACAGAAGTATGTGCGGTCAAATTAACTTACCAACTACAAGTATATGTATAATATTCATTTACATATTACGCACAGGCAATTTGCACACCTTTTTTTTTAAGGGCTTAGACAAAGTTCTGAATCTACTATGCAGTACTAATATAAAGTTTATTATTTGTGGAGATATAAACATAAACTATCTTGTTGACAATTGTAAAAAAAGACAACAATTAGATACCCTGCTAGCTTCTTATAACTTAAATAGTTCTGTCCACTTTCAAACTAGCCCAAATGGTTCAGATTCAGCAAGAGGTATTTTCACTTACATAACTAACGATGGAAATTATAGCAATGTCTCCTTTTATTAATGGGCTATCAGACCATGATATCTAAATTATAAAGTTACACAATATTAACACACAAAGATAATCCAATGAAATCGAAATTATAGGAAACTCTAAAACGTATTCTATAACAAAGTTAAAGATTAAACTGAGTTATGAAACCTGGGACAATATCTTTGTTGAAAATTATGTTAATGTAATATTTAACAACTTTCTAATGTACATCTAAGATTTTTATATTCTAGTTGTACTAAAAAAAATACTTTTTTAACCTAAATGCAATGCTTGGATGACACCAGGTGTAAAACCTCAAGTCTTCATAAAATAGTTCTTTATTTCAATTGTAGGAAGAGTAATGATATGGAACTTAAAGAGAACTACAAATTATACTGCAAAATTGTATTTAAAGTAGCAAAAAAATTATATTGTGATAAAATAATTGTAAACTCTAAAAATAAAATGAAAACCACTTGGAATATCATTAAATCTGAAAAAGGTAGAAAATATGCATCAGAGGTGTACATCAATCACTTGCATTCACTGCTACAAAATTTACACAACAGAAAGTACAAAAGATATGTACCATAAACACTTTTGTGTTGGCTGGAATATTTTAAAAATTTATTATTGAACATTCCATGGAACAACAGGATGAATTCTAGCAAATTAAAATTAGTTTAGGATGAATAAGACACATATTCCCATGTCAGTTAATGAACACACTCTGACCAGCAGAAGAAATGTAGGCTGACCAAGAAAAAGGTGGACAGACCAACATCCATGAAGATGGCACAAACCTGGAGTGACTCATACCCTGCTGTTGTTGATTGTGGTGGTGGCGGCAGTTGCGGTGGCGGTGGTGGCAGCGAAGGCAATGATGGTGGTTGTGGTGGTGGTGGTGGTGGTGGTGGTGATGATGATGATGATGATGATGATGATGATTAGCCAAACTGATATCACTAGGAAAAGATGCTTGATTGAAGAGTACCAAGAAATTCTAGGAAGAACTCAAAATGCACTTTCCTTAAAACTCTTCAGTCCACATTACAAGACTAGCAGCAACTATGAATTAATAACTACAAAATTTAGTGATCCATTGATGTCCATCATTTTCACCAGTACAGACTTCCATTACATTCAGTTTGTCAGAGTCAACCTCAAAATTCCATGTCCCTTCACATTGTGTAGTGAATGTCTATTCCATAATTTTTTAAGAAAATACTGCCTCCACCTTCAGGGTGATTGACTGTGGTTCCCAGTTACTTCAGCATCCATCTCCACCACATTCAGTCACTCTGACAATGAGCCAAAAAATGCTTCCAAAATGTTGGAACAAACCTTAATTCATGGTGTAAAAACCCAAATAAAAATATCATTTGAACAACAATCATTGTGGAAACCTCAAAACCCATGTCAAATATACATACATTTATTAGATTTCATGCTGTAGACATATCTTGATATGCACCCAGTCTCAATTGCTGATATGTATCATTCAGCAAAAGCAGGACTTAATATTGGTTTGTCTGCAAAAACAATGTGAGTCCCAGCAGTAAACAGCTCAAAAACAACAATCTGAAACAAAAAAATACAGAGCACATTCATATTTATCCACAAAGTTACTAGAAAGAGGACAACTAGGATTGCACATGTGTCACCATGTTTACCATATGCTTCTTTCTGGGTGAATACATAAAGTAATCATGGGAAGTGACCATCAGTTTCATCACATTTATCTGCCTGTTCCCATGAACAAATGAATTTCCACCCCATTGATTTGCATGAAAAATGATACTGAGGATTCTAGGCACATCTGAATATGTCACAAAAAGCACTTGTTAGCTATGTCACATCTGTCCATCCCTCAGTCTGTATGTGTGAACTCCACTACCACTGGATGGATTTTGGTGAAATTCGATCCTAGAGACGTCTATAAAAATCTGTCACAAAACTCAAAATTTGGTTAAAATTGGACAAAAATATTGGGCACATTAAAAAATATTTTTATCTTGACAACACTAATAAAGAGAACACAATGTTGTATTTCTATGGCAAAGCAGCATATTGTTGACAGTGACACATGTAAGTCTATAATACATGCAAAACTTATTCTTGAGTTTCCATGGCAGTGATGTTCAGTTCAACAACATTACTAAGAACTCATTTTTGCCAGTCACATAAATTCCAGAGAATCAGTAGTTGGCTGTTAGGATAGCTGCAATATTACCCTACATGTACACTGCTACTAAAATTTGCTGGCACATTCCAACTTTGGTCAAAATGCAACAAAAATAATGCAAACTTCACAAGAAGGTGCATGCACATTTATGTATGAGTCCTTTGGTTAGTAAGTTCATCATTATTATCTTCATTACCAAGAGTACAAATAGTTCCGACATTATTATAACTTCCTTGGTTACCAAGGTCACTAATGTTCCTTAGTTGCTACAGTTACACAAAATGTGTCAGAAGTGTTTCACTCTGCAGCAATATCCTATCTTGCTGCTCATAAAATACAGAACTCAGACCAGAACAAGCAGAAAACTTACATGATTTGTTCCAGTCTTTAATAAAGGGGATGGAATGTAGAGTGTGTGAGTTGGTCCAGCACTGAAGTAGCGACCCAGGTTGAAACCATTGATGAAGACTGCTCCACGACCCCAACCTCTCATATCCAGAAATGTGTCATATGGTGTGTCAACTTCTAAAGTGGCAATGAACAGTGCTGGTGCAGTTATATTTCCGGAGACAGGATCCCAACCATCTAAACTGAAATTGATTTTCAAGTTAATCAAAAAAAATCCTTAGTCATTATAGCATGCCCCATGTTACAGAAAGGATGTGTTCTTGAAAATGTGTCAGTACCATGAAACTGCATCACACAAACCTTATTTTTCCATTAACTCCCCATTAACTCCCATGTTATCCAAGTGCAAAATTAATTTATTTTCAGTTCATACTTGTAATAACACTTTTTTGCCCATCATAAATAACAGCACATACACACACACACACACACAGAGCAATCTTAAAAAGATTTAAAAATTTAAGCTTCACGTGACAGAAATTCTGAGTGGGGGGAGTGCACCCACATCCAACCTCCTTTAAACACAAAGTTTCCCAAGAAATATAATATTCATTCCTTAATGCCTTTTAAGTGTATTATATGCATTTAACCCTTCAATGACACAGTGTTTAAATTCAAATCACAGAACAGAACAAAGGAGTTTGAATTTTATAGTACCGCTGGATGCATTCATGACCACAGAGTGCAACAAGGCCAGCAGCATGTGAAGAATTAAGTGCACCAACACCGGCACTGAAAGGTTAAATTTTTCCTTATATCCAGACACACTCCAAAACAATAAGAAAATCGTAACCACACTCTCAGCCACCCGGATGCAACATCGGTTGAAACATATTAAATATATTACTGGAGACATTTAAATCAACTGTATGTCTTACTAGATACACCATACAAACAGCAAGCGATTTTATAGTTGAAACAAACAGACATAAAAAAGCTTGAATTATATGCTTTCAGCACAATAATAGTGTAATCAATCAATTGCTGCCGGAAACTTGCACAGCTACTGGTGTGATAGACCAAATATATCTTAAGCAATGATCATGGTCAATATCAAGTTCAACCATGTAGCAAGTCATCAAACACCAATGTGAACCTGGCAGCCTGTTAGATGAGAATGTGGTGACTAATATATAGCAGCCTTGATGTAGTTTACCTGTTTATCCATTTGGACTTAAATTGTAGTGAAATTATTTCCCATCCTGTGACTTCTTTCTCGTCCAGTAAAATTGTGGTATTTTCTCGGAGACCTTTACGTTGGTCAAAGGTGGAACGAACACCAAAGTTAACTCGTCCCCAATTTTCAACCAAAATGTCAAGGGTTTTTGCCCCACCACTGGGAGAAATCAGTGAAAAATCTCCATTTCTGGAAGAAGTGACAGAGTTTAATCACCCCATGTAGTCTGTGTAAATCATGGCTAACTTTCATTAAACTCAGCGTCTTTTCTTGCATCTTAAAAGAGAAGTAGTAAAACAATATACAGATTCCTTCATATTAAATTGCACTTGCAGGCTGAAAATTACTTTCAGACAGTGCACAAAAAATTAAATGACAGTTTTAAATCACACAACAAATATGCTTAGTACAATAATGGAATTGCAAGCTAGATAGCTCAGTCAAGATAATCACTAGTTTATGGGCTAGATAAAGAATCATTTTTATTGTTGATAGGGGTAGGGATTTCCTCTTCACCACCATGTCTAGAATACTGGTGCCTGTCCAATGTTCTGTCCAAGGGGTATTAAGGACTCTTTCCTCAGGGAGGTAAGCAGTCAGGGCATGACACTAACCACTCATCTCCATCTATTTCTTAGGTATGAGAAAGACTGGAGTTTTACCTCCATAAGAATATAAATGCTCATATAGACTTTATTGCCAGTTTTTAGGCATGTTCAGAAAATTCGGAAAATCAACTATTGGCTTCGTCACCTCCATCTGTCCATCTGCACAGAACAGGTCGGCTCCCACTGGACAGAGGAAGCTGACATTTTAGGATTTTTCCAAAATCGGTAGAGAAAATTCAAGTTTCATTAAAATCTGACAAGAATAATGGGTACTTTAAGTGATGATCTACACATACTGAAGGAAAAAATACTGCTGAATTCTTCCCAGCAAGAGAAATGTTTCAGACAAAAGTTGTACAGAAAGTCAAAACACACATTTCATGTTCCACATTTTTTTTTTGGGGGGGGGGGGGGGGGGGATTTTGAGGTTGTGAGATATTTTTGGGACGCCAAAAAGATCCAGAGGGACAAAACCAAAAAAAACAAAAAAAAAAACTGTTT
>Ga0123355_10003623_pt1 | contig 22247 bp, 9 predicted proteins | sample TergutEmb28metaG_3_FD_89872 | JGI IMG/M metagenome (GOLD analysis project Ga0123355, IMG submission 89872) | Embiratermes neotenicus P1 segment gut microbial communities from Petit-Saut dam, French Guiana - Emb289 P1 | ecosystem: Host-associated > Arthropoda: Insects > Digestive system > Gut ... | reverse complement strand
TACATGGATCAGAAACCGTGCCTTATCCAACAGTATTTCAATCAGTGCACTGGACTTGTCCCTCTTGGATATTGGCTATGAACAGTTCAAAGTTGGCAATACCTATAGGGCAGAGCATGAGCTCCTAGGTATTAATGATGAATACCGCTTAATTCAGCAAGATATTGACGTTATTGACCCATTAAAAAGTAACTTAACTTTTGGTGACAGACAAAGAAAACTTAGCAGGACATCCACCAGAGCCAGATAATAACGGTCGTCGGTGGTCGGTTGTAGGGGCGGATTCCATATCCGCCCACCCCCGGTAATTCAAAAGCCCGACATTGGTAACAGCCAATTCAGATAATATGAAAAATCTATTTTTTAAAGGTAAGATACAAACAATAAAAACAAAGAGGAGAGATATAATATGTCAATCAATATAGAGCAAATCATCAACAGATTAAGAAATGATAGTCCATTATTAGGGAGAAATGCAAGACACTATATCGCAGATGCTTTAGAAGGATTGTTTAGATTACAGATAAGTCACTTTGGCACTTCTACAACAGAAGCAGGAACTCAATCAAAATTTGTCAACAATGTAACACCGGCACTTGAAACTTTAGGTCGAGGCATGAAAATATCAGTTCATTTCACCCATACCAATACCAATCCAAACCCGACGTTAAACGTCAGCAATACAGGCTCTATCCCAATAACACGCTTATCCAACTGGGCGGCTGGGTCAACAGTAGAGTTTGTGTATGATGGTACAAGTTGGAGGATGCTTGGTGCAAGAAAAGGTACAACTAACCCTCTCATGGACAACGCAGCAGCACCGGGTACAGACAATGGCATCTATTCTGCTGCCGATCATATTCACCCGGCTCATACCCATCACGGTACATCAACAGCTGCAGCAGGAAGTGCTGATAAAGTAGTGAACAGTGTCATTCCGGCATTTAATGTAAGTCTCTTGCGTCAAGGGGTTAGGGTATCCGTACAATTTACTGACACAAATACCCATGCAAGTCCGAATTTAAATGTTAACAACACAGGAGCAAGACCTATTACGAATTTATCCAATTGGGCAGCAGGTTCAACAGTAGATTTTGCTTTTGACGGCACAAATTGGTGCATGATCAGTGTAAAGAAAACAACCGATGCTGATCCCTTAATGGATAGTGTGGCAGCGGCCGGGACAGATAATGGACAAGTTGCCCGTGAGGATCATATTCACCCTGCTTATGTCCACCATGGTATATGCACATCACAGGCGTCATTAGCCAGGAAAGTGGTAGCCAATGTTGTTCCGGAATTCGATGACAGACTTTTGCGTGAAGGTGTTCGTGTTTCTCTTCAATTTATAGAGACAAATACCCATGCAAACCCGACTTTGAGCATCAGTGACTCTCAGCCAATACCCATCACAAACCTGTCCAACTGGGCAGCAGGTTCTACTGTGGACTTTGTTTTTGGCAACGGCAGCTGGCGTATGATCAGCCCGAAGAAGGCGGGCATAATTGCTCCACTTGTGGATTTGGAAGCAAATTGGAGTGCAGGGACGGATAACGGTCATCTTTCAAATGCAGATCATCAGCATATCCTTTACATTGACCACCACACTGACCATATTACCAGAGGTAGATTTGTTCAAGATCGTATGCCTACGTCAGATACAGATAACCGAGTATTGCTTGTTCGTGAAGCTGGTACCAGCCCGGAGTTTGCCAAAGTGGATTTAACTACTGATGTAACCAATATCTTGCCGGTAGCGAATATGGATGTATATAACATATCTTTAGGTGCTCTCAACAAGGAGGATGTTTGGAATGGTGTTACCTTTGGGCCATGTACAAACAGCACAGAAAATCGTGAATTCCAATTTGATGAAGGCAAACGTCTAATTTTAACAACCGGCCGAGCATTGGAAGTTTTTGATGAAGCAGGCGGCCAAATAGGTGGTTGGGCATCAAGAACAAATACATCCGGTACAACATCAGAATCCAATGGTACAGGTAACAACGGACGTTTAGAAGTGATTTCAAGTATAGGAAGCCATGGCTCAGGAAACGTCACACGTGTCGAAGCTACAGTCATGTATTACAGGGATATGTCCATATACAAAATCAACCTATTTGCCTGGGCTAATAACTTTAGCTCAGCCACAACAAGTGCCATGCAAAATGTCTTTATAAAAGTTTGGCGTCTAAACTAAATATCCAAAGTTTTATGAAGGATGCCTTGCAATTTTAAAAAGCAAGTCGAAGGAAGGCAATAAATGAGCGTACAATCGTAACTTGAACAGGCCCTCTGCCGTTTGGATGGTAGGGGGCTGTCATTTCATAAAAAAGGAGAGGAGATTATTAATATGGACAATAAAATATTGAATAAGTCTATGGTACTATCGACCGGATTATCCCGGCAAGGACATATGGTGGATATTGAAAGTGCTGCTATGGTTTTAGCTGATCCGAGAACAGGTATAACCCCGATGATTGCGATGGGTGCTAATCATACAGTTGCTCTAAGGTATGATGGAACAGTTTGGGCTTGGGGAAGGAACATAGAAGGCCAAGTAGGAGATGGCACTACTATTATTCAGCGTATACCGGTACAAGTACAAAACCTCACAAATGTAACTGCTGTTGCAGCAGGCTATGCTCATACCATTGCATTGAGGGATGATGGAACAGTTTGGGCGTGGGGGAGTAATGATTTTGGTCAACTAGGAGATGGCACTATTATTACTCGTCATACACCGGTACAAGTACAAAACCTCACAAATATCATTGCTATTGCAGCAGGTGACTCTCATACCATTGCACTAAGGGATGATGGAACAGCTTGGGCGTGGGGCTTTAATTTTGGTGGTGTGCTAGGAGATGGCACTACAATTGCTCGTAATATACCCGTACAAGTACAAGGCCTTACAAATGTGATTGCTATTGCAGCCGGCCAGATGCATACCATTGCACTAAGGGATGATGGAACAGTTTGGGCATGGGGTTCGAATATGTGGGGTCAACTAGGAGATGGCACTACAGTTAGTAGCCGCCACACACCGATACAAGTACAAAACCTCACAAATGTAACTGCTATTGCAGTTGGTGGTGCTCATACTATTGTGCTAAGAGCTGATGGCAGTCTATGGGCTTGGGGTTGGAATATTAGCGGCCAACTAGGAGACGATACTACAACTAATCGTAATACACCGGTGCAAGTGCAAAATCTCACAAATGCAGCTGCTGTTGCAGCTGGCCTGATGTATACCATTGCACTAAGGGATGATGGAACAGTTTGGGCTTGGGGTTGGAACTCTAACGGTGAACTAGGAGATGGCACTAATATTACTCGTCATGCACCTGTGCAGGTACAAAATCTCACAAATGTGACTGCTATTGCAGCCGGCTATACGCATGCAGCCGGGCTAAGGGATGATGGAACAGTTTGGACATGGGGGAGTAATGTTAGCAGTCAACCAGGAGATGGCACTATAGGTAATCATCGCACACCGATACAAGTTTTAGGACCCGGTGTAAACGGCTTTTTGAACCTATTTAGGGAAAAGCCTGATGAGCAACCTATCACCGATGTTGCAATTGATGTTGCAGCTCCGATAACCAATGCAACTCCAAACACAACCGCAACGAGCACAGGCAACTTCACTATTGGTGCAGTAACTTGGTCACCGGGCAGCAGTCCTTTCAGTGCAAATACAAGATATAGTGCTACCGTAGCATTGACAGCAAATGAAGGATATACTTTTACCGGGTTGGAAGCTGCAGCGATCAACGGCAGCCCTGCAGTAATGACCAACAATACCGGCAGTACAGTTACCCTATCTTTTGAATTTCCGGCAACAGTTTTGTGGTATATACCTGGCATAACCCCGATGATTGCGGCAGGTCTTTCGCATACTGTTGGTCTAAGGTATGATGGTACAGTTTGGGCTTGGGGAGGTAATTGGGAAGGCCAACTAGGAGATGGCACTAGGATTGATCGTCATGCGCCGGTACAAGTGCAGAACCTCACAAATGTGGCTGCTATTGAGGCAGGCAGTAGTCATACAGTTGGACTAAAGTATGATGGTACAGTTTGGGCTTGGGGAAGTAATTGGGACAGCCAACTTGGGGATGGTACTGTATTTAATCGTAATACACCGATGCAGGTGCAAAACTTTGCAAATGTATCAGCTATTGCAGCAGGGAATAATTATACCATTGCATTAAGAGATGATGGCACCCTTTGGACATGGGGAGGTAATAATAGTGGTCAACTTGGTGACGGTACTACAATTAATCGCCGCATACCGGTACAGGTGCAAAACCTCACAAATATCGCTGCTATTGCATCAGGGGGTGCTCATAGCATTGCATTAAGAAATGATGGAACAGTTTGGGCATGGGGTTCGAATACATGGGGCGGACTTGGAGATGGCACTACAATTAATCGCCATATACCGGTGCAGGTGCAAAACCTCACAAATATAACAGCTGTTGCAGTTGGCCGAATGCATACTATCGCACTAAGGGATGATGGAACAGTTTGGGCCTGGGGAAATAATAGTAGCGGTCAGCTAGGAGATGGCACTACAATTAATCGCCATACACCGGTGCAGGTGCAAAATCTTACAGATGTGACTGGTATTGCAGTTGGCCAAATGCATACAATTGCACTAAGAAATGATGGAACAGTTTGGGCCTGGGGTTCGAATATATGGGGTCAACTAGGAGATGGCACTACAACTAGTAGTCACATACCGATGCAGGTGCAAAACCTCACAGATGTGACTGCTATTGCAGCAGGTGCTATGCATAATGTTGGGCTAAAGGATAATGGTAGTGTTTGGGCGTGGGGAGTTAATGATAGTGGCTCAATTGGAGATGACACTATCATTGATCGACTTACACCGGTACAAACCTTAGGCCCGGGTATGAATGGATTTTTGAACTTGTTTAGAGCTGAGCAGCCTATCACCGATGTTGCAATTGATGTTACAGCTCCAGTAACAAATGCAATACCGGTAACAAACGCAACGGGCACAGGCAACTTCACTATTGGTGCAGTAACTTGGTCACCGGGCAGCAGTCCTTTCAGTGCAAACACAAGATACAGTGCTACCGTGACATTGACGGCAAATGAAGGATATACTTTTACCGGGCTGGAAACTGCGACGATTAACGGCAGCCCTGCGGTAATAAGCAATAATACTGGCAATACAATTACCCTATCTTTCGAGTTTCCGGCAACAGTTCTATGGGAGATACCTGGCATAACCCCGATGATTGCGGCAGGTGGTTTGCATACTGTTGGTCTAAGGTATGATGGAACAGTTTGGGCTTGGGGCTGGAATAGACACGGTGCAATAGGAGATGGCACTACAATTGATCGTAATACACCGGTGCAGGTGCAGAATTTCATAAATGTGGCTACTATTGAGACAGGCTTTCTCCATACTGTTGCGTTAAAGGATGATGGTAGTGTTTGGGCTTGGGGCGTGAATTTTAATGGTCAACTTGGAGATGGCACTACAATTGATCGTAATACGCCGGTGCAGGTGCAGGATCTTACAAATATAACTGCTATTGAGGCAAGTGTCGACCATACTATAGCACTAAGAGCTGATGGAACAGTTTGGGCATGGGGAAGGAACGTAGAAGGCCAACTAGGAGATGGCACTACAATTAGACGTTATACACCCGTACAAGTGCGAAACCTCACAAATATCATTGCTATTGCGTTAGGCACAAGCAGTACTCATACTATTGCACTAAAAAGTGATGGAACAGTTTGGGCATGGGGAAGGAACAGAGAAGGCCAATTAGGAGATGGCACTACAATTAATCGCCATACACCTGTGCAGGTGCAAAATCTCACAAATATCATTGCTATTGCAGCAGGGACTAATCATACCATTGCACTAAGAAATGATGGAACAGTTTGGGCATGGGGTTCGAATACATGGGGTGAACTAGGAGATGGCACTACAATTAATCGTCATACACCTGTACAAATACAAAACCTCACAAATATCATTGCTATTGCGTCAGGCGGTATTCATACTATCGTGCTCAGAGATGATGGTACGGTTTGGGCCTGGGGAGATAATAGTCAAGGTCAGCTTGGAGATGGCACTATAATTAATCACCATATACCGGTGCAGGTACAAAATCTCTCAGATGTGACTGCTATTGCAGCAGGCGAAATGCATACGGTGGGGCTAATGGATAATGGTAGCGTTTGGGCATGGGGAAATAACAGAGAAGGTCAACTAGGAGATGGCACTACAATTAACCGCCATACGCCAGTACAAACCCTAGGCCCTGGTGTGAACGGATTTTTGAATCTGTTTAGAACTGAACGATTTATCATGGATGTTGCTATTGATGTCACAGCTCCAGTAATAGGCGAAAATCCGAATACTATCGCAACAGGTGCGGGTAACTTTACGATTGGTGCAGTAATGTGGTCTCCAAATAATGATCGTTTCAGTGTGAACACAAAATATACTGCTACAGTAACACTGACAGCAAATGAGGGATATAGCTTTACTGAGTTGGAAACTGCAACGATTAACGGTTATCCTGCAATAATCGTCAGTAATACTGGCAATACGGTTACCTTATCCTTTGAATTCCCGCTAACTGCATTGATTACGACCCCAATGGTGGCAGCAGGAAGTATTCATACCGTTGGATTAAAGTATGATGGTACGGTTTGGGCATGGGGAAGTAATGAACATGGTCTACTTGGTGACGACACTACAGTTAATCGCAGCACACCGATACAGGTACAAAATCTGGTCGATATAGATATAGCAGCTGTTGCAGCCGGAAGGGGCTATAGTGCTGCCCTGAAAACTGATGGAACAGTTTGGACTTGGGGCTGGAACTCTAACGGTCAACTGGGAGATGGCACAACCATTTATCGTCGGACACCTGCACAGATACCAGATCTCACAAATGTAATCTCTATTGCAGCAAGCGATAAGCATACCGTTGCCCTAAAAGCTGATGGTAAGGTTTGGACATGGGGTCTTAATGATCAGGGGCGTCTTGGTGATGGTACTACTGATCGCCATCTTGCACCGATACAAGTGCAAGACCTTATAGATATAATTGCTATTGCAGCAGGTGATATGCATACTGTTGCACTAAGGGATGATGGAACAGTTTGGGCATGGGGCGACAATGGCAATGCTCAGATCGGTGACGGTACTGTACATACTCGCCGCTATACACCGGTGCAAGTGCAGGGGCTAACAAATGTAACTGCTATTGCAGCAGGTCATGTGCATACCATTGCCCTTAGAGAAGATGGAACAGTTTGGGCATGGGGAAATAATGGAGATGGCAGACTTGGCGATGGTACTACAACTCGCCGTAATACGCCGATACAGGTGCAAAACCTAACGGATATAGTGGCTATTGCAGCAGACGGCGGCTATAATATGGCCCTTAGAGAAGATGGTACGGTATGGATATGGGGAGCTAATGGAGCAGGTCAACTAGGAGATGGCACGACCATTGCTCGTCATGTACCGGTGCAGGCACAGCACATCACCAATATGATTGGTGTTTCAGCAGGCAATTTGCACGCCGCTGCCCTTAGAGAAGATGGTAATGTTTGGACGTGGGGGAATAATGATAGTGTTCAACTTGGCGATGGCACAGATAATGAGCATCATGCACCGGTGCGAGTTTTAGGGCCGGATGGGGAAGGGTTTTTGAATCTCCTTGGACTAACCCAATCTTCGGATATCACTGGTGTTGCTGTCCATGTCACTGCCCCGATAACGGGCGAGACTCCGGACACAATGGCAGCGGGTACAGGCAACTTTACTTTTAGTGATGTGACTTGGTATCCTGGCAGCATTCCTTTCAGTGCGAATACAAGATACATTGCTGCAGTGACTTTGACAGCAGATGAGGGCTATAACTTCGACGGATTGACCATAGCAACGATTAATGGTTATCCTGCAACAATCAGTGATAATATTGGCAGTGCAGTTACGTTGTCATTCCAGTTCCCGTTAACTGTCAAGCCGCAAATACCGGATATGACTCCAATGGTTGTGGCAGGCAGTATGCATAGTGTTGCATTAAGGTATGATGGAACAGTTTGGGCTTGGGGTCGGAATCATTTAGGTGAACTTGGTGACGGCACCAGAACTGATCGCCCTACACCTGTGCAGGTACAAGACCTTACAAATGTGGTGAATATAGTAGCAGGTGCTGCTCAGACTGTTGCACTCCGAGATGATGGTACAGTTTGGGCTTGGGGGCATGGCGGCTCGCTTGCCAACGGTATCACCATTGGTCGCAGCATACCGGTTCAAATGTATAACCTTACAAATATAACTGCCATTGCAGCAGGTAGAGAACATACTGTTGTGCTGAGAGATGATGGTACTGTTTGGACTTGGGGCTGGAATGGATACGGTCAGCTAGGAGATGGCACTACAACTACCCGTCATATGCCGGTACAAGTGCAAGGTATCACCAATGTGATTGCCATTACAGCAGGTGGTAACCATACAATTGCTCTAAAAGCTGACGGCACGGTTTGGGCGTGGGGTTGGAACAGCTTGGCTCAACTTGGCGATGACACTGCAAGTTTCCGCAGTACACCGGTACAAGTGCCGGATCTTATAAATGTGACTGCTGTTGCAGCAGGTTTTGACCATACTGTTGTGCTAAAAGAAGATGGTACAGTTTGGGGCTGGGGGGCTAACGGATCCGGCAGACTTGGTGACGGTACAATCACGAATCGTCATGTACCGGTGCAAGTTATAGGTCTTACTAATGTGACTGCTATTGCAGCAGGAACTTCTCACACTACCGCATTAAGAGAAAATGGCACTGTCTGGGCCTGGGGTAGTAATACAGTCGGCCAACTAGGAGATGGCACAACTATTGATCACCATACGCCGGTGCAGGTGCCAAATCTATCCAATGTGATTGATATTGGAGCCGGTCAGCTTCATACCATTGCACTAAATAGTGACGGTGATGTTTGGGCCTGGGGACATAATCTATTCGGTCAACTTGGTGACGATACGAATACTGATCAATCTTCACCGGTGCAGGTTTTGGGTTCAGATGGACAAGGGTTCTTAAACCTGAAACGTTGGGGCGTTTTACCTATTACCGAAGTTGCTATTGATGTCATTGCACCGATAATAGGTGAGGAGCAAAGCTCAACTGCAATCGGTGTAGGCAATTTCACTCGAGGTCCGGTAACATGGTCACCGGACGGTGCACCTTTTGGAGCAAACACAAGATACACCGCTACAGTAAAATTGACAGCAAATGACGGTCATACATTCAATGGGCTGGAAACTGCAACGATTAACGGTAATTCAGCGATAGTAATCGAAAATATCGGTGATACGGTTACACTCTCTTTCGAGTTTCCAACTACTGTCACAGATGAATTGTCGGCTATACCGGTTGCCTTAGTGAATGTCATTGGCCCAATAGGTGGTGCAACTCCGAACATAACTGCAGCTGGTGTAGGCAGCTTTACAACCGGTGCAGTAACATGGTCACCAAATCACACCTCTTTTGTCGTAGGCACAAGATACACCGCCACCGTAACATTAATGGCAAATCAGGGACATACTTTTGATGGATTGACTGTTGCCACAATCAACGGTAACTCTGCTATAGTAACCAATAACACCGATGGCACAGTTACATTATCCTTCGAGTTTTTGCCAACTGCTGCAAGAGAAGTATCGGTTATCCCGATTGCTGTAGTGGATGTCACTCCGCCGACGGATGGTGCAATTCCCAATCCAACTGCAACCGGGTCAGGTAACTTCACTCTCGGTGCAGTGAGTTGGTCACCAAGTACCGGCTCTTTCAGCGGGAACACAAGATACACCGCTTCTGTAACATTGACAGCAAAGGATGGTTATACCTTTGAAGGATTAACTACCGGAACGATCAATGGTAAACATGCAACAGTCAGCAATAATATAGGTGGCATGATTATATTGTCTTTGGAGTTTCCGGAAACCCTGAGCAGCCAATAGGTTGTTTTTTTATTGGCATCCAATTCGGATGCCAATTTTTTTTCGCAGGTAGAAAGAATTCTTAATGACAGAATAATACAAGCAGCATACCCCATTTTCACATCATTCCAACACGTTTAAAACAGAGGAGATGGTATTATTTTAGCTAACTATATTATGGTTATAGTGCTAAGTGTTAGTATAGCACTATGTCCGATAGCTGCAGAGCCGGAACATAGTTTTACATCTTACGAGATGGATATGTTATACCGTATTGCCTGGGCTGAAGCTCGTGGAGAGGGTGATAAAGGTGTGATTTTGGTAATCAATGTGATACAAAACCGACTAAATGATCCACGATTTCCGGACACTATCCACGGAGTTATACATCAGCCGAGGCAATTCACGCCGGTACAAAACGGCCAATTTGCCAGAGCCGCACCGTGCCAACAAATTAAAAATGCTGTACACAGAGCCTTACGGGAAGAAGATCATTCCCGTGGGGCTTTGTTTTTTAGAACTATTCGTGGAGCCGAAGGCGGCTGGCACGAAAGAAATTTAATAAGACTATTTGACTATGGAGGTCACCGTTTCTACATGTGACATAAGGAGGAATTTTCTATGAAAGAAGGCTTAATGGTAGGAATAGGGGTATTTGGAGCTATAATAGCTTCAGCATGGGGAGGCTGGGACACAGCGTTACAGGCACTTGTTGTCTTTATGATTATTGATTATATCACAGGAATTACTGCTGCATTTTTTAAAAAGGATAAAAAAGGCGAAACTGCTGGTCTTAGTAGTAGAAGGATGTTGAAAGGTTTCATCAAAAAGGGCATTATGCTTTTGATTGTACTTGTTGGGGTGCAAGTAGATGAATTGCTTGGTACTGATTTTGTTAGGTATGCCGTGATATTTGCATTTATAGCAAATGAGCTGGTATCAATTCTTGAAAATGCTTGTGTCATTGGTGTTGCAGATGTGCCGATATTGAAAAAAATAGTAGCATTTCTAAATGAAAAAGGTGATAAGTAATGCAAATAACCCAAGTAAATCACAGATGGCACGGCACACTGAGGCCCAGGGTAGCTACTAATGCAATCATCATACACCACACATACAGCCATGATGTTTCCGCATCTGAAATACACAGATGGCATGTAAATGCACTCAAAGCAGGCATTGGGTATCATTTTGTAATACGTGCAGATGGCAGTATAGAAACAGGCAGGCCGCATCACACAGTAGGAGCCCATGCTATCAATGCTAATGGTACCAGTGTTGGTATAGCATTGACCGGCAGGTTTTCAAGACATAGACCTACGTCGGAGCAAATGCAAAGTTTAAGATGGTTAATAGCTCACTTGCGTGGCATATATGGCAATATCACTGTTAAAGGTCATAGGGATGTAAGTTCAACAGAATGTCCGGGAAGATTATTTCCATGGGACGAATTGGAGGTTGAAGAAGTGGAAAGAGTAACAGTTTTGCTAGATGGAGTTGAATTGCCGGAAAAGGGCTTGCTTGTTGAAGGCAGGACTTTTTTGCCTGTTCGGGCATTGGAAAATACCCGTTATGTTGTACAAAGTTGGGATGGGGAGAATAGGGTTGTTTATTTGAGGAGTATTTAAGCAATTAAATAAAAAAGAGCTTACTGGGAGGTATAATAACAAATGACTAAACAAAATTACAATAAAGACAAGGTTGATATGGATAGTGCTAACCTTGTTGCAAAAGAAACTATAGCAAATAATAATGCCTTTGTGACAGATACGGATGGTTGTAGTAATATTGCAGATGGCATTAATGCCCACGTGATGGCTGGTAACCAAAATATAGCACTTGGTATTAATGCCAATGTGGCTGTTGGTGAAGGTAATATAGCACTTGGCCATAATGCTCATGTGATAGGTGCGGCTGGTAATGACAATACAGCAATTGGTCGTGGTGCTAATATAACAACGGGTAATCAAAATATTACATTTGGCAGTAATGCACGTGTAACAGGAGGTGCTGGTGCAGCTAATACAGCAATTGGCAATGGTGCCAATGTGATAGCTGGTGAAAGGAATTCAGTGTTAGGTAATAGTGCTCGTGTGACAGCTGGTAGTCGAAATATAGCACTTGGTGATACTGCTCATGTGGAAGGTACTCATGCTAATATAGCGATTGGCAATGATGCCAATGTGACGGCTAGATTTTTTAACACAGCAATTGGTTTTAATGCTCGTGTAATAGATGGCTATCAAAACACAACACTGGGTGCTGCTGCTAATGTGACAACTGGTAGCAATAATACAGCCCTTGGTGTATTAGCCGAAGTGACTGCTGGTAGCTTTAATACTACACTTGGTCATAGTGCTCGTGTATCGGGTGTAGCTGCTCACAACAATACAGCAATTGGTCGTGGTGCTCATGTGACAGCTGGATTCCATAATACCGTACTTGGTGATCAGGCCGGTGTAACATCAACAACGGCAGAAGGGAGAAGTATCGCAATTGGTCACCTTGCCCAAGTATCTGCTGGTAGTGGCAGTATAGCAATTGGCTCAACTTCTCGTGTAGTAGCTGGAAGTTCAGCAGGAAGTATTGCAATAGGAAGAAGTGCAAGTGCTACACACACGACAGCAGTAGTACTAGCCCCAAATACTGGTCCTATAACACGCTCAACAACAGCAAATAACCAAATTTTACTTGGCTATAGCGGAATTACGCCTACAGCATTTGCAGCTTTGTCCAACATATCAGACCAGCGTGATAAAACAGACGTGTCAGAATTAAAATATGACCCACTGAACTTTATCAATGCTTTGCATCCCAAACAATACCGTACTGATTTCAGAAGTGACTATGTCAGATATGAAGAAATAACAGATGCAGAGTATGAAAAGCTAGATAAATATACCCAGCTACATGAAGTATCAGATGTACAAGTATTTGGTATTGAAGGTACAGATATAGAATGGATAGAAGACGAAGTTTTTGCAAATCAAGAAACAGCAGATTTTGATGTAACAACGTTATCAAGAGAAAGATATTCAGAAACTGCAGCAGGCAGATATATTACAAAATTTATCAGTAATTTTGCAAAAAATGGGGAAACAGCACTTGAAGAATTCAAAAAACTAAAGCCACAGCAAGTAAAAGCCTTTTCAACATCTATTGATGATGCAGAAGCAAATATTGAAGAATTAGACTTAGACACAGATATAGAAAGCCTAATCAAAGAAACTCGTAAAACAAAATTCCTACGTGTTTTTGTTGAACCAGACGGTACAAAAGCAGGTAAACGCTATCACAATGGATTTTTAGCCCAACAGGTAGAACAAGCTGCTAAAGATATGGGCTTTGACTTTGCAGGAGTTAAGTATATGGCTCACAACAAAGATGAAGACGGTGTACCAGAAGGAGATGACCAATATTCACTACAGTATGAGCAGCTTATAGCTCCCCTTGTAGGTGCAGTGCAGCAATTGTCAAGCAAAAACGATGCTTTAGAAAACAGAAATAACAAACTAGAAGAACGACTACAAAAATTAGAAGAAGCTCTAAGCAGCCGATAGGTTGTTTTTTTATTATCATCTAATTAGGATGATAATTTTTGATATTAGAGCTTCTCTGATAAAGAGAGTGTATTGATGAACGTATGGAATTTGAATGAAGAAGTTATTTTAGATGGAAGTAAAATACTTGGAGGGACAATAAAAAATGACTAAATCAAATTATGATATGAAGAATAACAAAGAATCTAATACGGATATATCAGCTTTAAACAATGAAGACAGAGCCAACTTGGACAGTGCTAACCTCACTGTAAACGATACTATGGAAAATGCCAATAATGCCTTTATGACGGACATGGGTATTTGTAATAATATTGCACACGGTATTAATGCCCATGTGATGGCTGGCAACCAAAATATAGCACTTGGTATTAATGCCAATGTGGCTACTGGTGAAGGCAACATAGCACTTGGCCATAATGCCCATGTGATAAATACGGCTGGTAACGAAAATACAGCAATTGGTCGTGGTGCCCATGTTACAGCAGGTATTCAAAATATTACATTTGGCAGTAATGCACGTGTAACAGGAGGTGCTGGTGCAGCTAACACAGTAATTGGCAATGGTGCAAATGTGACGTCTGGCTGTTGGAATACCGTAGTTGGTAATAGTACCAGTGTAACAGCTGGCGAACGAAACTCAGTATTTGGTCATGGTGCTCATGTAACAGCTGGGAGTAGGAATATAGCACTTGGCGATAATGCTCATGTGGCGAAAACTGCTGGCATTGCTAATGTAGCAATTGGTCATGGTGCCCATGTTGTAGCTGGCACCCGTAATACGGCAATTGGTCATAATGCTCGTGTAATAGATAATGCTGGTTGCTATAATACCGTGCTTGGAACTCATTCCAATGTGACGAGAGGTATAAATAATACAGCACTTGGTGTACGAGCCCAAGTGACAGGTGGTAACTGGAATACCACACTTGGTAACCATGCCCGAGTGACGGTGGGCAATAGCAATATCGCACTTGGTAGTGGTGCCCGTGTGTTGGATACGGCTGGTGATAACAATACAGCACTTGGTAATCATGCCCATGTGTTGAATGGTAGCCATAATATAGCACTTAGCCAGAATGCTCAAGTCTTGTCTGGTAGCGGCAGTATAGCACTTGGTGACAATGCTCGTGTGGCAGCTGTAAACTCACAAGGAAGTATTGCGATTGGAAGAATTGCAAACGTCACACATGCAGCAGCTGTAGTATTAACCCCAAATAATGGACCTACAACACGCTCATCAACAGCAAATAACCAAATTTTACTCGGCTATAGTGGAATTACGCCTACAGCATTTGCAGCTTTGTCCAATATATCAGATCAGCGAGATAAAACAGACGTATCAGAATTAAAATATGACCCATTGAACTTTATCAATGCTCTACAACCCAAACAATACCGCACTGATTTCAGAAGTGACTATGTCAGATATGAAGAAATAACAGATGCAGAGTATGAAAAACTGGATAAATATACCCAGCTACATGAAGTATCAGATGTGCAAGTGTTTGGTATTGAAGGTACAGATATAGAATGGATAGAAGATGAAATATTTATAAACCAGGAAGAAGCAATAGCCCTACAATCCAGGATACTAAACGATAGTGACAGATATACTACAAAATTTATCAGTAATTTTGCAAAAAGCAAAGAAGCAGCACTTGAAGAATTCAAAAAACTAAATCCACAGCAAGTAAAAGCCTTTTCGATATCCATTGATGATGCAGAAATAAATACTGAAGAATTAGACTTAGACATAAACGTAGAAACCCTAATCAAAGAAACCCTAATCAAAGAAACCCTAATCAAAGAAACCCGTAAAACAAAATTCCTACGTGTTTTTGTTGAAACAGACGGTACAAAAGCAGGCAAACGTTATCACAATGGGTTTTTGGCCCAACAGGTAGAAGAGGCTGCTAAAGATATGGGATTTGACTTTGCAGGAGTTAAATATATGGCTTACAATAAAGACGAAAATGGTGTGCCTGAAGGAGATGACCAGTATTCATTACAATATGAGCAGCTTATAGCTCCCCTTGTAGGAGCAGTGCAGCAATTGTCGAAGAAGGTGGATGTTTTGGTTGCTGAGAACCAGGAATTAAAAAATATGGTTCACAAAAACTAGAAGCAATAAAAGGTACTATATACAGAGCCTTACGAGATAAAGATAATTCTCGTAGGGCTTTGTTTTTAGAAAGCTAGAGAAAAAATACGAAAATCAAAAGATTTACCAAAAATGAGAGGAGAATCATAATGGAAAGAAAAATCAATAAAGAAACGGAATCATCATTGGAAAAGATGCAGGAAACATCCATGTCAGATTTAGCTGAAATAGAGTCCTTTGATGTTAATTCAGAAGAGTTGTCCGAAGTAGCAGACTATAACGAATTACGATTAGAATCCTTACTAGAGCGAATGAATGAATTTGATTATTTCACAGCAGAAGAACAAGCCATTGTTCTTAAACATCAAGGCATTTATCATGACGAATTGGCTGAGCAGCCTCCAGAAGTCTTGGAAGAGTTTCTGAGTACTCAGGAAGCTGATTTGTCTCTGGATTTCAATTTGCAAGAAGTAGAAGAACTTGAGAACTTTGCAGTAGAGGATGATTTATTCACTATGAATAGCATTGCTCCAATGTCTGCATCAAGCGATCATGGGGATATAATCTCCAACCCATTTAACCTTGATTTTAATGTTAACGAGTCAGTGTGCCTAAATACAGGAGCTGCCATATTCCGAACAAATATCTTGAATCTGCCCGGTCGTAATGGATTTGGAGTGAATTTAGACTTAGTGTACGATTCCAGCCGTGCAGATTTGCAGAGATTGATTGGAAATAGACTCCAATCACAAAATAATTTACATGGTCTGGGTCTAAGCTGGATATTTGATTTGCCGTATATCTTGGACAATGTATTGTATATTCCAGGAAGAGGCAGGTTTGTGCTAAACGGTAATCAGATTCAAGACTACACTCTGCAAGATATGCGGCTTGCCAATAATACCACATTCGTCAGTGGAACAATTAGATCAAATCGTAGCCTTAGCTTCCATGACGGCACTGTGTATTACTTTAATAACGAACATATTATTGGTATGCATGATAGGTTTAATAATACCATCAGATTTGAATATGGAAATATTGCTCAATTTAGTAATCTGCGATTACTGACAAGAATTGTTGATACAAATGGCAGGCTTATAAACTTAGCATACTCAGTTTCCGGTACCAATCGAGTTATCACAGTAACAAGCCCTGATAGCAGTGTATATACTATAACCTTATCTCCTGTTACAGGACATAGTGGACTGTTTCAGCTTATTAGAGTTAGAAACCAAGTAAACATTGAAACCTCTTTTACTTATGACGTATCAATCGCCCAGTTTAATTTCAACTCAAAAACTCCTAATCAGGTAAATCACACTCTATTGCTAAGAAGGGTGAATTATCCATCGGGAGCTCAACTGCGTTTTGAATATGTAGTACGCAATAATAACTTAGGGAGAAATGGAAGTCGTCAAGTGTGGCAAGTTTCAGCTCGAGAATTGTTTGACAACAACAGAGCAAACCAAAGGACAACATTTACCTATGATGGTGATGCTACTGCATTTCCCCAGCACGTAGACAGGCCACCTACAAATCATACATATGGTGCAACAGTCCTTCAAAACAATGGTTTACGTACAGTTTACCGTTTTAACTATCGCCATCTAAATATTTCAGAAAGGACATACAACGTCAATACACTACTTTCAGAACAGGTGATAAGTTACAATAATGATAGGTTACCTACATCCATTGTACTTACTGAGCATAGAAGTGGTCGCTCACGTATTACCAGACAAACCTTTACATATAATCGATATGGTCAGGTTTTAACAGAACTCAGTCCATTGGCTCAAGGAGTTGCCAATGCTCGATATACAACAACAAATACCTATGATAATAGGTTTGGGTTGCTTCTGATCACTACTTCCATGCCTGATGCAAATACAACAGTCAGACAAGTCAATACCTTATCCGCTGATGGAAGGTTTATCATTGGAACAAATATTGATGAAAACAATATAAGACTATCCAGAAAGGAGTTCTTGCACGATACCCACGGTAATACAACAGAAATTCGTGAATTTCCTAATGCCGGAATCAATACCTTTATTGCAACACAGATAACTTACAACAGTGGCACTGTACCTTCAAGAATCCAAACAATCGATGTAAGAGGTGCAGATGGAAATTTGCTAGGAAATATAGGGCGTTCCTTTACCTATGACACAATGTGGCTAGTAACTTCAGAAACTGATCCAAATGGCGATATAACCAGATGGCAGTATGACAGAATAGGTCGTATTACCAGAGCAGACTACCCAAATGGTGGTCATGTAACTTATATCTACAATGATACACAAAATACTCTACGTCATCGAACTGTTTTGGGTGCTGAATATGTTTATCGGTATGATGGATTGGGTAATCTACTGACGATTACGGATCCAAACAACATAGTTATTCGAAGCAATATCTATGACCTTAGTCTAAGGGTTATTGAACAACGCAATGCTCAAGGTATAGCTTCATCACAGCGTACGACTATGCAGTATGATATATTCGATCGCATAACAGAGATGCAAAGCCTAAACGCATCAGGAGCAATTATGCGTAGAGAAAGAAGAGAATACTTTGACATAAACGATGCAGCATTGAACTCTCGTATTGTTACCACCATCCATGGTGGTACCGGAGCACCCAATATAGCAACCTTTACACAATACGACCGCTTCGGCCGCAAAAATCAAGAAGGTACCAACGGTGGCAGAATTATTAACTACACCCACGACACTGCCGGACGAGTAACAAGGGAAACATCTCCGGGCATTGACAATATCTTTACCTATAACATCCATGGCATAACCTCAATAAGAAACATAGAAGGAAGAACATCAAGAACCACATATGACCATCTGGGCCGAACAATAACTGCCACCGACCACCTAGGTAACACACAGCATCTAACCTATGATGCCCTGGGACGTATTATCCAACATCGTGTACCTTTCGAGCGTATAGGTAATGTCCTACATCATGCAGAAACCAGATATAACTACGATAACAATGGCAATCAAACCAGAATATCAAAACTGATCAACAGGTCGGGTCAGCCTGCACAATGGGCGGGCACAGAAAACACCTATAGACATAACAACCTCATATCCTCACAAACAGGAGGAGCATCGGGAATAAGAACTGACTATACCTACAACTTGGCGGGAGATGTATTAACCAAACGGGTAGGAGGTTCAGGTAATTCGGGCAGTGCTGTAGGAGGAGCTGTAACCACCTATACCTATAACACCAGAGGTCAGCTTATTCAAAGCAGAGATGCCATGAATCAAAATGAAAGCTATACCTACGACACAAATGGATTACTATTGACAAGAACTGACAGGAATGGTACGCTTTTCAGAAACACTTATGACAACATGGGAAGAATGACCCGAGAAGAAGCAGTGGGTAATAATGCAGGTCATAGGGCATTTACCTTTACACCAACAGGAACTTTGCGTACCCAAAGCAATGGAGCACACACAATAACCTATACCTATGATGCACAAGGTAGAATGGTACAGCAGGATGAGACAGGCGGCATCAGTTTGATATATACCTACAACACAGCAGACAACATAACACGTGCCCGCAAGCTTATCAGTAATGTAGAGCATCTCAATGTTGCGTATACATTCGACACAGCAGGGCGAGTAAGGACGGTAACATCAAATGGAGTGTTGCAAGTAACATATGCTTATGATGCCAATGGCAATCGTATCAGTCAAAGCTTGGGAAATGGAGTTATAGCTGAAAATACATATAACTTAGCTAACTTGGTTACTGCTATGACCAATAGGAGAGGAAACATTAACCTGTCAAGATTTGATTATACATATTACCTTGATGGCAACATAAGTACTGTAGCAGAAAGCTTAGAGGGAAGTAATCGTAATATAACCTATACTTACGATGTGGCAAGGCGGCTTATCAGGGAAGCCGGAGGTGAAATGATTAAGGATTATATTTTCGATGCTCGTGGTAATCGTATCCTGATGGGTGTAATGGGAGTAAATGAATTGACGGGAGAAAATTATACTGCTTCTTATGCTTATGACTTAAACAACCGTCTTACATTAGAAGAACAGTGGAAATCTCCTTGTTGTGCAGTGGCATCCAAAACTTCGTTCACTTATGACAACAATGGCAATCAGCTAACCGAAGCTACTACAAGACAGGCGACAGAGACAAAAACATATAATGTATTTAACCAGCTTATAAGTGTAACTCGTCCTGCAACAGCAGATACACTTGCCTGGAATGTCACCTATATTTACAGAGCAGATGGTCTTCGTTACTCTACAACAGTAAATGGTGTAGTGACAGTTCATGGCTGGGATAGAGGAAATATTGTCATGGAGCAAGATGCCAATGGTGCAGTGACCAATCGTTACCATAGAGGTGTAAATCATTTGATCAGAAGTGATCATCATGGCTGGTATCTGTCGAACCCTCGTGGAGATATTGCACAGAGAGCAAATGCTCAGGGGAATGTTACAAATACCTATCGTTATGACTCCTTCGGGAATGAATTAAACCAAAACTCAAACGATACTAATCCATTCAGATTTGCTGGTGAGTATTTAGATAGAGATAGTGGGACGTATTACTTACGTGCAAGAAACTATAATCCAGCGATAGGTCGTTTTACACAGGAAGATCCGCATTGGGGTATTCACAATATGCAAAGCAGTACTAATGCCATCTTACAGAGCGGGAACTTGTACGCATATGCTATGAACAACCCTGTTAGATGGGTAGACCCAACGGGGAGATTTGTTAACCTTGCTATGTCGGTGGCAAGAAATGCGGTTAGCACAGCTCTCCAACGAACTACATCAACACAAAGCGGGAGCTCTGGCACCTCGTCAGGTGTGGTCGGATCGTCTGTGGTGCCGATAGACCAAGCAAAGGATTGGATAAGTGACAGAGGTCAAGGTGCTGTGAACTGGACAAATCAAAGACAAATAGATGTTCAAAGAGCTTTTTGGAGAACAGGTGCACAGCTTTTTTTGAGAGACCATCGAGGATTTTATTCAACTGCATACCTATTGGAACATTCATTGCAAGATAATCCAGGACCTTTGATTAGATGCTCAAATTCTAGAATAGGTGGACTAATTGCTAATTCCCTTTATACGCTTAGAATAATTGACAACTTAATTGCAAATAGTACTGACGGAACTATCTCATTTGATTATAGCTTAGAATTTAGGACAGGCGAATTATTCTATGGGTTACAAAAAGCTGATATGACTTTTACTGGAAACCTAAGAAACGATGGGATTTGGGTAGTAACAGGAACTGTAAGAGATGTTTTTGATTTTGATAATTTTAGAACGATAACTTCTTCTAATGGTTTTTTACCTAGCATTGATGTAAATTTAGGAAATGTAGCCAACGATGCAGCTCTTATATCACAAAATACAGGAGCAATTGTTCCATTTCAAATTGAAGTAGACTTCCGTGTTTATAGACGAAATAGAGCGAGGTGAACAAAAGTGAAAAAGGTCTTCTTAAAAAGCATTGTAGTTGTAATTTTAATCACATTTTTGCTTACAATAGCTTCTTGTGCCGGAGTGGGTGATTTTGCATTTGAGGTAGGAACAGGTTATGAACTATGGCGGTCATCTGCACATGTGGTAAGAGTCCAACCAATAGAGGAAAATCGTCTTAGTCGTGGTGGAGAAATGCCTAGAATTGAGGCAAAAGTTGTAGAAATAGCGTGGGATGAACGATATGTGTTGGCTAAAAGATTTAACTTGATAAACCATTCAGAAAACCCTAATAGACCTGAAATACCAGACGAAACCAAAGCTTACTATTATATTCTTGATACTATAGATTTAGTATTATATGGTGCGTTTGATTTAGAGGGTTTCGAGCAAAAAAGGCAAGAGTTAGGGATTTCAGATGATTTAATACTGCAACCTGTTCACCCCAATATGAGCAATTAAAATGATTGAACACTAAATTATTCATAACAAAGACGGAGAAATTCGTTAAAGGTGTAAAATATTACTGTTTATAGTGATATTATCTTTGATGAATTTTCTCCGTCTTTGCTTATTTATGTTAGGTGATGAGTAAATATATTTCTTTGTTTCAATCCATCGATGCTTACAGCATCGAAGAAGGAAGGTGCGAGAACTTGAGAAATATAGGGAAATTTGATATACTTTACAATATCCTCGTGCACATTATTGTATTATCGCTTTTAGAGGATTGGGAATGAATTAAATCAGAACTCAAGTGATACTAATCCATTTAGATTTGCAGGTGAGTATTGGGATTCAAATAGTGGGACGTATTATTTAAGAGCGAGGGACTATAATCCAACTATAGGTCGTTTTATGCAGGAAGATCCATATTGGAATATTCGTAACATGGTTTTTGGAAGCAATCCACGAGAAATGAATAATCGACCTGTACCTAATACACTTGCGATAATGCAAAGCGGCAATCTGTATGCGTATGCCTTGAATAACCCCATCAGATATACTGACCCAAGTGGATTAATGGTTATGAATGTGGTGAGAGCTGTTATACGACAAGCAACATCAAGTCCAGGTGGTGC
>Ga0123355_10003621_pt1 | contig 22253 bp, 17 predicted proteins | sample TergutEmb28metaG_3_FD_89872 | JGI IMG/M metagenome (GOLD analysis project Ga0123355, IMG submission 89872) | Embiratermes neotenicus P1 segment gut microbial communities from Petit-Saut dam, French Guiana - Emb289 P1 | ecosystem: Host-associated > Arthropoda: Insects > Digestive system > Gut ... | reverse complement strand
TAGCGAATTAATTCGAAATCAGTCCCGTCTGTCGCCGAAGAACGCGCCTACTGCCGCGCGTTTTCGGCTCGGCCGGGGACTGTTTCTCATTTGATTCGCTATATGTAAGAGTCCCAATTTTTATGCCCAATCAAATCAATGGGCATACACACAAAAGGAGTAATCATGATCGACTTAAAACAATATGGCTACGAAGAACATGCAAACGGACACTCAAAAGAATATTCAAAGGAACATTCAAAAGAATATGCAAAAGAATATTCAATCGAAACACAGACTACCCCCCTAACCCCAGGCCGGATAACAGAGCACCAACGCGAAAAATACACAGTAATTACCCCCTATGGCGAGGTAGCCGCAAGCCTAAAGGGCAGCTTCCACCACAGCGCAAAAATGCGGGTCGACTTCCCATGCGTAGGCGACTTTGTACTGCTGCAATACAACCCAACAGGAGACTCACGCATTGCGGAGCTATTGCCTAGGAAATCAAAGTTTTCCCGCGCGGATTTCTCCGGCCATGCCGCCGGGTACGCAAAGACTATCCACGAGCAAGTGGTTGCCGCCAACTTTGACTATGTATTTATCCTGTCATCGCTAAATGCGGACTTTAAAGTAAGCCGCATCCAGCGATATATAACCCAAGCAAGGCAAGGCGGCGGTCAACCGGTGGTTATCCTAACAAAGGCCGACCTGGTTGAAGGCTATCAAGATGATGATAACCTTAACCAAGTAGAGGAACTGTTCCAAGTAGAGCAACAGCACCAATCAAGCGAGCCGTACAAAGGAGACAGACCACACCAGACATTCGAACCATACTCTTCACACATCGCCGCAGTAAAGCGCGTAGCCCCGGATATCCCGGTACACTCAGTATCAAGCCACACCGGCCAAGGCCTTGATTCCCTATCAGAATACCTTAAACCCACCAAGACCATAGTTTTCCTGGGAATGTCCGGCGTCGGGAAGTCTTCGCTACTAAACGCGTTAATAAACGAAACCGTAATGGCCGTTTCCGCAATCCGTGAAGACGACGCCCGCGGCCGCCATACCACTACACATAGGCAACTTTTCATGCTACCCAGCGGCGCAATGATAATTGACACCCCAGGTATGCGCGAACTAGGCCTTTTCGACGCTGATGAAGGCATAAGCCAAACCTTTGCCGACATAGAGGACCTATTCACTAAGTGTCGCTTCAGCGACTGCGGCCACGACTCAGAGCCGGGCTGCGCCGTCCGTGCCGCAATTGCAAGCGGGGCACTTTCCCAAGATCGCTGGCGCGAATACCAATCCCAAATGCGCGAAAACCGCTTCGTAGAGGATAAGGCCGCCTTTATGAGAGAGAAACGCGACGCCTATAAATCCATCGCCCTATACAGCCGGTCGATGAAGAAAAAACGATAATGTTTATGCCAAGGAGGCCAGAAATGAATGACAATTAGATATACATCCCGCGACAAAAACAGAGCTAAAATGAACAACCAATTAGGTTCAATTGACCGTACTCATAAGCATCAAGACTACCGCAACACCCCTTGCGTAGAAAGTTTCGCCTGCAAAAACTGCAACACATATGTACAACCAGACGGTGCCGCAACCAGCCACCGCAACCACTGCCCCAACTGCCTAGTAAGCATCCACGTAGACATAACCCCAGGCGACCGCGCAGCCCTTTGCGGCGGCAAAATGGATCCAATAAGCGTATGGGTCAAGAAAAACGGCGAGTGGGCAATAATCCACTGCTGTCGCGCCTGCGGCGAAATAAGCACAAACCGCATAGCCGCCGACGACAACCCCACTTTACTAATGTCAATTGCAGTCAAACCCTTGGCACTACCGCCCTTCCCATTAGAGGCACTAAGGGAATCATAGGTTTATTGCAGCAAGCAAAACCCAAACTGCCTGCCAAACACTTTGCCCCGCAATTTTGCCGCGTCTTAATATTTGACAGCAGGCAAGCCAAACTATAAAATGTTTCCAGCTAATACAATACACATATATCAACTCGCAAGCCGCAGCCACAAAATGCAAGCATTATCCAGGCATTAAATGATTGCCGCTTGCGGGCAAATAAAAGGAGGAAACCACCATGAAAGCAGTAAACGTACGCCTAGACACAGTAGAAAAAGTAAAAGGCTTTGTAAACGCAATCTCGCCACTAGACGGCGACTTTGACCTTGTATCCGACCGCTATGTGGTAGATGCAAAATCCATCATGGGCATCTTTAGCCTAGATTTAAGCAAAACCCTTAAGCTAGAAATCCACAGCGACGCCACAGCCGAGAAGGTCCTGCCAATGCTTGAGCCCTTTATTGTATAAGGACTAAGCACATAATCTCTCACAATCATTGGCAAAAATGACACAAGCAGGTTTACTATTACGCATTTCCTGCGTATAATAGGAGTAAAGAACAAAGAGGACGCTCGCACCCGCAAAGTCCACAAAATTGCAATATGGATGTTACGCGCGCCTAGCGTGCACAGTGATGACTCCGCTCTCTTTGTTTGGTCACAATAGCTACGGCAGTGTTGGCTGGACTCCTAGTAATCAATCTAGAAAGTCAAAAATAAGCCTCTACTTAACCGAGTGGGCTTATTTTTTTGTGTTTCGTGGGGTTTCCGTACGATAGTGACTAACACCATAGCCGCCAATGATGTCATTTTGACCAACCCTTTCGATAGCACCCAACGATGTCATTTTTGCCAACCCTTTCGATAGCGCCTAACGATGTCATTTTTGCCAACCCTTTCGATAGCCGCGAAGCGATGTCATTTCCGTCAAACCTTTGACAAAATCGCAAAATAACCATACAACCGTTATGCAAAGTAACACACCAGGAGTGAACCCAATGCAAACCCCTTTAAAAATATTAATCGTATCAGCAGAAGTATCCCCATACTCCAAAACCGGCGGCCTTGGCGATGTTATAGGCTCACTACCCAAGGCGCTACGGGCAAACGGCGTAGACGCGCGTGTTGTATTGCCAAAGTTCGGCAGTATCCCCTCTCAGCTTATTAAAGACATCCAGCATGTATCCACCTTCAATATACACCTATCTTGGCGCACCCAAGAGGCCAAGGTGTACGCCGATTCTTCTGTTTACTTCATAGAAAACAACCACTACTTCGCCCGGGAAGGCCTATACGGCTACGACGACGACCACGAACGCTTCGCATTCTTTACAAAAGCCGCAATCGAAATGCTAGGGCATATAGACTTCAAACCAGATATCCTACACTTCAACGACTGGCACTCTGGCCTAGGCCCCACCTATTTGCGCGACATGTACCGTGGCTTTAGCTTTTATTCAGAAATGAAAAGCCTGTTTACCATTCACAATCTGCACTACCAAGGCACTTTTGGCCGCCCGGTTCTATGGGATATTGGCCTAAACGACGGCTATTACACAAACGGCGACCTAGAGTTTCATGGCAATATCAGCTTCATGAAGGCCGGGATAATGCACGCAGACGCCGTAAGCACCGTAAGCCCCACCTATGCAACAGAAATAACAACCCCAGATTACGGCTACGGAATGGACGGCCTACTAAGAGCCCGCAGCGACGAAAGCAAGCTCTTCGGCATAACCAACGGCATAGACACCGCGTCCCATGACCCCCAAACAGACCCACGGCTCTATTCAAATTTTGACGCAAACAGCTTAGAAAAAAAACGCGAAAACAAACACCGCCTACAAGAAACCCTAGGCCTGCCAATATCAGACGCGCCAATGTTAGGCATAATAACCCGCCTGGCAGAGCAAAAAGGCCTAGACCTTCTTTCAATAATAATGGATGAACTAATGTCAAAAGACATCCAACTAGTTGTACTAGGCACCGGCGAAGGTCGCTACGAAAACCTACTAAGACATTATGCCCACCACTGCCCACACAAGGTAAGTGCCAATATAAGATTCGACAATACCCTAGCCCAGCGCATCTACGGGGCAAGTGATATGTTCCTAATGCCATCTGTATACGAGCCATGCGGCCTAGGCCAACTATTTGCTATGCGATACGGCGCAATCCCAATTGTGCGCAAGACCGGCGGCCTTGCCGATACAGTCCAGCACTTCAACGCCCAAACCGGGGCCGGTAACGGCTTCGCCTTCGAAGACTATGTAGCAAGCGGCCTAATGTGGGCAATTAACGAGGCACTAGGGGTATACCATAGCCCCAAATGGGAAAACCTCGTGAAAAACGCCATGAATGGCGACTTTTCTTGGGATAACTCCGCACTGGAGTATATTGGATTATATAAAAGCATATTAGTATGATAGAATATAGGCGCGAATCGCAGACAATGCGATGCGCGCTTATTTTTATGCTCGAGGGGCAATACACTCACTAGGAATTGCATGGGCATATGTACATATTTATGCAAACAACTGCCGATTTTATTGCTTTTTTCTTGAAATTTTATTACATTTGTATTAAATGGCTATAAAATTCAAGAAAATACTAGTGGTGTAATCCAAACTTAACTTTACATCATGCCCCCAAACAGAGTAGAATAAGCCAACCTTACAAAGCGGACGATGTCGGCAATGTTTATGGGGAAACATTTCTACGTTCGAAGGCTTACATAGGTGTGAACTAACCCAGGTCTTAAATCAGCAGGCAACTATCAAGGGACGCAATTTTTTGCGTGCCTCTGATTAATATTTACCCACTTTGACCCAGGGGTAAGTCCACAATGGATAATCAAGCTGAATACCCGTTCATCTAAGATTACCATTAAAGCGCGCCTTAAATTCAAACCAGAAAGGTGGTTTTTGTGTGAAAAAGAAATATTTTGTCATGATATCCGTGTTTGCGCTGATTATGATGGCAATCCCGTTCTGGGGCTTAATTGCCCAGCCTAACAGCGGAGTAGAGTATACTTTCGTGCTGGCAGGCGGTCACGTAAACGGGAACACTAATAACATAGTACTCCACAGGCAAGGAGGTGACCACTTCGCCCTGCCCTCACCCCAGAGGGACGGATACAGCTTTGTCGGCTGGTCAAACAGCGGCACCGCATGGGACATGTATGGCAATATAGCAAGTAAGACATATATCGCCATGTGGGCACCAGGCATAAGTGGCATTGGCAGCAATGATTTTGGCAATGCCATAGGCTTTGGCGGTGGGATTATGCCCCTCGGCCCGGTTTCGGTAGGCCTTGACGCCATTGCCGCACTAAACGTGACACAAATCGCTGCATTCCCGGCTTTAAACACCGGAGATAACCTTAGTGCAGGCGATTTGATTGACGTAGTCGAGCATGACTTTGGCTTCTTGTTAACCGGCTGGACATGGAACGCTGTAAGTGGTGGTGCACTGGTTCATCCTTCGCCCCAATCACTGCCCGTTATCAATATCCAGTATGATAACATTGTACTTACCCCCGAGTGGGACATGACCGGACCGTTTACCGCAACATTTATAAGTAACGGTGTGACCGTTCACACCTCGGCTCCTAGTGTAGGCCTTCCATTTGCACCGGAAGCTGCGTTAGCTGAGGCGGGAATCGCGGCAATGGAGGCTTTAATCCCTTCTTCGATACCAACCGGGAATGTACTTGCAGACTTTTTACACTGGTCGCTGGTGGCAGGCGGTGCTGACGCAAATGTTCTGCCTCTTTCAGTTCACGGCATTAACTCTACACAGACATTCATCGCCGTGTGGGATACTCCTGCTGGCAACGTAACCGTAAACTTTAACATAGCCGGCGGCGTACCAAACGCGGCCTTCGCAAATGTGTCGTTAGCCCCCGGCCAGTTTCTTGGCGCGGCAATACCAGAACCGGTATGGCCTCCGGCAGACCCAACCCAGTTTGATTTCACAGGTTGGACAGTGCAGGTAACCGGCCAGCCGGATACAGTGATTACACACGCGCAGCTTGCAACCTTACCAATCACGGCCGATACCACCCTTTTGGCCAATTGGGTACCGGCAGGCGGCGGCCTTGGGCCATTCACTGTTACGTTCAACTTAATGGGCGGTAATCATGCACTTGATAACTCTACAGGTAATATCGTAGTTAATCCGGTCCCATTAAACACAGTCCTCGGTACGGTTGTACCACCAGGCGCGCCAACCCATCCAACCCCACAACTATTTACATTCGGCGGGTGGGTAGTGTCCGGTACGTCTCTAACTGTACCCATACCTCTTCAAACAAGTGACCTTGTTACCTCCGACCTATACTACGAAGCGTTGTGGAACCCTGTTCAAATGGTTTCTGTAACCTTTGACTTAATGGGCGGTAATATTGGCGGCAACGCGGCAAACCCCGTTGTATCCTTACCAATTGGCACACTATTTGGCATGGGTGACCTTCCAGCCGGTGTTATGACTCCCGATTTCGGCTCAAACACCTTCCAAGGCTGGTACCTTGCCGGTTCCGGTACATTTGTATCAGGCGCAGCCTTGGTTGCCGCGATAGGTAATGTTAACAGCAATATTACCCTCGTTGCCCAGTGGAGCGGCGCAATGGCCAACGTAACCTTCGGCCTTGGCTCGGGTGCTCTTTTTGGCTCGTCCATTACACCGGGTACCGCAGGCGGCGGCTCGTTGGTAGCCGGTCAAGTACAGATGTCACTGCCCTTTAACACTGTCCTAACAGCGGCACATATGGCTGTTATAACCCCCCCGGGTGGGAATTGGGTTTTTGCCGGCTGGCAGATTTCAGCAGGCGGTGGCAATGTTATAGGCATGACCGACACTGACGTACGCATGAGTCTTGCTGGTATCGAAATAACAGGCAATGTTACATTTGATGCCCAGTTTGCAATACCCATTAGATTTGACTTAAACGGCGGATTTAACCCTGCCGCAATCGACCCATGGGCAGCAGTGCGGGTAGATATGCTGCAAGCCAATGTTGGCTCTGGCTCTATTGCGTCAATCGCAAACCTAAGCGTACCTGCGCCAAGTCATGCAACACTGGAGTTTGGCGGCTGGTTACAAATACTTGCCGACGGCTCTGTAAGCGGTGCAGCACTTGTTGGTTTAACATCAAGCGCGCCACCGGATTGGGCTCTTTCATCTGCCGAAGTTGCGGCAATGACAATCACTGATGACTATTGGCACTTTAGGGCGTATTGGTTCCATCCCCTTGGCGGTGGCCTGCTGACATACGAGGCGCAATTTAACCTCAATCTCGGCACATATACCAATATCCCCCTTGGTTACAACAACGACCCAGGCCCTATCTTTAGAAACTTCCCAGCTGGCGGTACAATCCCACAAGCTATTGTACCAACGCCAATACGCCCCAATTGGGAGTTTAGGCACTGGATAATCGAAGGCACAAGCCAGGATGCCGGGGTAACCCCATCCGCGCTTGCAACGCCATCCAACGGCATAACATTTACCGCTGTATGGTGGAACCCAGTAGTACCCGCGGGCTATTTCCTTGCAACATTTGACCTAGACGGCGGCACCAAGGCCGGCTCTGGCCAAGGCCCAATTGTACTTGGACCGTTTGTCAGCGGCTCGGCACTAACACCAGTGTTTACACCAACACGCGGCAGTGATGTATTCCTCTATTGGGAATGTCTCACAACCGGCGCAACCGGTGCTAATCTGCCATGGACTATCTTCCCCGATAGTGATGTGTACTTTATCGCAAGGTGGTTTACACCATCCGCCGACGACTACACCGCAATATTTAACCTAAACCTTGGCACATACACCAACCTCGGCCTTGGTTACAATAACTACGCAGGCCCAGTGTTTAGACCATTCCCTGCCGGCGGCACAATCCCGCAGGCTGTTATTCCAACACCCGTACGCCCAAATTGGACGTTTAATGGCTGGATTGATAACAGCACCGGTGCAGCCGTACCAGCTCCGGAAGCACTTCCCGCACCACCGGATGGCATAACTCTAAACGCAAACTGGGTAAATCCTGTGGTGCCTCCCGGCTACTTCCTTGCAACCTTTGATTTAGACGGCGGCAACAAGTTTGGCTCAGGTCAAGGTCCAATTGTACTTGGCCCATTCCCTAGCGGCTCTGCGCTTACACCCGTGTTTATACCAACACGCGGCAGCGATGTATTCCTTTATTGGGAATGTCTTGACACAGGCGACACAGGCGCAACTCTTCCATGGGATATGTTCCCGGACAGCAATGTGTACTTTATTGCCAGGTGGTTTACACCATCCGACGATGACTACACCGCAACATTCCTCTTAGCTGGCGGCACATACACCAACTCAGCCCTTGGCTACAATAACTATCCAGGCCCTATCTTTAGAGACTTCCCTGCTGGTGGCACAATTCCACTAGCTTCTGTGCCAACACCTGTACGTCCCGGTTGGACATTTAGGCATTGGATAATTCAAAACTCAAGCCCAGACGCGGGTGTAACCCCATCCGCGCTTACCGCGCCGGACGACGGTATAACCTTTGTGGCTGTATGGGATGAAATTGACGTGCTGCTTGTGACTTTCCACTTGATGGGCGGCCATGAAGCAGGCAATGCAGGCCCAATTATTGTTGAGCGTGCGTTTAACACACAAATTGGCTTTGGCGTTCCGATTCCGGTAAGAGACAATCATACCTTTATGGGATGGTTGCAGCGCCCAGTTCCTGTACCAACACCATCCGCGTTGTCATTTGGTCAAGTAGCAATACTTGCCGTAACAGCTCCTATGGAATTTGAGGCAACATGGCTATATGTACCACAAATTCCAGGACCTCCAGGCCAAGACGGCAATGATGGTCAAGACGGACAAGATGGCAATGACGGTCAAGACGGTCAAGATGGCAATGACGGTCAAGATGGCCAGGACGGCAATGACGGTCAAGATGGACAAGACGGTAATGACGGTCAAGATGGACAAGACGGCCAAGATGGCGGGCAAGGACCGCAGGGTCCCCAAGGACCTCAAGGACCAGGCGGACCACAGGGTCCACAAGGACCAGGCGGGCCACAGGGTCCACAGGGACCTGGCGGGCCACAAGGTCCTCAAGGGCCAGGCGGTCCTCAAGGGCCACAGGGCCCCCAAGGGCCGGGTGGACCTGGTGGTGGAACACCACCCCCACCAACCCCATCACCAACACCTTCTGCAACAGTTTCATTAACCTTTAACCCAGGCGCAGGCGCAATAGCCCTTGGTGTTTCTTCACAAACAGGCCCTGTGGGCTTTAGGGCAGCGTTCAACACCTTCCCAACAGTAACACCACCTGCTGGTTATACCTTTGTTGGTTGGTTCCATCATGGGCACAGGATTACCGGAGACTTTGTTGTAATGACAAACACCACATTGTTTGCCCATTACCAACGTACAACTCCGGGCCGTAACTATACGCTAACATTTAACGCCAACCACGGCATACTTCCGGCAGGCACTGTTAACCCGCAAACACATGCATATGGCACAGTAATTTCCGGCTTCCCAACACCAACCCGCGCAGGCTATATCTTTGCTGGCTGGCAGCATGTAAACCAAATTGTTGCAACACCGTTTACAATAAGGGGCAACACAATATTGACGGCTGTATGGGTAACCGTTGCACCATCACCAACCCCAACCCCTCCCCCAGACATACCGCCAGGGCAGCTAGTTGCAGTGTTTAACCCGGCACCTGGCAACTTTACCGGCAACGAGACAGGCATCCGCACCGGCGCATACGGCTTTGTAATCCACAGTATGCAAACCCCGGTAAGGGCAGGCCATACCTTTGTTGGCTGGCATGTTGGCGGGACACGTGTAAACTTCCCACTAACAGTAAGAAGCGACATGACCATCACCGCGCTTTGGACGCCGGCAATCACAGGCGTGCACAACCCACAAACAAGCCCCATTGCTGTAACCTTTGGCATCTTTGCCTCAGTAATGTTTGTAGGTCTTGCCGGTTTTGCGGTCATGAAGATTGCAGCAAGACAAAAAGTTGCCGCTGGCAAGTACCAAACAGACATTGCCCGCTACAACCGCGAAGAACGTCTCGTGGATATGTTAAAAGGCAAGGGCGACGACTCTAAGAAATAATTCGGTTTGAATTATAGTAACAGGCGCGTGGAGGCCTAGCCTCCAACAAAAAACCCCGCAGGCATCCAAGTGCTTGGCGGGGTTTTTTGTGTGTTATAGTCAGTCACCTTTAAAACCTGGTATAAGGGATGCATCTACTATATTTAATGGTAAAATAGCAAAAGGATGTATCGACTTGTATAATTAAATCATAGAGCTTAAGGAGAGGATTATATCATCGGACATATACCAGCCCCAAGTGGAGGGCATGAAGGAATACACAGCAAAATGCACTACCAAAGCATTCTCACCCCATACGAAACCCAAACCGCAATCGGCAGATTAAAGCGTTTCTTTGAAGACGGGTTGGGAAAGACATTAAACTTACACCGGGTGTCGGCACCCCTGTTTGTAGAGCCTCACACAGGCTTTAATGATGATTTAAGCGGAAAAGAACGGCCTGTGGCCTTTGATGTACCGGGTGCAGGTGATAATGCCATGGCACATATTGTGCATTCACTGGCAAAGTGGAAGCGTGTAGCTCTTCAAAAATACGGCTTTATGCAGGGCGAAGGGCTTTATACAGACATGAACGCCATCCGGCGGGACGAGGTGCTTGACAGCACACATTCTATTTATGTAGACCAGTGGGACTGGGAGAAGATTATCACCCGCGAAGACAGGCATCTGGATTATATAAAGGATACCGTGTCAGCGATAATGGGTGTAATCTGCGACACCCAGGACTATATACATGATTTGTATCCGTCTCTTGCAAAAAATGGCCGTTCATCTTCGCAATTTGACCGTTCATCACCGCAATTTAGCCGTTCATCTTCGCAACTTGGCCGTTCATCTTCGCAATTACACCCGCAATCATCTCGCAAGTTTAGCCGCGATGTAGTCTTTGTTACCGCGCAGCAACTGGAAGACCAATACCCCAATCTTTCGCCGGAAGACCGGGAAGAAGCCTTCACCGGCATACACAAAACCGTATGTGTACTGCAAATCGGCAGCAAACTAAAAAGCGGCACCCGCCACGGGTCTCGTGCCCCAGACTACGACGACTGGCAGCTAAATGCGGATTTAATTATATGGAGCGACGTGCTTAACCAGGCCGTAGAGATCTCCTCGATGGGTATACGGGTAGATGAGTCGTCCCTAGCGATACAGTTGGATGAGGCGGGCTGCAACAACAGGCGCGAACTGCTATACCATAAGATGTTGCTCGGCGGTAAGCTGCCCCTAACGATAGGCGGCGGCATCGGCCAATCCAGGCTTAGTATGCTAATACTTAAAAAGGCGCATATCGGCGAGGTTCAAGTATCTGTATGGGATGAAGATACCATGTGTGAGTGTGATGCCCGTGGGGTTATGTTGCTGTAGGCTTGCCCTACCCTTCCCCAAAAGCCCGCGCTTGCTGCTTCATTTCCATGGCCGCGCCATATGTAGCCGAGGTTATCTCGGCACCCCCTATTAGGCGTGCAAGCTCTGCAATCATTTGCTCAAATTCCAGGGCGGTGACATAAGTTGCCGTCCTTTCGCCTTCGGTTTTCTTTTCGATTCTAAAATGGGTATGCGCCATTGCGGCGATTTGGGGCAGATGAGTGATACATAGTATTTGACGGCTGCGGCTTATCATATGCAGCTTCTGGGCTACCTGCTGGGCTGTGCGGCCGCTTACCCCTGTATCCACCTCGTCAAAGATTACCGTGCCAATCCTATCCGCGTCTGCCATTACGGTTTTGATTGATAGCATCACACGGGACATCTCGCCACCAGAGGCTATGCGCTTTAGAGGCTTAAGTGGCTCCCCTGGGTTTGGGGAAATTTGAAACTCTACCTGACAGTTGCCATCTGGGCCAAAGGCGGTTTTGCGGGTTACATCTATTGCGATTTGGGCACTTTGCATACCAAGGTCTCGAAGAACCTCTTGTATTTGCGCGGAAATATGCTGCCCCCACTTTGTGCGTAGGTCGTGCATCGCGTCGCAGACGGCGGTTATCTCACCGGATAGGCCGCGCATTATGCCTTGCAGGCGTTTGATTTCCAGTTCGCTGTTTTCTAGATTATCTAGGTTTTGGGCAAGCTGAGCCTGCTTTGCCAGTACATCGGCCACCGTTGGGCCGTATTTTTTCTTTAGTTTATATATTACGTCTAGGCGTGATTCTATTTTGTCAAGTGCTTGCGGGTCGTCGTCCAGTTCGTCTTGATAGGCCCGTAGTTCTTGGCAGATGTCCGTAAGCTGGGCTTCAACTTCTGTTAGGGCCGCAAGCATTGGCGCGCGGGTTGGGTCTAGCTTGGCCAGATCTGCTATACGGGCTTTGGCGTTGGATATTTTATCTAGGGCCGCGCCTTCGCTACGATACAGCAGGTATACGGCGTTTGAGGTATTAGTCGTAAGCTTCTCCAGGGCAGAAAGCCGTACTTGCTTGGCCGAGAGGGTCTCTTCTTCTTCCTGGGTTATAGCGGCCTTTTGGATTTCTTGCAGTTGAAATTTCCAGATTTCGATTTGTTCAGCCCGTTGGTTGCCTATGCCTTGGATATCCTTTAGGGCGCGGGCGTTTTCTTTGTAACGTTTTAGCAACTCTTCCAGCTTTGACTTATGAGAGACCATGGCCTCGCCGCAAAACTGGTCCAAAAGCACCATTTGCTTACCGCTATCCAGCAAAGATTGATGCTCGTGCTGGCCGTGGACGTCTACCAATATGGCACATGCTTCTTTAAGCATCCCGGCAGTAACCGTGCGGCCATTGATACGGCATACAGACTTGCCCCCCGCCTGTATCGTCCGCTCGAGAAGTAATTGACCCTCCCCGGCAAGGTCTATTCCCATGCCAAGAAGGGCTTCTATTAGCGCGGGGTCTTCCACTTCGATAATACCCGTAACAGCGGCAGAATTTGCGCCGGTACGCACAAAATCCCGCCCAGGACGCTGCCCAAGCAGGAAGTTTATAGAGTCTACAAGTATAGACTTACCGGCACCTGTTTCGCCGGTAAGCACGTTGAGGCCGGGGCCAAAAGTTACTTCAACTTCGTCGATTAATGCCACGTTGCGTATGCTTAAAGTTGATATCATGGCGAGATGCCTCCATTTAAATGAGGGCGCTGCCCTCAAACTCCCGCCGCTACGCGGGGCAAAGCCCCACTCGCTTCCTCGCTTGCCCCTTTCGGGGCATTGCTGCGGTCAGTGACGCGCTTTGCGCTTACTTCGGGGCATTTGCGGTCGGTGACGCGCTTTGCGCTTGCTTCGGGGCATTTGCGGTCAGTGTCGCGCTTTGCGCTTACTTCGGGGTATTTACGGTCGGTGACGCGCTTTGCGCTTACAATAATGTGTGTTTACGCCTATTTCATTAAAACCTGCGCTAGGTGCTTTGCCTCGTCTTCCGACTGTACAACACAAAAGACTGTGTCATCCCCTGCAATAGAGCCTAGGATTTCTTTAAACTCCATTTCATCTAGGGCTAGGGCTACGGCCATTGCCATGCCGCTGCGGGTTCTTATAACCAACATATTGGATGCGGCGGTAATGGACACCAGGCTTTCCCGTAGTAGCATGTCCAAGTTGCGCTTGGCCGAGGCCACGTATTTTAGGCCTGCCGGATAGCGCTCTAAGGAGAGGCCAAGCTCGCGGATATCGCGGCTTATTGTGGACTGGGCGGCGTTATACCCGGCCTCTTTTAGGGCGGCGGTAAGCTCACCTTGATTGGATATATCATGGTCTTGTATTAGTTTTAATATTGCGGCATGTCTGTTTGACTTCATAGTATTTTCTTCTTTCGCAAAACTTCGTAAAAATGCGCTGGTGTTGTTTTGATAATAGTAGCCGAAACATCTGCCCGGCGGATTTCCGCGTAGTCACCCGGTTGTAAGCGGGCAAGCTTTTCGCCGTCCGGTACAAGGTCTGCCGTAGATTTTGCCGCCCCGTCAAGGGCTATACGCACCTTGTCCTGGGCAGAAATCACCCATGGCCGGGTGCTTAGGCTATGGGGGCAGACGGCGGTTACAACCATCATCTGACCGTATGGCGCAAGTATCGGCCCCCCGGCAGATAAATTATATGCCGTGGAGCCGGTTGGTGTTGCCACAATGATACCGTTTGCGCGGATATCGTCCATATGCATGTCGTTTACATATACCGAGAAATATTCCAGTCCGCCGGTTGCGCTGCAAACAAGCACCTCGTTTAGGGCAAGGCTGGGCACATTGGATACAAGCCTAGCTTCAAGCATCAGCCGCTTCTGTGACTCGTATCGCCCTTCCAGCACATTCTCAATTGCGGTAAAGCCGTCTTGTCTGTCTACATCGGTTAAAAAGCCCATTGTGCCAAGATTAATGCCCAAAAGCGGGATATCCAGTACAGCGGCATTATGGGCGGCTTTTAGCATTGTACCATCGCCGCCTAAAACAACCCAAAAATCCGCACGGGGCAAAACATTGTCGCCTATAGCTTCCGTTGTTGTAGATTCTATTGTTGTAGATTCTGCTGCCGTAACCTCTATTGGGACAACTAAAGCCCCTCTGGCTTCCAGGAAGCGCGTTATCTCCCTGGTGTAAGCAAGGCCATAGTCCTTATGCTTGTTGGCAACAATGCCTACGGTCATACTCTATTGTAGCCTCGTTGGTTGATTACAAAGTTAGCCTCTTCTATCCATGTTTCAATACGCGCGGCAAAGGCTGTGCTGCGCCCTTCAAACATCATATCTTCGCGAAGTTCCGCTTCAACATCGCTTAGGTCTACTTCGTCGTCACGGCTTACAACGTGTACGATAATATATATTATTTCCCCTGTGTCTAAGTTCATTGTTGTGATGATATGCGAAAATTCCCCTGGCTGCATCTCAAGCAAAAACTCTCTGTCGTCTGGCATTAGTGCCATTTGTTCAAAGACCGGTAGCAAACCCATTGGGCCTGTAAGGGGGTCTGTCTCAAGTTCGTCATCTTCGGCTAACCAGTCCATGTATTGACGCATCAAATCACGGAAGTCTACCTCGCCAAGCTGTGCGTATGCCTCGTTAATATCTTCATAGTCCAAGGACATTAGCGCAAGGATCTGTATATCCATGTGATTGTGAAGGTTGACTTCGACATACGCTTCAAACATCTCGGCAAACTCTTCCTCATCTATTGGGAAGGTTGGCTCATAGATATCCATCAAGCGGTCCATTAGCGGGATGGTATTAAACAGCTCTGCCATCCTGGCGTCGCTGATATAGTGTACTATGTCCCATCCGTTTTCCAGTTGCATTTGCTCTCGCCAGCCTGTGGCAGTTAATTCGGCGTCTTGACGCTCTTCACGTGTGAAGTCTACACCATGGTAGATTGCCCGGTCGCGTATAACAGTAACTTCTTGCAAAAAGTCAAGGGCTGCGGGTCTTGCCCATGCTTGGTTTTCGCCATGCAGTAACCATACCGCGCTAAAATCTGATGATGCGACGCGGCCGCCGTCATAGCGCATTATCCAGCGCGCATCTTGTACCGTCCATATACCAATGGCCGTTGCGGCAATTACCACTGCAAGAATTGCCACTGCCACAACACTAAACAGACGCTTACGATTTTTAAGTTGCTTTTCGATTTCTAAATTTTGCTGCTTTCTCTTTGCCATTACTCTTTCTCCTTTGAAATGTTATATAGGCGTTTCGATTTGAAATGGACTGAGGACGAGCCAAAACGCGCGGCAGTAAGCGCGTTCTTGGCGACAGACGAAGCCCAATTTCAAACGAAATCGCTATATATACATTATTACATATTAACTATAATTTCGGCAATGCTACCGGGGTCAAATTTATATCTCTGTAACAATTGCTTACGGCTGCCTGCCTCAATAAAGCTATCCGGGAAGGCGCGTACATGAAACCGGGGTAGCGGCTTATCCTTTATTTGAAGAGACTGCATCGCCGCAAGAAGCATTGAGCCGTATCCGCCAATACGTGTTGCGTCTTCCAATACGCATACGGTTTTGTATCCAAGAAGGCGGCCTGCAAGCTGCATGTCCATTGGCTTAATAAATCGGGCATTGTATATACTTGGGTTATAGCCGCGGCCCTTTAAGATTTCTGCCGTTTCCCTTGCTGTCCTCTCCATTGTACCCACAGATACCAGTGCAATATCCTCCCCTTTGATAATTGTCTGGGCGCGGCCGTATTCAATTACCGCGGGAACTGGCGCGGGATTGGATGCTTCGGTTACATCCGATTCAATTACTTCTGATTCGATTACGTCCGATTCAATTACATTCGATTCAATTACATCTTTGGGATATCTTATCGCAACAGGCCCCGGATGAGAAAAGGCGAAATCCAACATTGGCCCAAGCTCGCTTCCATCCTTGGGGGCAAGTATTGTCATGTTTGGGATATGGGAAAGATAGGCAACATCGTACAACCCTTGATGGGTATCGCCGTCTTCGCCTACGATTCCTGCACGGTCAATTGCAAATATAACCGGCAAGTTTTGCAAAGCTACATCGTGGATGATTTGGTCATAGCCCCGCTGCAAAAAGGACGAATACACCGCGATAACCGGCTTAAACCCGCCACGCGCAAGCCCCGCGGCAAAGGTTACCCCGTGGCCTTCCGCTATTCCAACATCAAAAAACCGCTTTGGATACCGCAACCTAAAAGGTTCAAGCCCGGTGCCAGAACCCATTGCCGCGGTAATTGCCACAATTTTATCATCCTCGGCAGCCTTTTTCATAAGTGCCTGGGAAAACACATCGGTGTATGACATCCCGGTGCCTGTAGCCGTTGGCTTGCCTGTACCCACATCAAAAGCCCCAACCCCGTGGAAAATCTCCGGCGCGTTCTCGGCACTTTCGTAGCCTTTGCCCTTTGTTGTAAGCACATGCACAAGCACAGGCCCCTTGATCTGCCTCACACCCTTAAGCATATTTACAAGTGCCGAGATATTGTGCCCGTCCACCGGCCCAAAATATCTAAAGCCCATTTCTTCAAACAATACCCCATGCAATAGCAGTCGCTTTAACGAGTCTTTTACTGACTCAATAGAACTTGAAAGCCGCGACCCAACAGTGGGAAGCTTGTCCAGCAAGCGGCGGATATCCTGCTTAGCCCCAAGGTATAAAGGCCCGGTACGGATATCGTTTAAATGCCTAGATATCGCGCCGACATTTTCGCAAATAGACATTTGATTATCGTTTAGCACAACAATTAAATCCGTATCAGAACGACCGGCGTTATTAAGCCCTTCATATGCCAGCCCGCCAGTCATAGAGCCGTCGCCTATTACCGCGATTACTTTTTCCCGCTTTGCCAGGCATTTTGCACAGGGGATATCCTGCTTACCCTGGTGGCGCGGGCGTGCCAAGTTACTATTGCCCCGGCCATTTTGCGCACAGTTTGCGCAAGGCTTTCCGCCGGTAGCTATAACCCCGTCCCCCCGCAAGTCCCGCGCTATTGCAAGGCCAAGTGCCGCAGATATAGACGTAGAACTATGCCCAGTATCAAAGGCGTCATGCTCGCTTTCGCTGATTTTAGGGAAGCCGCTAAGGCCGTCCAGCTTACGCAAGGCGTTGAACCGGTCTTTACGGCCTGTTATGATTTTATGTATATAGGACTGATGCCCTACATCCCAGATGATTTTATCTTTTGGTGAGTCAAAAACCCGATGCAAGGCCAAAGTAAGCTCTACAACACCAAGATTGCTTGCAAGATGCCCGCCTGTATCAGCTATGCTATGCACTAAAAAAGACCTAATCTCATCCGCAAGCTGCTCCATTGCCTCGCGGGAAAGGCGTTTAAGTTTCTTGGGGCTGTTTATACGGTCAAGTAGCATTTTCTCACCTTCAATGTCATTTTTGCCAACCCTTTTATACTCAATCATTATGTTCAATTTTCATGCTCAACTTTTATGCTCAATTTTCATGTTCAATATCCGGGCGGGAACAAGTTATATATCCCAAGGGCCACAATCAAGCCTAAAATCGCACCGGCAAGCACCTCAATCGGCCGGTGTCCAAGCAGCTCCTTAAGCTTAGTATCAAGCCGTATACCTTGGTCTTCCAGCTTAGAAAACAAAAAATTAATTGCCTCGGCCTGTTTACCGGCAGCGCGACGTATCCCCTGTGCGTCATGCATAACAACAAGGGCAAGCACCGCCGCCATTGCAAAAATCGGCGTGCCAAACCCTTCGCCAATCCCAATAGATACCGCAAGTGCCATCGCAAGCGCGCTGTGACTACTTGGCATACCCCCGGTACTAAAAAACAAGGCCTTTGTCCATGACTTTGTACGCCAGCGGTCAAATAGCACCTTTAAAACCTGGGCAAGAGCCATAGCGGCAACAGCAGTAAGCAAATGCCTATTAGCAAGGAGTGCGGTAATTGCGTCCACTATACTAACTCCTTCGTAAAAGGGTTTGTGTCACAAGTTCATGCAGTGCGTTGGTTTTAACGGGTAGTACCGCCAATATATCCTCAGCTTCTTGCCACAGTCGCTTGTATTCGGCCTCGGCGGCGTCAAGCCCATGTACCGTTACATATGTGTTCTTCTTATTTTTTGCGTCACTGCCAATAGGCTTGCCCAAATCTTCTTGGGTAGATGTCACATCAAGAATATCGTCCTTTATTTGAAAGGCAAGGCCGATAACATTACCAAGCCCAACAAGCTGCCCCACGGTCTCATCCCCAGCACCAGCAAGAATGCCCCCCGCCTCAAGAGGTGCAGTCATAAGACAACCTGTTTTCCGGCTGTGTATTGCAGCAAGAGTTAAAGCGTCTACCGGTTTGCCTTCGTTTTGTATATCTGATACTTGCCCTGCCACCATGCCGTTTATACCTGCTGCTTTGATTACACAATAAAGGGCACGGGCGGCATTATTAGCCGATGCATCCGTTATCCACCGCGCCATCACTTCCACCGCAAAGCTTAAAAGCCCATCCCCCGCAAGGATTGCCATCGCCTCGTCATAGGCCTTGTGGCAAGTAGGCCGTCCTCGCCTAAAGTCATCGTTATCCATTGCGGGCAGGTCATCATGGGCAAGAGAATACGCGTGTATCATTTCAATGGCGCAAGCGAAGTCCAGCGCGACATAGTAACATTGATTCAAATTTCGATTCAAATTTCGATTCAAATCTTGATTCAAATCGAGTTGACCTGCCGTCGGAAACCTGCCTAAAGCCTCACATGCTGCAAGCAAAAACTGCGGACGTGTACGCTTGCCCTCCCCAAGCACAGCATAGGCCATCACTTCCCTTAACAGCGGCTCTTTGCATTCCGAAAGCAGCGACTCAAGCCTTGCGTTAATCTGCTGGATATAATTAGGCATTGGCTTACCCCCTTCAATTGTCAGAAGCTGTGTCCATAGGAGGCAATAGCTTCTTACTCATTTACTGCGCCAAGCCCCCCAAAGGGCACCAGCACAAAAGCCTCATCGGCATCTTTTTGCAGTTGCATTACCTCGGCCTCGTAGCTTCCAAGGGTATCGCCGCATTTTTGCGCCAAGGTAAGCCCCTCTTTATAAAGCTTAATCGCCCCATCAAGAGTGGTTTCACCGTCTTCAATCGCTATTACTATGTCAGAGAGGCGGGCTAGTGCCTGTTCGAATTTCAGCTCTTTTTTCGGCATATATATGTCCTTTTGAGGTTTTGTCGTTTTTGGTAAAGGTTTAGATACTTGAGATAGGTTAAGGTGCTTGAGATAACCCTTTGCAGCAATTCAGGCACTTTGGAACACCCTTTACCCAACCACCTGTGCAAAAACTTGCCCATCAGCCCAGCTAAGGCCAAGGATATCCCCAGGCGCAACCGCCGCGGCACTGGTAACCCCACGGCCAGATTCATCTTGCACCAGCGCGAACCCACGCTTAAACGCCGAGTAAGGCGAAACTTTTTCCAACAAGGCCGCACTATGGGTAAGCCGCTGTTTTTCAGCCTCCAGCCTGCGCCCAGCCTGGGTATTTAGCATTGCAAGCAAGTCTTTGGCCGCGGCATATCTGTTACAAATATCATCTCGTATACCCTCATTAAGCCGCCTATAGGCATCACCAACATAACCAGCAACCTGCACATAATCATAAGCCACCATCTGCGCCGCCGCCGTTGGGGTAGCGGCACGCCTATCGGCAACAAAGTCAGAAATAGTAACATCAGTCTCATGGCCAACAGCAGAAACAATAGGTATCCGCGAATCCGCTATCGCCCGCGCTGTGACCTCTTCGTTAAACGCCCAAAGGTCTTCAATAGAGCCGCCGCCACGCCCCAGGATTATCACATCGCAACCACCCCAGGCGTTTACTTCATTTATTGCCCTGGCAATATCAAGCCCCGCGTCCTGGCCCTGTACCTGTGCTGGCGCAACCACCAGCTTAATCGCCGGGTTACGTTCGCCAAAAACCCGTATTATATCCTGCACCGCAGCACCCGTTGGGCTGGTTATAACCGCAACACAGGCCGGGTACAGAGGAATAGGCTTCTTCCGAGAATCTTCAAACAAGCCCTCGCCACGCAGCTTTTCAACAAGCTGTGCAAATGCCAACTGCAACCCGCCAATACCGGCAGGCTCCATTTTCTCTACATACAACTGGTACTGGCCAGTTTTGTCATACAAGGATAACCGGCCAAAGGCAATAACTTTTTGCCCGTTTGCAGGCACAAACTTCAAAGAACCGGCACTGCGGCTAAACATCACAGAAGAAAGGGCAGCCCCCGCGTCCTTAAGGGTAAAATACATATGCCCAGAGGTATGGGCATTAAAATTGGACAGCTCCCCTTCGATAAATAGCCCGTCCAAGAGCACATCCGCCTCAAGCAACTGCTTCACATATCGGTTTACTTGACTAACAGTAAAAACCTGGCGCGCTGGCTGGCTTGGACGTGCTCCAGCGGCATCGTAGGATGCTTCAACAGAAGGCGTCCTACTCACGACCCGCCTCTTTTATTTCCCGCGCAACATTGCCAAGGACGCCGTTAATAAAAGCCGGAGACTCATCCGCGCCATAGACCTTCGCAAGCTCCACCGCCTCGTTTACGGCAACCCCATGGGGCACATCCGGCTCACAAAGCATTTCATATATAGCCAGCCTAAGAAGCGCAAGGTCAACCCTATTAAGCCGGTCAATCTCCCAGCCCTTTAAAAAGTTTGTGATAACACCGTCAAGCTGGGCTTGCTTTTCCAGCGCACCCCAGATAACCCGGTCGATATACTCGTCATCCCGGCCGGATGGGCGAGGGGCAGTATCAATATCGCCAAGGTATTCATAATAAAAAGTCTTTAACCACGCAAGGCTTTCAGAGTCATTCGCCGTAAGGCCATGATAAGGAAACTGGAAAATAAGCACGAAGCAATGACGCCGCGCACCAGAGCGGTCCATTCGATTAGACTTTACAACAGCCAGCTTAGGCGGGCTTGAATCCTTCGCGGCACCTGAAATATTCGAGATATCCATCTACATCCGACGCTTGTTTTCGTCAACAAGTGCGCCAATGTTTACATTAACCTCACTAACCGCAAGGCCGGTCATAGTTTCTATGGCACCCTTGACCCTTTGCTGCACTTCCCGGCTTACATCTTGCAGTTTAACGCCAAACTTCACGCTAATTAACATATTAAACGCAATAGAATCGCCGGTAACTTTTACACCAACGCCCTTAATCATATGCTTGCGCACGGCCTTATTGTTTACATCATTCGATAAATATCCGGCAATACCCGCAACTCCACCTGCTTCAAGTGCCGCTGTGCCGGCAATAACGGCAAGCACCTCGTCTGCAATGCGAATAATGCCCGCGCCTTCGGATCTTAGTTCTGTCATAAAATACTCCTTTCCACTATTCCCCGTACCGCAATTAGATGTTTCAGCACTTTCGCCACGCGAAGGGCGTCCAGCCTTCTTGCTGGCGCATGTTGCCTTGCAAAAAATATGCAACGCTTCAAGCATTTTTCGGCAAGGCTTACTACATCTTATTTGGAACGGTCGCAAAAATCTTTAATACAGCAACGGAATTATATCAAAATGTAAGGGTTTTGCAATGTTTCGGAAAACGCCACGCTGGCTAGTTTGCTGTAGGCCTACAGCGGCGAAAACCGCGAAAGCGGGTTGGAGGCTTTTTTCGCACATGTTCCGGCTGATGTTGTAAAGCCTCTGGCGGGGAAAATGCCGCCTGCCACCGATGGCCATCCGGGCAGACTGCGTTTTCCCATCGCCAGAGTATTCACAACGCCCCCCCAGGCGCGAAAAAAGCCTCCAACCCGCTTCCGCTGCCTACCGCTTGTAGGTCTATATGAAAAACATAGCCTGCTTGTGCGCTATGTATGCGCTGTATTGCATCC
>Ga0123355_10003620_pt1 | contig 22255 bp, 20 predicted proteins | sample TergutEmb28metaG_3_FD_89872 | JGI IMG/M metagenome (GOLD analysis project Ga0123355, IMG submission 89872) | Embiratermes neotenicus P1 segment gut microbial communities from Petit-Saut dam, French Guiana - Emb289 P1 | ecosystem: Host-associated > Arthropoda: Insects > Digestive system > Gut ... | reverse complement strand
TGTGTTCATTCCCACGCGCCTCCTGTTTTGTTTGATTTGGATTTCTTACACCCATAATCATCTTAACAGGGGGTTTTTTATTTCTCAAACTTCATTTTGGCTTAGTTACAGGAATGCTTTCAAGGTTACGGTACGATGAGGACATCGTACCCTACATCAGTTGCGGCATAATGCAATGCAATGCGGGCTTCGCCTAACGTTTGTCTATGCATCAAGCAGACAGGCGATCCCCGGAAGCATCTTACCTTCCATGAATTCAAGAGAAGCGCCTCCACCGGTTGAAATATGTGTGATTTTATCTTCCAATCCGAACTTACGCACCGCTGCTGCCGAATCCCCGCCACCGATTATGGAAATCGCACCGGAATCAGCAATAGCGTTTGCTACCGCTCTTGTGCCTTCGGCATATTGAGAAAATTCAAAAACACCCATTGGGCCGTTCCATACAATGGTTCCGGCATTTGCTATTTCATCAGAAAACGCTTTGATTGCTTGCGGGCCAATGTCCAGCGCCATCATGCCATCCGGGATAGAGTCACTAGCGACCAGTAACGGATCACCATCATTTGAAAATGATACCCCGGCAAGCGAGTCAAAAGGCAACAGAAACTTTACGCCCTTATCTTTTGCAGTCTGAAGCATTTGCTTTACATTTTCAAACTCACTATCTTCACACAAAGAATTGCCTATTTGTCCGCCCTGCGCTTTAAAGAATGTATATGCCATACCTCCGCCGATGATTAGCGTGTCGGCAATGTTGAGTAAATTATTGATAATGCCTAATTTGTCAGAAACTTTAGCGCCGCCCAGAATCGCAACCAGAGGTCTTTTGGGATTTGATATTGCACCACCAATATTGTCCAGTTCCTTTTTTAATAAGAATCCGGACACCGCAGGCAGATAATGAGAAACACCCTCGGTTGATGCATGGGCACGATGAACGCTTCCGAATGCGTCTGAGACATATATATCTGCCATATCCGCAAGCTTCTTTGCAAATTCCGGATCATTTTGCTCTTCCTCTTTGTGGAAGCGTGTGTTTTCAAGAAGCATTATCTCTCCACTTTGCAAATGCTTAGCAAGCGCCATAGCATCTGAGCCAATGACATCGTTGGCCATCTGCACAGGCTTGCCTAAGTGGCTTGACAAACATTGCGCCACATGAGCAAGCGAAAATTCAGGCTTGAACTCACCTTTTGGTCTACCAAAGTGCGAACATGCAATAACCGCAGCACCATGATCGAGCAAATAATTTATTGTTGGAAGCGCTGCAACAATCCGCCCTTCATCGGTAATTCGACCGGACACTTTATCCACCGGCACATTAAAATCGCAACGCAGCAAGACTTTCTTACCTGTGACATCTACATCTGTAACGGATTTTTTGTTATAGCGCATTGCATTGTCAGTAGTACCCATAAACCCTCCATTAATACTAAAAAGCAGTGATTTTTCGAACGTACAGTATTCTATTACAGAAACCAGCTTTTATCAATATGAAATCAGCATGAGTTTTGTACCCAAAATTCTGAACAATGACTCATGGATTCGCTCTATCGAGATAACTCCATCTTCAATAGCTTCAATTATCCCATCGACTGCATCACTAAAATTCTGCGGCATAAGTATCATATCCACACCGGAATTTATTGCTAAAACCGCCGCCTGAGCGGCGCTAAACTCGTGTGTAATCGCCCCCATATTCATCGCATCCGTTACAATGATCCCTTCAAAACCCAACTCGTCCCTAAGTATCTGCGTAACAAAGTACTCAGACAAAGTTGCCGGAAGCCCATAGGGTTCTACTTCGGGCACAAGCAGATGACCGGTCATTATAAACTCAGCCCCTTCTGAAATGAGCCTTCTAAACGGCACAAACTCAACCTGTTCCAGATGCTCTGCATCACTGGCTATAACCGCACGCCCGAAATGCGAGTCATCGGCAGTATTTCCATGTCCCGGAAAATGCTTGGGTGATGCAAAAACACCGGTGCTACGTAGCCCCGCTTGAAAAGCCGAGGCCATATCTGCAACAAGTTCGGGATCGCTTCCGAAGGCTCTGCTTCCAATGACTGTATTGCTTGGGTTTGTACGCACATCAGCCACAGGGGCAAAATTGACATTGACTCCTATTTCGGAAAGTGCCTTACCAATCGCCGCTCCGGCATCATAAGCATTGCTTACATCTCCTGTCTGACCCAAGTCACGAGCTGACGGCTGCGGCGTATAACTCGGCAGACCTGCGGTGCGCAGTCTGGAGACAGTTCCGCCCTCTTCATCTATAGCGATAAACGGTGGTATGTACGAAAACATGCTTATGGCATCAGCAAAGGCTCTCGTGCCTTCAATGGTGGTGATGTTTTCGCTGAAAAAAATATACCCTCCGGCCTGTGACTCAGTGATAAAACGCGCCAAGTCGATAGAAGTACCGCTTGTTTCATTACCCAGACTTAGAATGAAAAGTTGTGATACTTTTTCCTCTAAGCTCATACCGGCAATCATTGATTTTATACGTGCATGACTGTCGCTATCAGAAAATGCATCTTCGTCCTCATCATAGATATATGCCTTATCTTCCCCATCGGTGTTTTTATTTTCGGATTCATTGTCATCTTCGGCGCATACATCGCCAACTGGCGGTATTCATACCGGAAAATCCCGCCCCAGTGTGTCTATAACCGCTGAGTCCGCACCAAGGTTGGTTTCGCTTTCTTGGACTGTTTGCGCACATGCACTAACCAAAAGCATCATGAGCAACGCAAATAATATGTATAAAACTTTCCGCATAACAAATGACCATTCCTTTCATATACCTTGAGGCACAATATATATTGCTAAAGGGGCAATCCTTATCTAGGATTACCCCTTCATTATAAATCAAAACATACAAACACGCAATTTGAATATTGAGCCTAAATTATTGCATATCCCAAGCGCTTAATCGTCACTTCCGGCAGTATCATCCGAAGGCGGGACAGACGGTTGCTCTGTGACCACCTCATCCGGCCAAATCGGAGGTGCCTCAGCCGGAGGCTCATGCGTTGTTTGCTGATCGTCTGACGGCGGTGATTCCGGCGGTTGTGGAGTCGGCGGTGTTGGCTCACCAGCTCCTGAATCCGGAGGCTCTTGCGGTGTCTGATCTCCGGATGGCGGCTGCCCTTCACTCGGTGGAGTTTGCGGCATTTCAGGCTGCTCTTCCGCATCCGGTCTCGGCCCGTAGTAAATCACTCTGTTTTGGACATTGTATCGGCTTCTGCCTATAGACCAGCGCTCAACGACATCACCATCTGCATCGAGCCGACTGACAAATACCTCAACCAAGAATCCTGTTGATCCGGGCAGGTCTACGCGCTCTCTTCCGGGTTCCATCGTGGGATCGGCTCTTCTTATGGTCGGGAATGAATTGCTCTCTAAGACTACAAAATCTGTCGTGAATGTATAGTCATCAACACGTGTACCGGTGATTCTGGCAGTGATTACACGGTCTTCTACGATGGTTTCAATCAGTATAGGGTAGTCCCGGTCATTTCTGAATCGGAGGTCAATCTGTCCCCAAGCGATTGCCGCATCATGTCCCAGTGGAATATACGCAACCCTCAGGCCGTGTTCACGCCGCTCAAGGACTTGGAGGTTCGAGAGCAGTACCGCATAATACAATGTGGAAGATGTCTGGCATATGCCGCCTCCGGGCTGATCAACCAATCTACCGCCGGCAAAAGCACCGGCCATTTGGAAGCCTCGGGCGGTCGTGCGCCGTCCGACGGTTTCGTTAAATGAGAATACATCACCGGGGTTGAGTCTGGTTTCGTTTATAAAGTCCGCTGCCATCGTTACATTGTTCAGCCTCGCTGCGGTTCCGGCAATATTGGTTGATGTCTCGCTGAGTACATCCCTAAATAATCTGCTGTTAAGCTCCTCAGTGGTCATTTCCGGCTCTATTACAATAAGCGGAATGACGATGACATCGCCGCGATTGGCGTTTTCAAGCATATGTGTGGCGGCATCCATATCAAATGTCATGCCCTGCGCACTTTCAGTTGCGCTAAATGTCGCCCGGTCATAGACTGCTGATACAGCCTCTGCGCTGATCGCATCATAGAGCAGTTGCAGATCCACATCATCTGTCATGTAGATTTCGTCCGGTATATATTCAACGGTCAAATGAGTCTGCGCTTCAAGCGCTTGAAATAGCGTACTGACAGCTAGTGCCATGACGTTTTCTTCATCAGCAGGTACCATACCGGTGCCGATCTCTATAATAATGCTCTCCTCACCAATGACATATGCATCGTCAATAATCGCCAGATTAAATTGTCTGGTATACTCACTGACCACTGTGCGGACAAAATCTTCATCAAACTGCGCAATGCTCAAGTCTCGTAAGTTGGTTACTTCCATATGGGCGCGGATAAAAGTGATTTCATTTTCGAGTGTTGCGCCTTCTCTGCCGAACTGAAAGGCTGCGGTAGCTGCCTCACGCGCATCCAGTGAAAAGCCTACTTCACTGCCGGAAATTGTAAAGCTGGTGTTATTGGGAAACTGAATAGTTGCTGAAACATTATCTGCGTTTTGCTCATAGCCTGCCGCAATCAATGCATTAACCGCTTCTTCAAAAGTAAGACCCGAAAGCTCTACACCATCAGCCCAAACATTCGGAAAGACCGTGTCCATGCTTCTGATATGAAAACCAAGCGCCACAACCCCTGCCGTCAAACCGATTGCAAGGACGAGGATGATAATCAGTATCGTCTTTGCACCGCTCTTTCGCTTTTTGCTGCGCTTGGGTGCATCCGGTGCTGCAGACTCCCTGTAATTTTGTTGCGCTCTTTGTGCTGAGCCTTTTTTCCCTTTTGAGCTAACCAATCTCATGCTTCCCATATCAAAACTCCTAATATAAATGGTAAAAACCAATAATCACACTACAACATGTAGATGGACACTACTTACAAATATACATCATGTTCGTTGCATTTTACAAATGTCCGGATACTATTATACAACATATTTTCAAAAAACACATTACAACTTTATTACGATATTGTCATTTAACCAAAAGAATGTAACGAAGTTGTCAACTTTGAATTACACTTTCGATGCAATCACAACAAATCTTGACTTCCTACCAGTCTTCTCCCGCCAAAAAGCCCGGATTGAAGCGGTCTTTTATTCGTGAATAATGTCATTTGTAACTCTTCTTCAGGTAAGTCGGTCTGCCACGGTTTACTGATCTGGGTACGCTGCTTGTTCTGTGCCTCAAGCAACTCTCCAATAAGTGTTGATGATAGCAAAAATCCGTTGGGTGTAAAGCGCCAGCGCCCATCTTTGAATAGCGCCCAACCGCTTTGCTCATAACGCTTGAGCAGTTCTAATACATAATCCATCTTGAGTCTATAGATATTATAATATTCTTCCTCTGAAATACCATGGGTTGTCCTCAACCTGAGCATCAGATACTCACCTGCATTTTCAAAGTCGGACATCTCTTCGCTATGTTCCACAACGACCTGTCCGGTCGAGACACGTTCGATATATTTCTCAATGTTCTCTATAAAGCTATATCTGCATTTGCCGACATAAGAGTGCGCTGCCGGGCCGAAGCCAATATATTCTTTGCCGAGCCAATACTTGAGATTATGCTTAGATTCAAATCCTCTGCGTGCGAAGTTAGAAATCTCATATTGTCTGTATCCAAATCTGGCGAGCATCTCAACCGCGTATAGATACATATCCGCTTGAACATCATCATCGGGTAAAAATGGGGAATCTTTAAAGATATGCAGTTGTGTCCCCTCTTCGATCTTGAGTCCATAACAAGAAATGTGTTCGGCCTTGAGTGCGGCTGTTTTGGCAATGGTCTCAGCCCATCCTTCTTTGTCTTGCGAGGGCAGGCCATAGATGATGTCCACACTGATGTTTTCAAAACCTGCTTGCCTTGCCAGACTGACTGTTTCCTCGGCATCAGCAAAGGTATGCGTTCTGCCCAGACTCTTGAGCATACTGTCATTGGCGCACTGAACCCCTATAGACAGTCGGTTGAATCCGGCTCTTTTGAGCTTGAGTAGCTCTTCTTTAGAGATGCCGCCCGGATTGATCTCTGCGGTCACCTCTGAGTCTAGCAGCACATGTCCGTGTTTTTTCAGCTCATTGAATATGCCAATCAGGCGGTTTGCGCCAAAATAGCCGGGGGTTCCTCCGCCAAAATAGACGGTGTCTATTACAAATCCGTCCAGTTGTGCCGAATACTCTTCAATGTGCTTTAAAATCGCATCATTGTATGCGGGCATCAGCTTATCTCCACCTGCAATGGAGTAAAAGTTGCAGTATGCACACTTGCTGGCACAAAAAGGAACATGTATATATATGCCTACTCGTTTTTCCATGAAATCGCCCTGTCTATAAAAAATTCTACTATATATTGTATCAGAAAAGTGCGACAGACACAACCATCTTTTCATTTGATTTTTTGCGAAAAAAACATTATAATAAATTGATATCTGACGATATCTGAAAATAAAAATAACGGAGGAATTTTCATGAGTTTAAAAATCGGAATTACAGGGTTTGGCAGAATTGGAAGATTGGTGTTTCGGGCAGCGATAGAGCGCGGCATTGAGGTTATGGCCATCAATGACTTTATGGAACCTGAATATATCGCTTATATGCTTAAATATGATTCCATACATGGCAGGTTTGATCATGACATATCGTATACCGACAAGAGTCTTATTGTAGATGGCAAGCATATTACGATTTTTTCTGAAATGGATCATGAGTCTATTGCTTGGACTGATTGCGGTGTTGAATATCTGATTGACGGAACCGGCGTGTTTACAACAATGCCTAAAGCATCGGGGCATCTGAAGACCGGTGTAAAGAAAGTTGTACTGACCTCCCCATCATCCGATGTCCCGATGTTTGTCATGGGTGTTAACGAAGGTAAATATGATCCGTCGATAGATGTTGTATCCAATGCGTCATGTACTACAAATTGCCTTGCTCCACTGGCAAAAGTGCTCAACGATAAGTGGGGTATTGAGACCGGACTCATGACCACTGTCCATGCGACTACTGCAACGCAAAAGACGGTAGATGGTATTTCGAAGAAGGACTGGAGAGGCGGTAGAGCGGCTTCTGCCAACATCATCCCTTCCTCCACCGGTGCTGCTGCTGCGGTCGGTAAGGTTATTCCCGAACTCAACGGTAAGCTTACGGGTATGTCCATGCGTGTGCCTACAATCAACGTTTCTGTGGTCGATCTGACGGTTAATCTAAAGTCACCGGCCAAGTATGAAGATATTTGCGCTGAGATGAAGCGTGCTTCTGAAAATGAGCTTAAGGGGATCATGGCGTATACTGAAGATGCAGTGGTTTCGTCTGATTTTAATGGTGACCCGCACACTTGTATTTTTGATGCTCAGGCCGGGATTGCACTTACCGATACTTTCATTAAGGTCGTGGCGTGGTATGATAATGAGTGGGGTTATTCCAATAAGGTGCTTGATCTTGCGGAACATATGTATCAGGTAGATCAGGGTTAAGTAAACGGCCTGCGGCGCGGACAAATTGCTCGCCCAAGGACAAAGGACGTAGGACGAGGGATGTTAATGCGGGGATTGTGTTATTGCTTTTTATTTTGAAAGTATTCTTCGAGGAATTCTTCGTCTTCAATTTCCAAATCACGTTCTCCGGCGAGCGATTCGATATGATGCGTCAGTTCATGATGTAAGACATCTTTGAGGTGCGCACGCATTTCCTCGCGTGAAGCACCCCCATGTACACGTTGTATTGAACCATAGTAAATGACTATGTATCTGCCCATTTGGTCACGGCGGTATTCTCCAAGCGTATACAGACCACCACCAGGATCGGCATTTGAACGGCGTAAATCCGGCAATAGGCTCACGCCTCCGTTGAGTTCACGAAATACCTCTTCGGGTAGTTCCGCCGCAATTTCATCAAGCATTTCATTGATATCATCAATCGAGAACAATCTTTCACATCCTTTTTTGTAGGGAGACTATGTTTAATATGAGAAGAACAAAAATCGTAGCCACACTGGGGCCGTCAACCGATGAGCCTAAAGTCTTGCGTGCTATATTGGAAGCGGGGCTGAATGTCGCGCGCTTTAATTTTTCACATGGATCACATGAAGAGCATAAAACCCGGCTCGATGCGCTGCGCAATTTATGTAAAGAACTGGGCAAATCCATCGCCATCATGGCTGATACCAAAGGGCCTGAGGTCAGGCTCGGATGCTTCGAGGGCGGCAGAACTGAGCTTGAATCCGGAAATTTATTTACACTCACCACAGCAGATATCGTTGGTGATAATTCAAGGGTGAGCGTCACATACGAGTCGCTTCCCGATGAGGTCACCGAAGGCACGCGGATACTGTTAGATGATGGACTTATAGAGTTGGTTGTTGAGTCTGTTCTTGGTAAAGAAATCAAGACCAAAGTGCTTAACGGAGGCCCTATTTCTAACAGAAAGGGTGTTAATGTACCGAGTATCAACCTCAAGCTTCCATATATCAGTGCCAAAGATCGCATGGATTTGCGCTTCTGTATTGAAAATGACTTTGATTTCGTCGCTGCATCTTTTGTGCGCTCTGCGGAAGATATCCGTGAAATGCGCGAAGAGCTTTATCGGCTGGATTATGGAAATAAAATCAAGATCATCGCAAAAATCGAAAATGCCCAAGGTGTAAAAAATGCAGACTCTATTTTAACCGCAAGCGATGGGCTGATGGTCGCCAGAGGTGATCTGGGTGTTGAGCTTGACTATGAGGAGCTGCCCATAATCCAAAAAGAGCTGATCAAAAAATCAGTCAGTCAGGGCAAGCCTTGCATCACAGCCACACAGATGCTTGAGTCCATGATGAATAATCCTAAACCCACCCGCGCCGAAGCCTCTGATGTAGCCAATGCGATATATGATGGTACGAGTGCAATCATGCTCTCAGGCGAAACCGCCGCAGGTAAGTATCCGCTCAAAGCGTTTATAACCATGTCCAAAATTGCAGAGCGCATTGAAAGAGATATTGACTATCGGCAGCGGTTCTTCAGAGGAGAGCATCGGGTTGAGACCTCTATTACCAGTGCGATTTCTCATGCAACAGTGACGACAGCGCACAATTTACGTACAGCCGCAATCATCACGGTCTCCATGACCGGCACCACTGCGCAAAATGTATCTAAGTTCCGCCCTGAGTGTCCCATCATCGCTTGCACGCCCAATCCCATTGTTGAGCGTCAACTGAATCTCAACTGGGGCATTGTGCCGTTGCTTACAGAAAAAGAGGCGGAGACCACTGTGCTGTTTAATTCGGCAGTCGAAGCTGCGCTCGCCGCAAAGTATGTTGAAAAGGGTGATCTTGTGGTGCTCACTTCCGGCGTTCCGGTCGGTCATTCCGGCACAACGAACATGCTTATGGTGCATGTGGTTGGTGCAAAAATGCGTATGTCTTAAAGTGCACTGTATTACATTACACAAACTTCTTAAATCGTACTTGCAGCCTTACGCCGCCACCAACGCGGTTTGAAACTGTCACTTCACCACCCAACTCCATCACTGTGCCATGCACAATGGCCAGTCCCAGTCCACTGCCGCCCGCTTCACGCGAGCGTGCTTTGTCCACACGGTAGAATCGATCAAATATATGCGGTAAGTCATCCTCCGGGATACCTACGCCTCGATCATCAACTGTAAATTCAACGGTATCATCGTAGTCTCTGAGCCTGACGGCAACACTTCCGTCAGGCTTGTTGTATTTAATTGCGTTTTCAATCAGATTATATATGATCGTGTGTAGTGCATCGTCAGTCGCTTTGACAAAACAGCCGTCCTTTAATTCAACGGTCAGGGTCAATCCTTTGCTTTCAGCCAGCGGCCGAAGCATCCGCAGTGTGGACTCTACCGCTTCTTTCATATCCACTTTGGTAAGCTCCTCAGGTATCTGGCTGTCCAGTCTGGTCAGGGTCATGAGTTTACTGGTTGTGCGTGTCAAGCGCTCTGCTTCCATCCCGATATCACCAACAAACTCTTTTACCGTTTCTCTTTCGATATCTTCATTTTGCAAGATGCTGTCACTGAGCAGTCTGATTGAGGCCAGTGGTGTCTTTAGCTCATGCGAAGCGTCCGCAACAAATCTTCTTCTGACCTCTTCTGTCTCGCGCAATCGATCGGTAAGGCTATTAAATTCATCGCCAAGCAGCGCAAGTTCATCACTGCCGCTGATTTCGATGCGATAGCTGTATTGTCCTTCACGCACTTGTTTGATGGCTTCTACAATGAGCTTTACCCTGCGCATCAGCGACCAAACGATAAGTGCAACGGCAACTATTGAAAAAATAGCAACGCTGATAGATATGTTTCTCAGTGTATTTTGCATTTCTATGAGCACTGCACCCTGCTCAAAGTCCTCATCATGGACATACACCGCACCGATGGCTACGCCTTGGCTCACCACCGGTGTAAATGCGCTCACGAAGAATGCACCATCTGAAAATCTACTGTGAAACACGTCAAATCCTTCTATCGCTCTGCCGATATGTTCTGCCGGAAAATCCAGAGCTAAGGCTCTTTCATCGGGATCATATATTGCCATACCATCAGCATCAATGATGACGACATAGGTCACCACAGCGACATCAAGCTGCGCCATGACCATGTAGATTGAGGGCAAGTCAAATGTCTCTTCCAGATGCGATGCGATAAATTGAGCCTGTCCTAAGACAAATACTTCTTTTGAAGAAAATATCATGTCTCTGGATACCATCAGAAAGTAGGTGTTCATGGTCGCAAGCACAACTGCAACTACCAGAAAATAGGTAATTGCAAATTTGGTTCTTATTCTGCTGAAAAATCGCAGCTTCCTGACATCAGCCTTTGATATAGTAGCCTACCCCCCATTTGGTCATGACATATTCAGGCTCAGCCGGATTTTCTTCGAGCTTTTCGCGCAGGCGGCGAATATGCACATCCACAGTTCTGATATCACCTTGGTATTCGTATCCCCAGACAATATTCAAAAGTGTCTCTCTACTATACACTCTGCCCGGATTTTTAGCCAGCAGCTCAAAAACGTCAAATTCCTTAACCGTAAGTTCGACCGGCTGATCATTCTTTTTGGCCACGCGCTTTTCAGTGTCAATCATGATATGCCCCACTGTCATTACAGAACCGGAGACATTGCTGACCAGTACCGAACGTCTGAGCAGCGCACGTACTCTGGCTTTAAGCTCAAGGATGTTAAAGGGCTTGGTGATATAATCATCCGCTCCGTACTCAAATCCAATGACTTTGTCCATATCTTCACTTCTGGCTGTCAGCATAATGATGGGTACTGTAGAGAATTCTCTGATGCGCATACATGCGCCCAGCCCATCCAGTTCAGGCATCATCACATCAAGAATGATGAGGTCGTATCCACCACTTCGCGCCAGTTCGACGGCCTCTAAGCCATCATAAGCCGCATCGACTTGGTATCCCTCATTTTCAAGATTGAATTTGATTCCTTTAACGAGCAGTTTTTCGTCGTCAACAACCAGTATTTTCATAATTCCCTCACGATTTTGAATATCTAACAACGGGCAATAGGCAGCTCGAACAAGCACAGTAGGTTAATCGGTCACAGTAAGCAAGTAACATAAACCTATCCAATGGTAATTCTGTCTCTGATGGCTTCAAATCTTGTCTCACCAATTCCGGAAACATTGCGAATATCTTCAATCCGATTAAAAAAGCCGTAACGCGCTCTGTGCTCAACAATCCGCTCAGAGAGTGAAGGCCCAATGCCCGGCAAGTCCATAAGCTCTGCTCTTGAGGCGAGATTGATGTTGATCCTGCCAAAAGCATCACGCACCGCCGGAAGCGGCGGCGGCTCGGAAGCCTGGGGCACTTGCGGGTCTACTGTAGTCGGAGGCGCTGTACTTTCAGGCGACGGCGCAGGCATCACCGGTTGTAACGCTTGCGGTGGCGGTGGCGGCGATGCAGGAGTGTCCGCAGGTGCTCTTATTTGCGGTACAATCGGCAAAGATGCACGATTGTCCACTGCCACCGCAGGTGAAATGCTCACAGTTCCGCTGCTTCGCCCAACCAAATACCCGCCCATAAAACATACAAATATAAGCGTCACTACAATGATTACAAGCTCTAATCTTCTCAGTCTCATTATTTCCCCCGCCTTTACTCACAGTGCGCTTGACGCTTCTTGCAAGAAAAAGCCGCTCAATTTCGATAATTTGATGACTTATTCATTGTAGAACAAAACTGTGATAGTTATAAATTTGGGGTTAAAAAGACTGTACTTTTTCTACATTTTGTGATGAAATCGCTTTTTTCCCTTCCGATTCTACCACATTTGCAAAAAAAATACCACAAAAACTCTGCAAAAAGATACCGGTTGCAAAAAATGTATTGGTCTGATGATGATTTTATGTTACAATGCAATAAATTGTTCACAATATCATAAATTTTGCGTCATATTTTCATCACAACGTCGGAGATTTACACATGGTAAGGAAAATAACAGTAAAGACAATCGTGTCTTTGATATTGATTGCCGCTACGCTGGGTTTTGCATATTTACCTGCAAACGCATCCACAGCATTTCGTGACATCGTTGCTAAAGCAGCTATTCTTGCTGAGGCCGATTCAGGTCAAATATTATTTGCGCACAATATAGATCAGAGACATTATGCCGATGCCTTGGCTCGGGTAATGACACTGCACCTTGCGGTATATGCCATCGAAAATGGTCATGCAGATATCGATGAGTATGTCGAGATGACTGAAGCCGCTTGGGTGGGTATTACGTCACGAAACACCACACTGAATATAAGACCCGGCGAAATCATGCCGCTCATTGATCTGATGCGTGCGGCATTTATAAGCGGGGCTGCGGAAGCATGTAATATGATTGCTGTGCATATCTCCGGTTCTGTGGATGCCTTTGTTGTGGATATGAATGCGCGTGCGAGGGAACTGGGCGCACAGTCCACTCATTTTGTAAATGCTTACGGTATGTTTGACGCTGAGCAAGTTACCACTGCGCATGATCAGTTTTTGATTTTCAACACAGCTGCCGGCAGTGAGTTGTTTCTTGAAATCGCCGGTGTATTTCGGATGACTCTTCCTGAGACCAATCGTTCTGATGCCAGAAGACTTCTGGGCTCTAATTCCCTGCTCAATCAAAATGGCAGATATTTTTTCAGGCATCATAAGGCCGGTATGGCCAGTGTGAGCTTCGAGGGCGGACATTCGTTTGTTGGTGCTTCAGAAATGGATGGGCTGAATTTGGTTGCTGTAATTCTGGGTTCTGACGAGGTTGTGTTGCCGGATAACTCTGTTGATCTGAGAAATCTTTCCGAGGCCAGAAGGCTCTTTGAGTGGGGGTATGATCAGTTTGGTTGGCGCACAATCCTTGCCACTACAGATTTAGTCGCAAGGGCTTCTATAACTCATGGTGCCGGTCATGATTCCGTCAATCTGCGCCCTGAGTCCGAGATCAGATTGTTGTTGGATCGTGATTTGCCTCTGGATGAGTTTGTCAGACATATTACGATCTTCTACGTTGACGATGACGAGTCGTTTGTCGCACCTATAGAGGCCGGAACTGTGCTCGGAGAGATCACTGTCATTCGGGACGGTGTCGTGTACGGTCCGATTCCGCTACTGGCCAATACCGGTGTGGATTTGCATAGTTTTGAGTTTATCAGGCAGCAGGTCGTGGATGTCTTAACCAGTGATGTCGCCGGTTATATCCTGTGGGGATTGGGTATATTGGTTGTGCTTTATTTTGTACTGGTGATCAGATATAATATTAAACGTAAAAAGCGCTTAAACAGAGTCGCCGAGGCCAAGCATCGATTAGCTCAGGAGCGTAAGCATGCTACAGAGGCGCAATATGAGGAACGGCGTGCGTATTATAGCCACAATCGTGATACTGATGCGCATTTTGCAACCGATGCGTTTCATACTGGGGCAACTCCTCCTGCGCAGACTTCCAAATCGTCTACTCATGAGCGGATGGGAGAGCGGACATATCCCGGTCTCGGCTCATCCAAGCGTCAGGATCGTAGACCTCAGGACAATAAGCGTCCACCGGAGCGCCGCAATACACGGCGGCGTGACGATTGATTTTCCTTCGCTCTATTTACCGATGATTATCGGCGTTTGTTTCCATTCGCTGCCCCCTGTTCGCCATTTTTCATTCGGATATGAAAGTGCATAGAAGTCAGATGTCGCTGCTTCTTTATAAAACATTTTTGCCGTGCGTCCGCTCATTTTAGCCGCTGACGCCGGTTTTGTTATGATGGGGAGTGTGGCTTTCTTCCGTGCTGAATTTAAAAGGGTCATTCCGGTTTGATTCAGTGCCAATATTCTTATATATGGCGGCGGCTCAATGGTATCTTCGGCGGTTATGTTGAGCGCGGCACACATGAGCATCCGTCTCAGCCTGGACATGGCGTAGCGTTTTGTTTTTATTTTCAGGAGCATATCTTTAGTGGTCGCTTCTGTCTTCGCAAATTGGGCGATTCGTTTGTCCAGTCCTTCGGAGGCATCCGGTAGTGTAGCAAAGTCTGTGTGCATCCGCAGACGCGCGAGCATGGCAATCTCGCAGTGTTTGGTTGAAATGGGCCCGCGTCCTTCTGCGATTTCTTTTTTGCATATGTGCGCGGCGATGTCCGGCATAATGTCCCAAGGTGTGTCACCTGAAAGGATCATCTTCCTTATTCGTGATGCGGAGTATCCTGTGTCACTGTCATGTGCACCTCCGGTACGCATAACGGTGATGGGCTTAATCTCTGTACCGCAGGCGGTTATGGCTTTGAGATATGCGATGCCGAGCAGGTTGTTCGGTGATCGAAATACATTGGATTGTTCGCCTAGTATTTCATCCGCCGCTTTTTGTTGTGCGGCGGCATAGGGCAGGCCTTTTTTCAGCCAGTCTACGATGAGCGTGTTGGCTTTCGTTGTGGTGATCGCAGTGGCTGCTTCTAAGATGGGCTCAAGCACACCTGTTTCACTGCCGAATGATAGGTAGTCGCAGACGCCCAGATGGTGAAGCAGTGACACGCCTCCATAGGCAAATCTTTCTGCGGAGGATAGTGCAAATGGGGTTGGTAGTTCTATGACGAGGTCAGCGCCGCATTGGATTGCGGTCTGCGCTCTGGAGTGTTTGTTAAAGATCGCCGGTTCGCCGCGTTGTACAAAGTTTCCGCTCATGATGCATACTATGGCGGTGTCTGATCCTAGTGCGTTGCGTGTTTTTGCTATATGTCCGGCATGGCCTAAATGAAATGGATTGTATTCACAAATAATGCCTGCAACTAACATGGTGTGTCTCCTTGATTGTATGTGGCTGTCCATGGTGATTTGCCTGAGTGGTGAGCTTCGAAGAAAGCGACTGTACGGCTCAGGCAAATCACCGTAAGCAGCACCCAGTAATAATAGAAATTGCGCATATTTCACACATTTTTATTGAAATACACGCTCATATGAATTACAATAAACTCCATACATAAGTGTATTCTAAAATAAAACTATTTTCAAGGGGTATTGTAAATGAATGTATTAGTGATCAATGCAGGCAGCTCATCGCTCAAGTATCAACTATTTAACATGGAAACAGAAGCTATTTTAGCAAAAGGTATGTGTGACCGTATCGGTCTGGACGGTCATCTAAAGCACAAGCCGGTATCAAATAAAAAGCCGGTATTCGATGAAAGCATCCCGCTTCCCACTCATGCCGAGGCGATAAATGTCGTCATTGAAAAGCTCACAAGCGCTGATTATGGTGTTATTGAAAGCCTCTCGGAAATCAATGCTGTCGGACACCGTGTGGTCAATGGTGGCCGCAAGTTTTCTGAAAGTGTGCGCATTGATCAAGAGGTAATCAATGCGATTGAAGCTTGCGCTCGTCTCGCTCCACTACACAATCCAGCAAACCTCATGGGTATTGAAGCATGTCAAAAACTCATGCCGAATATCCCACAAATTGCTGTATTTGATACCGCTTTCCATCAGACGATTCCTGATTATGCGCATATCTATCCGATTCCTTATAAATATTTCGAAGATCATGATATTCGCCGTTATGGTTTCCATGGCACGTCACATAGATATGTTTCTAAATTGGCCATTGACTATCTGGGCGGCAAAGTAGAAGGCTCGAAAATCATCTCATGTCACCTCGGCAACGGCGCATCCATCGCAGCCATAAAAGACGGCAAGAGCATTGATACAACTATGGGTGTTACACCACTAGAGGGTGTCCCGATGGGCACACGCAGCGGCAGTATTGATCCGGCGATTGTTGAGATCATTTCTTCTTTGGAAGGTAATATCAGCATTAAAGAAACTATGGAAATTCTCAACAAACAATCCGGCGTACTTGGTGTGTCTTGTCTGTCTTCCGATTTTAGAGATGTTGAAAAGGCTGCCGGGTATGATATTGAGACCGGTCTGAGGATCGAAAGCGCTCCGGTCAATGAATTGTGTAAGCTTGCTTTGGAGATTTTCTGTTATCAAGTCGCCAAGTTCATTGGTTCTTATATCGTGGCGATGGGCGGTGTTGATGCGATCATTTTCACTGCCGGTGTTGGTGAGAATTCACCGTATGCCCGCAGAGTGATCACTGATAATCTCAATGGTATTGGTATTTGCATGAATGAGCCTACTAACCGTTTTAGGGGTCTGGGTAAGTTTGTTGATATCACTGGTGATGATTCCAAGGCCAAGGTGCTTGTCATTCCGACTGATGAGGAGCTTGTCATCGCAAGAGATACGGTTGCTATTGTGAATGGTTAGCAACGTTTAAACAATCAGTAAAACCGTCAAGACGATCCAAGTAAGCGCTGATTAATTTATGCGCCTTGTCTTGACGGTTTTTTGTATCGTTTTCAAATTTTTCCTTGACTTTTGTATCCGGCAATGTTAAAGTGTCAAGGCCGCTTTGAATGGGTTTTGTTAAGTGATGGTCAAAACCATCCGCCCCCGACAGCGAGTCTTAGAATAACTGAGGTGAAAAGAATTGACACATGCCATTATCGAAACAGGTGGAAAACAATACAGGGTCAAAGAGGGCGACGAAATCTTCATTGAAAAACTTGATGTTGACGCCAATGACAAAGTAACATTTGACAAAGTGCTTGCTATCTTTGATGCAGAAGGTGCGCCCCAAATCGGCGAACCCTATCTCAACGGCGCAAAAGTAAGCGCAAATGTAGTCAAAAACGGCAAATCCAAGAAGATCATCGTCTTCAAAATGCGCCCAAAAAAGGGCTACCGCAGAAAGCAAGGCCACAGGCAGCCATACACAAAAGTTCTGATCGAAAAAATCGTCGTTTAAGTGAGGTGACAACATGGCACATAAAAAAGGTGTAGGTTCAACAAAGAATGGTCGCGACAGTAAGTCTAAACGTCTCGGACCAAAGCGCGCTGACGGACAGTTTGTTCTGGCCGGAAATATTCTTGTAAGACAACGCGGCACAAAAATCCATCCCGGCACAAATGTCGGTTGCGGCAATGACTATACGCTCTTTGCATTAAAAGACGGCAGAGTCAAGTATGAGCCGATGGGTCGTGATCGCAAGTGTGTTTCCGTTTATGAGGAAGCCGCACAGTAAGTCCCGAAATCTTGATTTTCTAAAAACGCCGTGAAAACGGCGTTTTTTTGTGCAACCAAACATTGCCAACAATATAAAAATGCTATATAATGTTTTCGAATATTTATAATATGCTTCATACGCATTATTTCAGTTTCGTTTTGGCTTGGTTGCGTGGTGGGGTATTCATTGTGGAAGGAGAAATTTATGCGCGTAAAAATAACTGCCGACAGCACCTGCGACCTACCTGCCAATCTCGTTGAGCGATATGGCATTGGACTGACACCACTTTACATTATCAAAGATGATAAGCAATACAAGGACAGACTAGAGATCACTGTACGTGACATCTTTGAATATGTCGAAAGCGGCAAAGGTATGACCCGTTCAAACGCCATCAATGTCGCAGAGTACCACGAATATTTTAGCAATTGGCTCAATGAATGTGACGCAATTGTCCACATCAGCATTAGCAATCATCTTTCAGCCTGTAATCAAAGTGCGCAAATTGCTGCAAAAGACTTCGAAAATGTATATGTCGTTGACTCCCTCAATCTTTCCACCGGGAGCGGACACTTGGTACTCGATGCGGCGATTATGGCCGAGCAAGGCATGGCACCTGAAGAAATTGTCAGCAATCTCGAAAGACTTGTTCCAAATGTTGAAGCAAGCTTTGTCATCGGAACATTAAAGTATCTTCATCTGGGCGGCCGCTGCTCCAGTTTGCAAGCGCTTGGCGCCAATCTACTCAAGCTCAATCCTTGTATTGAGGTCAAAGATGGGAAAATGAGTGTCGGCAAAAAGTATAAAGGCAAATTTGATAAAATCATTCTTGATTATGTTGGAGATCGGCTCATAGGGCGTGAGGATATTGATCATAAACGCATTTTTGTGACCTATCCGCCCACGGTGAGTAAAGAGCTCATTGATAAAATTGTCGAAAAAATAAAGTCAATCCGTCCGTTTGACGAAATCATCTGTTGTGAAGCCGGATGTGTTATATCAAACCACTGCGGCCCTACTTGTGTGGGTATTTTGTTTTATCGTAAGTAGGTGTGTACCCCGCTTACGTCAGCTTCGCTGACAGCTCCCTTGGGAGGAAACCAAAAAAATAACGTCCGGAAGAATCACAACGATACTCCGGACGTTTGTTGTATTTATAAATCAGTGACGCACAACTTCAGAATATCTCACTTCGATCAGATTACTCTTCAAAGTCAGAATTAATCAAGTCACACAATGTATCCACTGCCACAACCTCATCTTGACCATCGGCAATAATGTTGACCGTCTCACCTTGAGCTACGCCTAAAGACAAAACCCCCAACAAACTTTTCGCATTGACTCTGCGCTCTTCTTTTTCTATCCAGATGCTGCTCTTAAACTCATTTGCCTTCTGGATTAGGAATGTTGCCGGTCTTGCGTGAAGCCCCACTTGCTTCATGATCGTTGCCTTCTTCTCGTACATTAGAATTCCTCCTGTGTTGCAAGTATAAATTCTCTCTAAGAAGAGGGGGATTCAACTTCCCTCTTGCCCCACCACTTTACCAAATACGCACTCTAACGTCAATAGCAAATGTCTGATTTACAAAACTTAGTCACGATTTATTGATAATTTTAATACACTTCATTATTCACATTAAAATATAAAATTGCATGACCGGATAAAAATCGTTATAATCGAATGCGCAAAGATTTCAATGTAAATTTCGCGCCATAGATCATCGTTTATGACTGTGCATAGGAGGAATGCGTCACATGAGCGAACCAATAATCGGAATTCATCGTGCCAAAACTTGGCAAATCGGCCTATTTGCACTCAATGATGTCGCCATCAACTTTTATTGGATGATGATGACATTTATGGCCTTTTATTTGCAAGGAGTTTTAGGACTCACTGTTGCACTCGCATCCTTTTTACTCGCAGCTCTCAACATTTTTGACGGCATCACAGACCCCATTATAGGCTATATCATGGACAAAACCAGCGGCAAATTCGGAAAATTCAGACCCTTTATGGCTGTAGGAAATTTAGTTATGGCCATAAGTCTTACTGCACTTTATTTCACAAGCTATGCATCCGGCACACTTGTTCTGGCATTAGTTATTGCAAGCTTTATTGTCTATGACATCGGCCTAACCTTGCAAGCGAATGTTACACGCTCTGCAATAACCGTGCTGACAAATGATCCCAAACAACGCCCCACCTTTGCTGCTTTTTCTACAGCTTTCAGCGTCCTTTTGGCCATTGGGGTCGCTATGCTCGTCAGCAACCTACTCGAACCGATGCACGGCGGCTTGAATATTGATATGTTCCGCCACTTCTTTATCATCGTGATTATCGCCTCTGCCTTTTGCACTATTTTGGCAATAATAGGCATACGCACAAAAGACAGACCCAAATATTACGGTGTCGCACCGGAATCCGCACAAAAGGTCAGGTTCAGAGAATGCATCGGCGTTTTAAAACATAACAAAAATGTGCTCATGTTGGTGGTCTGTGCATCAACCGATAGATTGTTTTCCCATATTGCAACAAATGCTGTAATTATGGTAATGATTTTCGGAATCATCAGCGGAGACTACGCACAATTTGGACAAAGCAGTATGTTGGTCGCTGCACCCAGTATTGGCCTCGCTCTTTTAACGACAATCTGGTATGCACGTAAATATGGCCAAAAAAGCGCATTGCTCTTCGCAAGCAAAGGCGCTATGATTGCAAATGTAGTCATTTTTTTGGCATTTGTCTTCTTAGATCCCACGACACTTGACTTTGCAGCTTGGACAACCTTCACAATTGTGTTCTTTGTGGGACTCGCTGTGCGAGGCGGTTTTATGACTGTGGGTAGCCGTATTGTTATTCCGATGATTGCCGACTGCGCAGACCATGAGGTTTATCGTTCCGGCAAATATGTGCCCGGAACCATCAGCGGCTTATTTACCTTTGTAGATAAAGTCTTCGGCTCACTGAATGTATTAATCGTCGGTGGACTTTTGATCATCGCCGGATATGGAGAGACCTTCCCCACTCCGGATACGCCTTATTCTTCCGCAATTTTCATAATAGCTATGATTTGTTATATAGGTCTTCCGATGCTTGGTTGGATCATCAACCTCATAGCTTTAAGGTTTTATGACCTTACACCCGAAAAAATGAATGAAATCAGAATGTCAAAGGAGAAAAAACATGAGTGAAATAATCGAAAAAGTCAAAGCATATTATGGTGAGCAGCTGCAAAACAACAATGATCTTAAATCTAGCGCTTGCAGTTGCAACGAAGCCCCACCTGCAGCCGTCAGAAATATCTTACCGCTTATTGCCGATGAGATATTGGAAAAGTTCTACGGTTGCGGCTCTCCCCTGCCTCCGATGCTAGACGGTATGACTGTGCTTGATTTGGGCTGCGGAACCGGCAGAGATGTCTATATTGCTTCTAAACTTGTTGGTGTATCGGGCTGTGCCATCGGTGTGGACATGACCACACAGCAGATCGAAATCGCCAAGAAGTATAAAGAGACACAGCGTGTGCGTTTTCATTTTGAAACATCGAATGTACAGTTTCTTCAAGGGTATATTGAAGATTTAAAGTCACTGGGCATTGCTGACAACAGTGTGGATGTGGTTATTTCTAACTGTGTTATCAATCTCTCCCCGAACAAAGAACAGGTATTTAGGGAAATATATCGCGTGCTTAAGCCGGGTGGTGAATTGTTCTTTTCGGATATTTTTGCAGATCGGCGCATCCCGGAGACATTGACAACCGATCCGGTGCTGCGCGGTGAGTGTCTGGGCGGCGCACTTTATGTTGAAGATTTCCGTAGACTGATGGCCGCATGTGGCTGGGTCGATTTTCGCTATACTGATGTCCGCAACCTTGAGCTGCACAGCCCGGAGATTGAGGATAAAGTTGGATTTGTCACTTTTTCATCCCGCACGGTTAGGGCTTTTAAACTGGATGACTTGGAAGATATTTGTGAAGACTATGGACAAGTGGCTTATTATGACGGCAGCATTCCGGATCATCCGCATTTCTTTGATCTTGATGACCACCACCGATTCTTCACCGGAAAACCCATGCTTGTTTGCGGAAACTCGGCATCTATGGTTTTAAATACCCGATATAGCAAGGCTTTTAAGGTAATAGGTGACCGAACCATGCATTTTGGTGCTTTTGATGGCTGTGCTACAGATGATACTTGCGATACAGTATCGTCCGGTGCATGTTGTTGATCTAATGGAGGGTAAAAAAGCATGAACAAATACATCATCGCCGGAACGCAAGTAGATTCTGTCGAATTGAAATGCTTGGTGGTCAGCAGAGGCGTTAAGGTCGATAAGGACATCTACAAGAAGTTTTCCGCAGACCACCGATTGAGCATCAGTCCTTTAACTTGCAATTGCATGTTTTTTTCAGACGGTACTGTCGCACATTTGACGGACATGGGGTTTCATTTGCGTTATTTGACCGGCCTTTTGTCTTGGGATAACTTAAAACTACTCAAATATGCGCAACAGCTTGAGACCCCTCTTCTAAATTAGTATGTATATCTCTCTCGTACTCGCTTATTCGCAGTATTTCGCAATATTTCATTTTTCTGTTTGTGAGATTTTAGTTAATGACGCATTGCGAAGCCTTGAAATTCAC
>Ga0123355_10003619_pt1 | contig 22255 bp, 13 predicted proteins | sample TergutEmb28metaG_3_FD_89872 | JGI IMG/M metagenome (GOLD analysis project Ga0123355, IMG submission 89872) | Embiratermes neotenicus P1 segment gut microbial communities from Petit-Saut dam, French Guiana - Emb289 P1 | ecosystem: Host-associated > Arthropoda: Insects > Digestive system > Gut ... | reverse complement strand
CGTAACAGTCCAAACCCGGACACATGTTTATATGAACTTTTTTGATCACAAAGACCTAGGAAATCACCTCCTGAAGTTATGTCCCAAAGTCGTGAATCACCCTGTATATCATGTCATTCTGCATTGTATATTATCAGTATGCTGCTAAGTAGTGCCACTTTGTCAGTGCTGCTGCAATTTTCTGAGCTGTATATGCAGTTTTACTGGAATCAGATACGCAAAATTATTAATGGTGATGCAGGAAGAGGTGGAATAAATGAAACAACTGATGTATCAGGCAGATAATAATGAATTTTATTGTTTCTTAAATATTCAGGAAATTCTTTTGCACTCTTTCATCTTTACTTTTCTACGTCATTTTTATTTGTAAACCCCATCCTCTTGTTATTAAGAACACAAAACCATCTTAGTGAAGCATATGTGGCTATTACATCAAACTCTCATGAAATTAGTCTTTTGGGGGGGAGGAGTTGTGTATGGTCCAATATGGAAGTTTTAAGTAAAAGGAACAGGATGTAACACACAACAACCAATGCCATCTAACAGTTTCCTCACAAATTTATTTTATCTAGCAACCGTTACCAGAATACTAAGAATATTCTGGGGGAGGGGCAGGGACTGAAATAATTACAGTAACTTTGTTTTGGGTATGAATATGAAACTGTGTACACAATACACACTTCAGGTTGCACTGGGTAAACAGCAATGCAGTTCAATACAGCTGCTGAAGCCTAATTTCTATGTATTTTTACATGATCTGTACTGCCAATTACTTGAATGACTTGAATGCTGTGACACTAAATTAAGTTGGTTTGGTTTTGTAAAACTACAACCTCAAAATTTACAATTTGTCTACAATATAATTATGGTTAAACAAGTATAGATATGCTGTGAAAGATGATGATTTGAACAGCTGGAGAAAAGCACACTTAATTACCAGCTGATGCATGTGATAAAAGCTCCCATGATAACTGCCCCCATTGTGTTAGCATAATCAGTCTTGGGGCTCAGACACCATAATAAATAGTCCACAAATATGCAAGCTGTTTTGGTCATTCAAATCATCTCTCCAACCATTAGGAGATAGGGTACATTCAGTACAAATAAAATTACCAGAAAAAATTGATAGGTTCTTGAATTCATATACACATTTTAAACAACAGATGAGATATGCATGTGAACATCCCAGCTAATTCCAGAGCAAGGAGAAGGTTTCTATGTCACCCACATCTGGTCTCAGTCATTACAGTTCAACAAAGATGCTACAAGTAATACACATATTTCTACCCTATATGATACAAAGAAATCAAAACTTTTAATGAGAGATTGTGACTTGTAACCTGTACACAGTTTAAATTCTTCAATGTATAAGTGAATTACAATATCATAGCCAGCCAACCAACAATTAGGAATGTTCCCCCAACAGGTGTCAGCCACCGCAGCTCACTCCTCCCTGTGAGAGCATGGTAATAGCAGGTGCCACAGAACAGAACCATTCCAAGGACTAGGAAAGAGCCACTCTGTGGACAGGAGAAAACATTAATTTTGGTTTTAAAATCTGTACTAACACTCAGGTTGTTGATCAGTTTTGACCACCCATTTCCTAGCACTTTTATTCTGCACATTTGTCTTGTCTTTCATTTTCACTCACTCCTTATGTTTATTCTTGGTTTATTTGTGACACATTCAGCTGCTAAGATTATTCACTCTTCAATGACATGAGTAGTGAACCATGTATTGTGAAGGATGAGGAAAGTGGGTGTGACCTAATGCAAGGTACCATGCCAGGGTTTGCTTGGAGATGGGGAATCATGAAAAGCCTATGGATAATCTCCAGGTGAACAGTTGAGCCTAGGACCTCACGTGCTGGAAAAAGGTGTGCTAACCACCTGACAATGATGTTTGGTCCTTACATTCACCTGTATCCAACATCACTGGATATATGACACTCTAAGTGTTCTGTTTGTCTTTATTCAAGAATGGTCATTCTGATCATAACCACAGAGGGTGCAGAAAATGTGACCCCCACCCCCCCTTTCTAATTGGTTTTCATCGATTCTAACACTAAGACATCTTCCATATAAGCATGTATGCAAACTCTGGCAATGCAAATTCAGTCACTCCAAATCCATTGCAATAGGAAAGATGTAACAATATAATGCTAGTAAGAATATGCTGATTTCAGTACATTTAATTATTAACACTGGAAGAAACCTGCAGCTAATCAGGTACATAACAGACCTGATACTTTTAAATACACTTCATGCTGCAAGCCCCAGTGAAGATGGCAAGCGTGCAAAATGAGTAGCTGTGTTGCAGTTTGTCCACAACAAATGAAAATTTCCTTATATAGTATTGAGAGATACTGCAGGTATCATTTTGGAATGACAAAAAGGAAAAGTCAAGAAACAATTTTCTTGAGTTCTATTTTCAGTCACATTAGTAGATACAGACTGCCTGTAATGACATGACAAATTTAAATCTTCATTTGCAACAAAGAGTCCACCATGATAATAAAATAATTATACCTATACCCAACGGAATGAAATATAATTGTTTTTTCTGGAACTTGTTTTCACAAAACATTTAAACTTGCTCTTGGATTGCATTCTTTAACATGCTATTCTGACACTATTCAGATGTATGCAGTTTTTCTGATACAATGTTTGTAACATGGTAAGTTTTTATAATGCGGACTTGTTAGCACCTCACCAAACCCCAGGCTGGAGGACCTCCACTTACTGATTGTCTGCAATTGCTTATTCAATATATTTGTAGCTACTGTCCACATCTGGAGGCCACCTCCTCTGAAACCTGAGACTCATCATTCTGTGTTGACTGGGACGCACTTATCAGAGGCAATTTTTATGCAGTGCCTGATACTTGGAAATCAGGAATGTCATTCACAACAGATGCATATCCAAAATGCAGAGTTCTTTACACACAAATAAGTCCCCTGTAGTACTTTAGAGAAAAAGTTCTGGAACATTCATATTAGGGATTTGCATTTGTGTTACAGCACACCACTTTCCACAACTAACAGGGCATTTCAAATGGACTTGAATAGACTCTGTCACTATGCATGTCCTTCAATACACCTACAAGAAATAGATGTCATATAAAAAATGCTTACAGAGGGTCCACTGTGACCAACTTTTCAACATTAGCAATTCTGCTTCTGTTTATGCTTAATTCACATTTATATTGCCCCTAAAGCAAAGTCATAAATTATCATTTTGGTGTATGCATTATACCAATAATCTAAATCTCCACTATCCCAGAGTTTGTGGCATATGTCAGGTTTTATTGTTTGGAGACTTAGTAATGCCACAATGTGTTTAGTGGGGGGGGGGGAACCAGAATAATCAAGAAATGTTAATTTCCTTCTCAGTGTTCATACAGTCAGTCATAAACTTTTCATATTAAAAATCAATGACACATGACTAAAATGTTGAAATGTTGAATTCCAGTCACATTTTTAACCCCACAACTCAGCATTCAAAATAACACCCCTGTTCCAGTTCTAGTACCAAGTATTATTTTTTCTGCAACATATGGTCACAACCCACAGACAATAATTTGCTTTGCCAGAAATTGCTAGGAGGATATAAACAGTTGTGGCTACAATTACACTCACCATGCTTACATGTGTGGACTGAACTTTAATACAGATATGACATGCAATGGGCTACTCACAGTGCTCTCACAGAACATCTGTAAATTTGTCAGTTGAAGTCACAAAAACTTTATCATAAAACATACCAAAGTGGGTTTACTTCTCATGCCTGTGCCTCTTCCTTCTTGGCCAATAATGCATGAAAATCATTTACATTTCACGTATCCCTCTGTATGAAAACAGTACTACAATTAGGGGTTTCGCGAATTGGGTGCATCTCAATGGTCAGTTTCTTTGATGCTTGCAACTCTAAAAGAGAGTAATAAATTGAAAACCTTGAAATTTTCCCGAAACTCGCAAAATTAATCACAAAAAAATTAAAAATGCGTTAACATAAATTTAATAACTAGACACTTGCCGTTTTTGGCCAGCGGCATAATGGAACACCAAAAAGTGCCAGAGTATGCAGGAAATGGTATCGGTTGGCTGTTTCGTATATCTTCTTTAATTCTTCTCTACCTTCCTTCGGATATAATGCTGTAACAACACAAAAAAAAAAACAAGACTTATGGTACGGACATCATATTGCATATATACGTTTACGAAAAGAATTAGAAATTTTTTGTTACACCGAATACGGTGTTTCGATCGCAGGATTCTACCATGTGCTCCATAAGCTCCCAGTACAACCGCAGATACTCCAAATACGCCTGCCAAACGTACGAAAGAACTTCCGGGATAAAAGTGCTTCCAAATAGGATATGTGCACACTGGCGACGGCTGTGGAACAACAGGTGGAGGTGGCAATTCCTTCTTCTTTGGTATCATAGCAGTTCCCTGAGAAGAAACAAATGAGCCCATTCCACTTTAAAGGTTATGTCCCTTACAAATGGCATATACCAAAATAACGATCTGAACATAAACGTACCATCACTTTTACATATTCAATAGTTCCCGCTACAAGAGGATTTTGCAAGACAAAATTAAAGGCATCCTGCAACACCATGATGACTATCACATTTACTATTTGCGACTATACACATACAAACTGTACCGGCAGCGCTCAGATTTGCGTACATGTCATTTACTGCACACAGATCACAGATAGCGGATACATTGTTGTTTTCAAAGTTAGTCAAATTATGTAATGTGCTACTAGACGTTCTGTGGTAATGTCGGCCAGCGATAAACCATTCACGAACATATGCATGTCCGTACCAACGTTTACATTTAAAATATACATCTTGCGTTCCTCACGGAAGTATGAAAGGAAGGTTTACAAAAACTGTTCTTATAGATTTCATTGTACAGTCCAGCGATTAAGTGTCTTTTGAAAATACAAATCTTTTGGGTAGTGTGCGCTTTGTATACTGATCAAATGTGTTGAATATATTGCAGTACGATTTTGACTGAACACACAACAGTACCATCATGCCAGATTGGCAGTTCTGAGGAATGTGGCACTTGTGCGCGAGGGAAAAGCAAAAATGGGTTTAAGTTGTGCGTTGTACAGAATTTGATGTGCAGCATTCAAACGCGTTTAAGAGGAACAGAAATGGAACGTGTACACGGCAGATAAAGGTATGGAACTTCTATAATTTTTATAATTTGGACTGTGTTTGTCGTGTCCTAGATGCATACATTCATACATACATATGTGAAGCATTCCTAAGGTACAAAATTTGGTCAAAGTGACAAGAAGGTGTAGAATAAGTAATAAAAATTTAAAAAAAATACAAAACATACAGTATTAAGTACTATAAATATCTCGCATACAGTATCCACATGTTACAACAAATTTGTTACATAAAATTAATAATTTTATTATGAGTCATTTTTAAACAATAGCCCTCAGCAGAGGCAACAATCAAATGAAAAAAGTACTAAATGCTGTTATAAACAATTTCATTGTACAACTATATGCACAAAGATCCGCACTTAGTAATTGCCTTAGAATGTTACTGATTAGGTGGTGGTGGCACAAATTACCTTGCTGGAGATGCTAGATGAAAAATGTTGAAAGTACAATATAGTTGGCATTTTTTTATTACTCATGGCTATCTGCAGTCCATTGGACTAGCCTGTGAATCCTGCTGGCCAATATATGCAATAAAATGCGCGTGTATGTATTTGTGTGTGTTTCTGTGTGCATAATTGAAAATATTACCAACCCAGTTGTAAAGGAATGTACACATGTTATTAAAATCAAGACCTTTTAAATTTAAACCCCCAAATTAGGTGTATATATTGGAGCAGATGGTTTGTTGGCATTTGTTCACAATATTTAATACACCACTTTGTGAAAATATGTGGTCAGCCAGCAAAGCTACTTTAATACCTTTTTTCCAGCTTTATCAGTTGCTAGATTTGTTTCCCTTTCCTAGATGGAACTGAGGTCGAATTATTCTGATTGTCAAGGTGTTAGCTCCGAGGGACTGTACACTTCTGAATTGCTTTGATATTGATTTAAAAGTAAGAGAAAAGAATTAGTTATGCTTTATAGATACTGTATAGTACACAGACATGAAATACATGGTTTATACAGCTGCGTATTTATATATATATATATATATATATGTACACACATGTGTGTGTGTTGTATTTTACATATATATATACATACACAAGGTGGTTCAAATATGACCGAGACTGAATGCGGCTTGTTTACACACAAATAGTCTCAGTCATATTTGAACCACCTTGTGTATATATAGGTATATATATATAGATCATAAATCATACTACACAGACCAAAGTATGCAAAGGTCTTTACATCAAAAATAACTAAAAATATAACATTATCTATAAGCTTTCATTAAATAAAAATTAATTTTTGGTTTGATATGGACTGATGAAACACTACAGCCATGTACATTAAGTTTTATATAGTTAGGTTTACAATATGATCATCACATGAGGTTTTTACAGCTGCTGCTTTCTGGCAGAAAATGTGGCAGAACTTGCTAAGGAAAATGGAAGACTTCAAGCCTATTTTAGCCCACTTTTCATACTTAAAGCAGATATAGGTTGCATTACTGTGCACAATTTTCTACTGTCAGAAAAAAAAGTGCTGATAACTATATTAGGGTGCTGATTCCCATTTCTCATACTGTATTATCTTATAGTCCTAGACCTCTTGGTTTCCAAATTTTTATCAACAGTCTCTCCAGTATATTCTGTTATGTCCACATTCCTCTGAATTTTAAGTACCCATACCAATATTTTCACTGTTGTCCATTTTCCTGCATTCAGTGAGCATTAATCTTTGTTCTGCCAAGCTTATTGTGTAATAGCATGAGTTAATATATTTTCTCTAGAATAACTTTAAATTCCCATATCTTGTTGAAGACTCTCACACCTGTTCAGTGCAGAGGTGACTATTCACAGACCCTTGTGTAGCCTCTTTAATGTGTTTGAAAGTACATTCAGCTACTGTGGCAGAAACCTATAGGTCATATCAGAGAGGTTGGAGACCGGTGGATCCAGAAATTCTGCACAATGGTACCTAAGGAATAGACAGATACTCAGATGGAAGCCCTCAAAGGAACAAGGGCATCACTGATTACAATCAAACTATCCATGTCTATCTACTTATTTACACAATATTATATATGAGACTTCCTTGTCAAAATTATGTGTTCATTTCTTACCTTTGAACATTCTACAATAAATTCCTGTTAGGACACCACTCATCACCCACCACAAATACTAGCATTGAAATAAGGATAATTACAAAATTAAACCATTTTTCGTTCTTATTCTTATTATTATGTCAAATCCATTTTCTTTATTTTCCATGTTTGCTGTATTTCCATTACATTGATGATAATGCATTGTGTGGTATGCAAAACACCATGATCTTGAGGGTAAAAGAAAAAGCTAAACTGTGGGTATGAGATCTGAACTTTACATTTGCTTCTGATCCTATCTGATGGCGTTTGCACTGTGTGAAAGTAGGATGTGTTGCCAGTGTTTCAGAGGAGACTGCTGTCTCCCTCCTTGGGATCAAAGTACAATGGGATACATATGCATGGCTTCACTCAGATTCACTTGAGCACAGGGCCTGAATTGGGAAGAGTTAGAAATTGACTTTTTAAGGGCCCCATCATTTTGGGTTTAGCTCTTATAGCAAATCCTTCATGATTACTCACACTAAAATGATGCAAGTTTTGAAAGGTATGACTCCAAAATGGCTCTTCTATATTACTGGTATATTGAAATAAAGAATCAACATTTTTCAAACACTTCAAACAAGCTTCTTTTATTTACTCATGATGATATTTATTCTAGTCTGTTCTTCACATAATAATGTAAAAAGTTCAGTGTATACAAATATAAATATCTGTAACAATGCCAGGATGCATTAGTATGGTCGATAGCGGTGACCATAGAAACGATCACCCTGACGATAACCACCACCTTCACTACCCTGATTATGTCCCCTGTCATTTCGTGAACCCCAGTTCTGATGACGTCTACCCCGAGCAGACCAATCAAAATTACGTCGTGGCTTATTGTACCATGGATCAACAATAGGTGGAGTACACACTCTACCTTTGTACTGAACAAACTCTTCATCAGCTTCTGTGTAGCGGTCAGCAAACTCTGCTTCACATGTAGCTAAAAACTGTTTCTGTTCCTCTGTCAATATAACCCCTCCTGCATGGCCTTCTCCACCTCCTAAGGTCTCTTCTGCTGTCATATTTAGTCACTATCTTTAAAAACTTGGTGTGTCACAAAACTTAAGTAATGAAGGCACCAGATACGTATTTGCAGTCACTATAGTATGTATACAGTTTTGATTAAAGTTTTTTTTTTATTTTTTTATAGTGGTCCTTTCATTTTCAGTTCATCAACTTTTATACGACTTTGGCACAATCATCAAAGAATCTGAAACTATCAAATAATCTGTATTATATTTGTGGTATTCAGTCCAGAATAACCTTGCCATTTATTTCTCTTCTTATACAGAAGTAGTTACCAGTATAATAGATTGAATCTTTGTAAAAGAAGCAACATCTGTGACTTAAAACATGTTAACATAATCATAATACACATTCTTATTTTTTGGTGCTGTTGTCCAGCTGCAAGGAACAATCATTTGCAAATCAGATTTGCCAGAATTGACAGTGAATCCAACTAAAAAAAATGTGTCTCCAGGTTTTCTGTCACCAGTATGAAACTCTGAAACCTTTCTGCATATTTGTAAAAGTTCAGTTTCTGTCAGTAAAACTAAATCTCAAACACTATAACACTAAAATGAAATGTCACAGCCCAACCCCCATGAACGTGCCCATAAACACAGCTTCAAAGTCTGACTTTGGTGCTGTAAGTATTTTGTTGAAGCTGAATTTTGAATGAAATTAAAAGAGAAAACCTAAAGTTTCTGTCACTAAAATGAAAACTCAAACCTTAACCTTTAGAGAATCCAATACTTTTCTTTTGTCATCCTACTGGAAAGCCTCAAGTTGGTGGATTAAATGTGAAAGTGTACAATTTATCACGGAATTGAAAATGTATCGCTTAATCTTTGTGGATTACAATTTCTTTTCCTCTTGTCATCATACTTCAAAGCCTCAGGTTGGTGGTTTCAGAGTTTGTTGGTTGTGTCATGTACTTCTGGTAGAATGACTCAGTGTGTGCACTGTGTTGGCAACCCTGATCTGACTTGAGAGTCTGCAAGATGTGAGTAGCTTAAAAATGGTGATTTGGATAACAAATAAGGATACTTCAAGGTGTTAGTTACTGAAGGTTTGTAAAGGTTATGTCGAAGAATAATAATAAATGTCAAGGGTATCATGTACTCGAGGGCACTTCTGCCCTGCAACTTAGTATACACTACATTTAAATCAGGTTCAGGCACACTAATTTCTATATGGTACCTTCTCAACCACAACTGAAGACAAGAGTAATGTAAATAAATTTTAAACTGTTATACTTACAACTTTCACTGAGTATGTTATCTAAAATCAGTCCATAAAAACCTTTGTCTGACGCTATCTTACGGTCTGAAACAGCTGATTTCAAAGGTTCAAAAATCCTGTGAAGAAATTGTTAAAATTTAGAAATTTACTAAGCATTTAACTACCAGATGTCAGATTAACATCATCAGCAATGCTCATGCTATTTCATCATATGTAAAAGTATGGGAATCTTATTATGCAGCCTTACCATCCTACGTGGTGGCCACAATGTGAACATAAACAGTGCTTCCATGCATAACCAGGATACCAAGAAAATTCACTATGCCACTGGAAAGGATCAAGAGATACATATTATTCTCTGGAATATGTGAATGAAGGGAAGCAAACTTGGAAGAAGAGTCACATGCATCAACTATGTCGATAGTGTCACTACTAATTATATCGAGCTGCTATAATCAGACAAAACATACTTCGTCCACTCCGATGCAATTTGATTTGTTTACAACCACCACTCGAAACCTTATACCCAGCGGATTTTCTAGAAGTTGAACTGCAACACTTTCTTTTCGAAAAAGTGACTGATTTCTATGAATCAGTGCCTCTGGACTAAAACGGTCATGAATGTAACTGGAATCTGCAATGTCAGCACCGCAACGTCGACAGATCAAATAATCTAAAACGGCAAAACGAACAAAAATACAGGCCCAGATATATTAGCATGAGAAACAACTTACATCGTATATGACTTTACTGATTGAACTATCGGTAACAATTTTAACACACGTTTACAATTACCTGTGCTTTCTTCTGTATGACGACTTAGCCCTTCGAAATTTGGAACAATTACCGAAATACTAATAAAATATAACAAAAGTTCTCTCCACCTATCGTTCCACATATCCAACATTACAAAACGAATGACTCGTCTCCTGTACCAATAATGGCGGAAGTGTGTCAGCTGTTTTTAACGGAAAGGTAGTTACGTCCGGATGCGCTTTTATGTATAATAAATTCCGTCAGTATTTACCCCACGGTCTGCACTCCACGTCATTGAACTTCTGCTTTTGACTAGTTGTTTACCTTCATACTATTCGACATTTCGGCGATTTGAAAGTAGTCATTTTGTTACTTCCATTACAACCGTGCATGAAAAGAAGCAATACAATACAAAAATTGATTTCCGATTTGATTTTAAACGTTATATCATAATCCTGGCATTATGCTTGGTTCCTAAATGTATGTTTTGCATATGGTTCATTAACGCAGTTGATACTGAATTTAAATACAAGCATGTTACTAAAGTCAGTGTACTTTCAAAATGAACTGTAAATTGAAATACCGAATCGCTCTTAAATAAAATGCATAATGTCACATACCGTATAATTATGCATTTTTAATCACCTGATAAATTTTGAGTTGTATAATTGATCATGTGAGATACATTTCGATAAGTTCGATGCGATCAATGTTGGCTGCCCTGAAAGACCAGTACTATTTGTTCATGAACTACCCAAAAGATGGAGTAACGGGGGCTATCCGAGGGCTTTGTATGGTGAACTGCAGCTGTGTTCAGTATATACTCGTTACACCTGACGTGCATTTAAAATACGTTTAAATGAACCATTGTCATGGAGGGATTTCCACTTACAAACAACTTTTACAATGAAACTTTCGAACAGAACTGATGACTGACCGAAAAACTATATTTGCTGTTGAGGTTGCAGTTTCTTTTATAATATTTGTATGTAATTATGAATGTTAAGGACATGAACAATTTTAAAGTCAATTGCATTAGTGAATGACACTTAGTAAGAAAATTTATTAGGAAGTGTCTGCAAAACGTGTTACGTAAAGAAGGTCCATCGAATCCGGCTTATGACGTGTAACTGCCATAGTGATCGTGACGTCCACATTTAATAAAGATAATCCAACAATGCATTCCACAGAGGTCATACATACTGGTGTATGTAAACACTCATTTTCTCGTCTTCTCCCAATCCCCAGTTTTAACACTACTTGAAGAACCTGTAGGCTTTTAATACTGTGGTAGTTACATTTTGTGTGTAGACTTTCGGCTGATTGAATTTCCCACAGCTTTATATTATACAATTGTAATTTGGTAAGGAGACAAGTAAGAATGAAAAAAATGAAAGAGGAAACCCAGTTCTCATTTTGTTTGCGAATGCGGTCGCTTGAAGAGCGTTTCCTCACACCAGGCTTCGAACGTTAGCTGCGACCAATGAGGAAATATAGGTCAAGCGTCGTTGAAGCAACCAATGGGAGTGCAGAGCTTGAGGTCACGTGTGTTTGTTGTTATCTGTCAGCTGTTGGACCCGGGAACCGGCCGGTGAATTTTGCAGCCAGCAGCTGAGCTCGACAATCCAGCCAGTCACGGAGCAGGCCGGCGACAGCCAGCTGATTGGATCAGTGTTTCTGTAAAACGACCCGACGTTAGAGTTGCTTGTGGAATATCTTTGCGTCACTTCATTATGATACCTCCATATTGTAGAACACTCTTGTTAATGAATGCCAGTTGTTTGAAGAAGAGTTGTTACTTCCAAGGATATGAACAAACGTTGCCATCCTATAGATGGTGTTATATTGCCGGTGTGGTTTCGTGAAGACAGGGCTGTTTGTGATAAAGAAGCGAAAGACGCAGGTGACAGTTACTCTTACAGGATTTTAGTGGATCTGAATGCGAAAGAGAAAGGTTATCTCTGAAGAGGATTTTATTTCATTTTAGTGCATTGTGAATTGTGTATGGAGATTCTTTAACGAAGTCGTTTAAATACTTTATACAGAAACTGGTTTCTTTGGAAACAATTATTTGCCCAATTGTAACTGTGGATTAAAGCTGAAATTGGTGCGATTTAGTGACCTACTTGCCAGTGGTGTCATTGCTGGAATTGAGGCGGGAACGCTGGTCTAGTTCATTAGATTAATTTTCGAGGGGTATAGCAACATTAATGATCTGAACAATGTCTACCGGGAAAAGATTGGCAAAACGTTCCATTATAGGGACTAGAGTTTGTGCCCAGGGAGAGGACGGTAAATTTTATTCCGGTGTTATTCACGCTGTAAAAACACCAGGAAACTCAGATGGTTTTACAAATGCTGCTGGAGAAACGAAATACTCAGTACGTTTCGATCCGCTACCTGGAAACAACAAACGGCCTGTACCCGCAATGAGAGAATACAGGGAAACTGAACTGATCGGTCCCGGCTTCCAAGCCGTGACAGGATTCAGACTTTTACCAGGACAGAAGGTTTTTCTCACCTACAATGGTCGAGAAATTTCCGGGGAAGTGACGTCGCATCAGCCTCAACTTGATGAAGTTATCGTCAATATAACACCGCCAGGATACGAGGTGAGTGTGGGTTGTTTTGTCAGATGATTTGGTGGTTGGATGGGTGTAAGTTGTGATCAGCCGTGGAGTTATTAACTTTGGTTGTAAATTAAATTAACAAATCTACGAGAATGATGACATAGATACAAAGATATTGGTATTTATTCCTTACCACACGGTCGGTGTGCGGTATTGCTTATCTTTTAACACCTCATAGTGATCACGTGAAAGATAATGAAGCTTGCAGATTTCCTTAATATGCCAGTCTGTGGTAGATATCAGACTGGCGTTTTCGTACAATAGATTTCATACGTTGTAATTACATGCACGTCAATTCAGTCTGTATACTGAGCTGAGCTGTTTCGCAATATAAATTGACCTTACGCTAGTGGCAGTGGTATAGGCGTAAGCAGTCATCTGTTCGTAAATGAAGCATGCTGTCGGTAGAAGGGTTGTCGTAATATCATAGTTCCGTTAGTATTGAGTGATGTGTTAAAATCGGACGTTGGATAAAGGCATTTTGAAATCCTGCTTCCGTGTTTAAACCATTGGCACCATGGTGGCTACGTCAAGTGCTGTAATATGAAGTGCGTGTACTATAAATGTGCATGGCTGTATCCAGGCGCCCCGTATGTTTTTCATCTTACAAAGTACGAACATACATGAGTCATTTCTTCGGTTTGGCATGTGGTAGATGCTGTTAATTCAACTTATATTTCAGCAATGTTATGCTCTTTTGTACTGGTGAAAGTCACAGACGCTTTACCAGCGTTGCTTTTCATATTTACGCATATTCAACCGTAACAAATAATTTGTATGTTGTTTATATGTTTCATTAACTTTTTTCGTAGTGGATTATGATTTAGTCTGTGTTTCTGCGCCGCATTTATTCGAACGGTCCTAGTTTTGTTTGGAAATGCTGCGTTGTTTTCATTCCATCTTTTCTTTCTCTTTCTCTCCTGCCCATGTTGTCCGTAAACATGGCTTCTGCGCATATCCGGAACAACGCAACAGCACGCAGGCATTCTCTCTTGGCCGGCCGGCTTGATGACGTCATAGGCATCTATAGCTCAATCATTTTGTCGTAAACCTACCTCCTTGCGAATTACGCGTTGGTTATTATCTCGTGCGACTTCTGGGAATGGTCCGTAGACGTATTTTGCTTCGCTTGTTAACGCACACGAATAAAAAAAAAGTTCAACTCAAGAACGCGGCTTGTATGACAAAGGACGATAAATGTTTTAGTTTTGAGGTCACAGCGGTGAGTGTGAAGGTTAGTCTACTCGACTAAGAGGCCATGTACCGAATCGCTAAAAAAAATCTACCGTGTTAGTCGTTAAAGGGTGTAGAATATTTCTTCTACCATGCAGCAGAGTGACTCGACGGAGATTAGTAACATTTCTAGCAAATGTTCTTAGCTGACCGTGGAAATAACTGATACAAGAACTTTCTGTTGGTGAAGAGTGAATTCACGTAGAAGTTATCTTTACATGATTAAAGAGATTGATTGTTAAAGAAACATGTTTTTCATGACTCGATAGACTAGCTAGAGTTTTAACGCATTTATATTGAGTATTTGAATCTGCGGTCTGTCCTCAGCATTATGAATTTAGGGATCTTATGTGAATATCTCTGAAGGACACTGGATCCCTGTACGTGCTTTCTATTTTATCTTATCATGGCGGCAGTGTGAACAACGTTAGAACTAGGGTTACGTGACGTTAAAATTGTTCGTGAAGACAGTTGTTTAGAAAATTGGCATTGTCTGTTAAATTAAGCGAAACGTATCATGAAAAATACAACATACTTTTTTTTTGTTTTGAATTTCCTACGCATGTACAAACCAAAGTGCCTGGGAATTTGAAATCTAGTTCGGTAGGAATATATATATCTTTATTCATGTTGTTGGAAACTTTGTTTTTGTGTTGGAGGGACCAAGATGGCGACGACAAGAATTTTTGTAATTTTATGTGACTGGGTTAGGCATGGATTTTTATCGTAGTAGTAGTTTTTGTTGCAAGCCGAATTGGATACATTCACCACACCACGAATTATAAGCAGGCCGTAAATGTTAAAACCCCATTGCAAATATAAGACTCGTGAGTTTTGTCACAGTAACGTATTATTATTACGTTTGCACGGTCAGGATAAAATGAATAGGCTTGTATGGCATATAAAGCGGCTTTTAGACGGTCATTGTTATTGCCTTGAATTAATATTGCGCAGTATGTTTCTCCGTAGTTCAGTATTATTGTACAGTTCTGCATTTTGCTCGTGGGTCAGGACGAGAAAACAGGTTGAGTGATCCTGATTCTGCTTGTGTGACCATTGCTTCAGCCGCATGTTTAAAAAAGTAAAAGAATCGCATCTGAACCAAAAAATGTTACAGAAGAATACGACAACAATCTCTCTCTCTCTCTCTCACACACACACACACATATATGTGAAAATCCCATGACAGGCTTAAAGTTGAGTGAGCCGAAGGCCTGAAAAATCTTTGCGTTTGGATGGCCCATCATTTGATGAGCTACTGAAGACTACTCCTATAATCGCTAAGATACACGCTACATGCGATCACTCCAATTCAGCGTTTATTCAGTACGCTACTGTCTTTGGCTGCTCGCAATACGTACTTTTGAGGACCTGAGATTCTAAGTGCTATGCTTCCTCAGTCCACTGGAATTATTGTGCTGGAGACCTGTTTACTGCTTGGCAGACAGGCGATAACTGGGTGAATATTTCACAGTACTGTTCTCAGACTATTCAAACTTCATTTGATTGACACAGTATATTGTGCGTCCATTCAGTATTACAACTAGACGGTCAAAAATACTGTTCAATATTATTGCGCAATATTAATGACCGTCTAGGGGTACTTTAATAGAGATATGTGAAGGTGGACCATGCAACAATTCTAGGCTAGATTTTTATGTCTCCCCGTTAATTATATGCGCATATCAGTGGCTATGAATGTGTGTGTTTTTAGTTAAGTACAGATACGTGCCAGCTCATCTAATGTATAACTACACACTCTGACATATTCCATCAGGGATCTGGATCTACAGGTCAATATAAAAGCCCTTGGTTGCTTAAACGCCACGCCGTGCAGGCATGTGGGGTGCTGAGGTACACCTCCGTGCACTGCATGGAGGTGAGTAGTGAGGGAAGTTGACCGTTCACATACTTCAAACATTCACTGTCATGTGCTCTTTATAACCACACAATCCTTTGGTCATGTTACCAACACACAAGATTTGCAGGTGTTTATTTTCCCTTCAGATAAGTAATTAATGACCCCAGCTTGGAATTGCATTCATTTGGCCCTAGACACTGTTCGTGATAAGATAAAGAGCGTTAGCTGTTAGGCTGTACACATGTGCTGACAGCTGTGGCGAAAGAAAGCTGACTTACTTATCGACCGAACCGTATTTAATGGCAGTGCTGCCTCTTTTGGCCAGTGATATCAGTACAGTCACTGTGTTTTCTTACGGTTCGTCACAAAATCTGGCACAATTTCGGGAGCAATTGGTTATAAAGTTCAGCTCACGACCAAGAATTAGGGCTACTTTTCTACCTGCTCCTGCATATGGATGTGAGACGTTGGTATTTTACACTAAGGGAAGAACATACGTACCGACTGCGGTTAGATTGGGTGCTTTAGTGCAAGTATTAGAGACAGTATTTAGACTTAAAAGAGGACACTTTTGCCTTCAAAGTTATGAAATGTTTCGTTTATATATTTTGGCATGGTGGTACAGCAGGACAATTTATGTAATAATTGTTCATTATATGTTGTCGTCAGGCTTAACACTGAATGTACAAGTATATTTGGTACGGCCGCCATGTTATTACTTTTGATTGTACAAAAGAAGGCCTTTATGAGAATGTAATGTGTCTTTGAAGAACGGCCAACACCCAAATTCAAGACACAATATTACATGGTGATTATACTGTATTCATCTACCACATTGGCACAATGTCCCTGCAGCCTCAGAAGTTTGCACCGTATCGTATCGCTCGACTTTGGAATTTCGCGACCTTCGATGTTTTACTACCCCGCCCTGCAGAATATAACGGAACTTCGTTTTTTTTTTTAAGATACTGGATGCACTCACGCAGTCGCGGACACGAATATGATACCGTGAGTCTGTATGTTCCACAAAGAGACTGAAAATAATCTTATATTTGTTCCTGTCTGGTAACGGTGAAGATTCTGCTTTGAGGTTTAGAAATGATAATGTGATGCTAACAATTGCAGTGACCTACATTAACGCGCAGTTCGAAGATAAAGTACGTTTTGTCATGAGTCCTTATTAGATTATTTAAAATGAACTCCTAATGGGAAGGTCGGCTGTGCTCATCCAGCTGCCCATTTTGCTTCCCCGAAACTTTACAGATAATTTAGATTAAATTTGTATTTGGGTTTAAAGCAGGATTGGTATGACGAAATTAATGTTCTATATCGGTCCATTTATCTGACCCTACATGGCATTCCAAATTAATTGTACCGTTTCATTCTGTCATCATATACAATTAACTCATTGTGGGAACAGTTTTGGATTGCCATATTGGCGTATTTAACGAAATGACAAGAAAGGTAATAACATGCGCTTGCCAGAAGACGTTACCAGTGCCTTGCAGCAATGGACTGCCGCATAAGATTGTTCGGCCTAGCCTCCCGCTATATTACCCCAGCTGAGAAGACTGCCTCATCTACATAGTCCACCGAATAGCTTGAAGAAAAAGAAGTAGTAGAGGAAGAATAAGAAGAAATAGTAGTACGTGGTGGTAGTAGTAGTAGTGGTGGTGGTGGTGGTGTTGGTAGTAGGAGTAGTAGTATTGTAGTAGAAGCAACAGCAGCAGCACCAATAGTCGAGGCACACGCTACGTCATAAGCCGGGCATACACGAGAGTTTTCCACCGTTAGTGTTTAGTCGCGAAAATTACTTGGCGAATGTAATTTACAGCAACGTCCCTGGTATGACTGTGAGTTACATTCCCTCACTTAGTTTCGGTTATGTGCACGAACTGCAGGAATGACAAAGAAAACAGCCCGTGTTGCCTTATTTTCTCAGAAACCAATGAGGACTACGTTTACTGCCCCCCAACCCTTACAGCGTACCGCGCTGTTTTCGATGCAGTGCAAGAATAGAACCACAGGATCCATTTTCTTGCAGATCCTAATATTGAGAATGTTGTAAAGAATATTATATTGTAAGTTGAAGGGTAGAATAAGGAATACAGATGCAGGCTGGCAACTTTTATAGACCATCTTCCACACAATTTGACGTATTTATGGTAGTGTTTTTCCAATATTTTGTATTGTCTCTAAAGTATTTGGTATGTTTAGATTGTACCTTGAGGTCTAGTCCATGGCTGCTGACCATTAGGCCCACAGCACCTCTCTATGTGTTCCTATTAATGTGTCAGGTAACTAAAAAATAAGGGCGTTCTAGGTACGGCAAGTCGTCCCAAGCCTCGCTTTTCCGTATTACAGCATTGCTTATGTTTTACGATTTCGGTTGTGTTAATTCTGTTGGGCAAGTCTTTTATTTGATAGGACTGTGGTGTCAGGAATAGGCACTAAACGCTGGTTGTTAACGGTATTACCCCTCAGTGCTTTAGTTATATTGCGAACAATTACAAAGGAATGTGGTATTCGAAAAATATTGTAATTATTCTACTGTTCTCTTTAGTTCTGGGAGGGGAAATTTTCCTAACAAAGTTGTATCACTTAAAGCCGACAGTTTGTTTGTTTGTGCGACAGCCCCCAGTGGGCCAAGGCCTCCTCACTCACGAGGTTTCTAGATTACACACAACGACGCTTCACAGTGAGTAGGACTCCTCTGGACGAGTGATCAGCTCGTTGCAGAAATGCCAACAGTAATGCCCAAAAATTCCGCCAGAACACGTGTCAGCTAGGAATTTTGTGAAGTTTGTAGTTTGAAAGTATTTATTAAGCTACACCTTTCACCAGTGACATATTTAGCTGTGTTCATTACAGAATTGAATGTCTGGCTGTGGTAAAGTTTCTTGTCCGCTGTGCATGTGCAGGTTTGTCGAATGTGCAATATTGACGTGTTTCGATTTATTTATTTTTTGATATAATTACGACACTACCTTGGACCGAAATATCGTGCTTTGAAACAATTATATGAGTTCTGTTCTTTGACGTGTAGTGTTCTGAGTGTAATTAGCGAATAAGCCTTTCCAGTAGCCGATTAGTTGTCTAAATCTAAAGACAACTGGGCTTCATTAAAGAACATTTGATGTGACTTAATCAATAACCGTCAAATGGACTGTGGATGAAGAATTTATTAGTAGAATTGTACGCGAATATTTTTTATGTTTCTGTGAATGGAAAAGCCCTGCAAAAAATTTGTAGTGAAAGTATTGCTGTTTAAAAAGAGAATACGACAGTGCTACACATTGCGATTCCAGGCACAGGTAAAAGTACGTAAGACTGTCCGCTCTCCGAGACGAGAAAGAATGACGTTCTTAAAAATGGGGCTAGAGAACGTCTTCAGACAACAATCCAATAACAGTTTCTCTGCATTGCGGGCTGGGTATCGTCTTGCCTACCCGATGACTAAAGAAATTAAACCCTTATCATCGGTCGTAAGAAAGTGTTTACAACACTTCTTGTATGAGAATTTTTGGAAAAAGAAATTTACTTAATACTGTCAGTTCGTTGAGTTCAACAATGACGTGACAGGTTGAAATAAATTGAAGGAATTTGGGAGCTTTTGTTTAACAGAGCATTGCAGTAATCATACAAGCGATACTGTTCCGTTATCATTAATCGCCATTCAAAGTGTAATAGAAACCCTTGCGGTGGTCAAAGGACCCAGGTCTTTAAAATATTGCTTGGTGTGACAGTAGGGAAAGACGCGTGTGTGTGTGTGTGATAGTGAAGGAACATGAACTGCCCTGGACAAAACTAAAGAGAGTGACAGCAGACGGGGCTGCCAAATGTTGTGGGAAAGAAGACAAGTTTGTGTGGTAGAATGGGGCAAGAAATGGAGAAACATTCCTGAATTTTACATAAACTGCTATGCATCACCTACCAACCTGTTATGCAAGTTGTGGTGTTGATTGTGAACCTGATTCGGTCTCATCGACAATTTATTGTTTTGGATATTGGTGTTAAATAGGGACGTCTTTTACCGCATGAAAGTCTCAGTGCTTGCGGTGGGACAGTGTTGAAAAGATTTGTAGCTGTGAGGCAAACAATAGAAATGCTTATTAATGAGAAATGTGAAGTTTTCGTTGAAGTTACTGATGAAATATGGCTTTGGGATTTGGTATTGCTGTGTGATATAAGTGCATTAAATACCAAACTTCAAGGTCAACAGATACTTTTTTTTTAATTTATTTACATTTTTCGCTCCTTGTATTGTGAAGTTTTTAAAATTAAAACATTATAGTGGTCTAATTTGTAACAGATAGCCGTTTCATATATGTATGATGTTATCAGACTTTTAAAAAAGAAAGCGAATACAGTTTCGAAAACATTTGGCGAATATTAACCTTGTCCTTTTTCTTCCTGTTATTTTCTTCATAAGGATGGATGGGCAGGTGTTCTCTCTCCAAGTGTCCTTACCATAGAAATTGTCGAATCCTTGGCTGACAATTTTAAAACCAATTGCAGTTACTTCCATTCATATGCTTCAGATGTATGTATTTTTTGAACATCCGCTCTCCCTTGAAGCCAGTGATGATGTGTGAAAACTGTGGTATGATGCAGTTTTTGCGTAATGGTTTTAACCAAGCATCTGTAGTTACATGTTATGCTTATTTACCATTTTATCGGTCCTAGGAGTTAGGCAAGTTGGCACGGATTTTGGTGAATCAGTAGAGTAGCACACATTCATTTGAACAGGTCCTGTCACATGTTTGAAGTTGCAACCAACAGTCACCCGTGTGGTGTAATGTGAATTGTCATTTAAAAAATGGATACACATATTCTCCTATGGATCAAAAGAAGGCCCAAGTTTTACATTAGTAAGCCAATTCTAACTATTTTATTGCAATATCGAGTTTTGTGTTGGCTGGGATAGAGATATGCCAATCGTCCAGCCCTCGTGCTATGTTACGGCTTTCAGTGTGGTCTGGCGGCCTGGCCTTCTGTAAGGTTTACCGCCCTTGATCTGGTCTAATTTGGGTACAGTAGGTGTTGTACTTTGCGAGATTCGAGGTTCTCACAATTGTCTTGATCTGCAGGTTATTGCTAGTTTAGCAAATAGTGACCACAACTCACCAAAACGCTGTTTTCGCAATATCTTTTAGTGCTAAGGTCAGTTACGAACCGATCGACGTCTGTTGTATGGCTTTGGAGATGAAGCATGGGAATGGATAGACATAACTGCTCCATTGTGCGTTCAGTTTATCTGCCTCGTGTAAGGAATACATATTGCAGGAATACAACTGATTCTTGTAAATGAAATTGTATTTCCGCACACTCCATATTACCAAATAAGAAGAGTACAACTATTTTTGTGCCATTACTGGGGAACACCCCGCCTTATATCCAATATCTCTAGAAGTAAAATGTTCGGAGCGTGAAACTGCCACTTGCATACATCCACGTGCAGTGGTTTGTGTCCTTGGTATTGTATGTACTTAATTAAGCATAGGGACAATTTTACCAATGCTGCTCCTCGTTATGAAAGGGGATGGTGTGATGTTCCCCACATTTCATTAGCCTACATTCACAGCGGAGATACAAATCAGGCGACTCTATTGAAGTGTCAACATCATCAGGAATACAACGCTGTCTGGCTCAGAGGCGGGCTCCGAAGCCTTAATATGGTGGCTTTGAAAGTAAATATAGCCATAGTTTATTGTTTTTCGTATATGCTCAACCTGTTTCGGGCATAATAATGCCCGAAACATGTTGAGCATATAAGAAAAACAATGAAATAGCAAGTGACATCTAGTTGGTTTTTTATTCAACTATCACAATGATGCACGGTTCAATAAACATTATATATAACCAATAGAGTCTTCTGTCACCCTCACACTAATTGTCTTAATGTTCATGTATGTTAGTCCACTGGGAAAAGTTGCGTTTTCTTGCCATGTGATAGGAAATGCTCACGTTACATTTCCGTGACATAAAAGATCATGCAGGGAGGCTTATTGTAAGGTCATATCCCCTAAATAGAAATGCGCCTCTCGAGCCGCTGTGGGGTAGTTAATTGTAAGTCAGTGCTCTATAATAATCTAACGGTATACAGTGATAGGTGTGCTGTGGAACTGTGGCGTGTGATTACTTTAGCGCACAACAGACGTCATAGGAAAGACAGCTGTATTAATATTGATAATAAAAGAGAAAAGAGAAATGTTTAATTCATGGTCATGCCTGG
>Ga0123355_10003618_pt1 | contig 22258 bp, 17 predicted proteins | sample TergutEmb28metaG_3_FD_89872 | JGI IMG/M metagenome (GOLD analysis project Ga0123355, IMG submission 89872) | Embiratermes neotenicus P1 segment gut microbial communities from Petit-Saut dam, French Guiana - Emb289 P1 | ecosystem: Host-associated > Arthropoda: Insects > Digestive system > Gut ... | reverse complement strand
TGATACATGAGGGTGATGTCATACACCATTTCAAAGCTACATAACTCAGCTACATGACGATAGCGATAACATTTGTTTCTACTTCATTTCACTGTTAGAGGGATGCATAAAACCGTCTGTGAAATTAGGGACTGTAAAAAGAATACCCAAACTTCGAGAGCAGAGAAAAAAATGAAAAAATAATTTCTAGCAACTGTCTCCCACACCATAAGAGAGCCAGCTCCTTTACGAACAAGCACGAAGCAGCCCGATTACATTTTCTCACTATGTCGTCGAGATATAGACAAATGAGTGAGAGCGTGCAGCATGCCGTACAGTGGTCGTCATTCCACGACAGGTGATGTTTTCCCTATGACGAGCAGTGCCCGTTATTCCACACTGAAGGGTTAATTGTCATCTGTATGTGACAGTTCTAAAGTACAAGCCAGTTACATAATTTACATATACAATTTTTAAATTATATTTTTCCAACAAAATATAATAAATCTACAAAATGCATGCATGAAGATTATGTATGCAGTGTTTTCGCAGATTAGAAGTTCCTGGACATAAAGAAAGTGTTGCCTTCTGAGAATTTAGGTTTATGAAGTTCCTCCAAAATTCTCATATAAATAATGTTCAATTTCTTGTGTAAAAACAGTTTTTTTTTTAGATGTTTACTTTCCTAGACCTTTCAAACAAAAATTTCCCACATAGTGTGTTTAAGGGGGTTGAATGGTAATCTTTAATGCAGTTGATCCTTTGATTCCTGTTAGGGAGATATCCTATATAAATATTCTGAAGTTAGTGATATTTAATTTGTCTTCAGTAGGTCCTGTACAGAATCCTGTCATTTCTGAGGAATATCTGCGTGACCACAATACTGAGATATTGTGTGGGCCGGTGAATCTTGCTTCCTGCCTTGACCTGTCAGATCAGAGTGGAACAGTTACACTCACAAGCCCCAAACTGTTCAGGATACGAGGGCGCACACTTGTAGTGCACATAAAGGCTCTTGGTGAAGATAAAGAAGCAGTTAAAGAAATGGTAAGAGGTTCTTTTGATCTGGGCCAGCAACTTTCTGTATTCTGGTGCATTAAATGTTAAATTACTGTGAAAAACTATTGAAACAATGTTTGATATAGTGAGGGTCAAACTTAGGCCCTTTTTGATTTACTTAAAGGGTTCTGTGAATCATTGGTGTCAAGAATGTGCTCAATTTGTATTTCAAGTGAAAATATGTAACTGATACTGATTTTGGGGTTTTCACAGCAGATGTTGCTTATATGATGGTCTATCTTTTTTTTTTTTTTGTGGGGAGGGGGTGGTTTATACCATGTTGCAAAGGTTTGTTTAGGGTATTGTGGTGGAACTTGCTGCCTGTATCCTCAGCGTGACTCAGTCTGGTTCACATGGATGCTGCGGTAAGTGGGAGGAATTTGTGTATCTGTTGTAGAGGAAGGTTAGAGGGACTCTTGGCCAATCAGAGGTACAGAAGTGGGAGAGGGCTTCTGCCAAGCCAGTGGGAACTTAAACTGCAAACAATGGCCTTTTTCAGTGCCAGCGGTAGGTCATGTGCAGACAGTACAGCTGGCATTGCATTACTGTATGTTCTGCACTCTGATCTCTCCATTGGGCCATGCAGTGGCTTGGACAGTTATGGGCCTCTCACCACAGAGTCCCAGGTTCATTCCCACACCATTAATATGGGCTTTGTGGTGAACAAAGTGACAGTGGTAGGGGTTTGTCTCTGAGTACTAAGGTTTGCCCTAATCGTTGTCATTCTGCCATTGCTTCATACCCTCTCATTCATCCATCTGTCACTAATGCTGTATGACCTTAGCATTTTACTGCATTGGTAAGTAACAGACTTAACTTGTCGTTTTTTTTGTATATTTTACCTTAATGATGTAACTTTCTTCTGTGTAAGTGTGGTATATTATTTTGGTTGATAATGTCAGTATTTCTTACAATTTTCAGGCAAGTAAAAGTCGATTTAATGATGAGAAAGGATCTGCTTCAAAAAAGAGCAAACTGGACAGTGGGAAGGGAAAATCAGTAGATCCAGTGTTGGACTATTACATGCATATGCCAGGCAGTACAGTGGACCGTCTTGCTAGTGCGGCTGCCAGTAAGAAGATGGAGTATTACTGGGGCTGTGACTGGTTGCATGAAATATCAATCACCATCAGGAGAACTAAGCAAACCAGCATTCCAAATGAAAGGTTAGAGATCTTATGTTTAAGTTAGAAGTTAATGTTTGTATTTGTCAAAGATAGTGTCCGTAGATTGTAGTAATTGGAAGTCTTGTCTCAGCTACTGCTGTCAAGCTTCAAATATCAAGAGCCTGTACCTCGGAGAACTGATGTGAGTCAGCGAAACTTGGCATTACATATCATGTTCCTTAACTCAGGTCTTTTACGTTGGACCTTATAGGCATATGTAGAGACTTGCAAACTGTCATTTATAACATGATATTCTAATTAGAAGGGACAAAGATTTTCTTGTGTCATTTGTGTGTTAATGGTTGTGTTGCTGAATGTGCAAGTCTTGTGGGTTGTGGCGTTGTTTTGTTGGGCGTGTGTGTCTCTGTTTTGAAGACGCTGCGAGCTTGCAAAATGCTGTGAACTGCCTGTCCACATTCACAGCATCGCTCCCTTAGAAGACTGTGTTTTTGTTTAATTAAAGCTCAGCAAATCAATACATTCAGTTGAAAGACAAAAACAAGGGGTGGAAATGTCACAAGTCTGTAAATTTTTTGCATATTGTATCCTTTGGCTGTGCTGTTGGATATGTAAAAGTGACATTTATTGATGATATTACTTCAGTTCCTTCAGCCATTTTTCAATCCATGTGTCACTTTTCCAATTCTGATATATATATTCTGAGACCAGAATCACCATTTCAGTCAGTAGCAGAGATTCATATTTGTCTTTAGCACCATCAAAGGTTGAAGGGTTGTTTGTTGTTCATCTTCTCTTTACGTGATACAGGGACAGTATTGATATGGTAACTCTCATTTGTCACTTCCTGCTGCATGTTGATGTTTTGCTGAGTAGGCTACATTAATACAATAACTGAGTGTACAGGAAGTGGCAACTTACACAGTTGTCACATAAAATAATGACCCGTTAGCAGCTCTGTATGATGTGTATGGACCTGCAGAATGAGAAGCAAGTATTGGATGTGTGCAGCAGCAGCAGCTCAGTGTTCTCTCTTCTGCATTGACATGTTGCTGTGTTGTTTGTTTATAATATATTCCTTCTATTCATGGCCTGTTTATCAGGCACTCCTTTTGATAAGTATTAAGGAGGCCCATTTTGTGGCATATGCAGAGAAAACTAAGCATTTGCTAATATCTTATTGCCAGAGTGCAGGGCACCTTGTGAACCACATTGTTCAGGATTTTGACTGTTTGTAATTCCCCATTTTAATGCTGTTATTTGAACCTTGTGCCACTGGTTTCGACAGTTTGGGAAGAGAGAATTTGACTGACAAGTTGGCATCCCGTATTCTGCTGTTGTTTATGTGGTGTGGCTATAAAATAACCGGACTTAATTTTTTTCCTCTTCCCTGTAAACTTGACAACAGCGAGCGGTGTGTGGTATTGGCTTGTGCTCTCCCCTCCATTCACGGTTACAATTTCAAGGTCATGTGGCAGTTTGGCAGTAGCCTTTGCTTGAAGTGGATTGTGTTCTTGTTCTCTGTCAGAATCATGTTAAGTGTTAACGTGTAGCAATGCGTCAATGTGAAATTTTTTGTGAAACTTGGGGGAAATCTGCTACAGAAACATACGATTTGTTGAAGAACGTTTATGGTGATGAGTGTCTATCTTGTACTGAAGTTTTCGAGTGGTGTAAAAGGTTTAAAGAGGGAAGGGAAGGGAAAAGATTGGCGATGATCAGTGCCCGGATCATCCCAGCACATCAAAAACAGACGCCAATATTGAAAAAGTTGGTGAAATTGTTCGACAAAATTGTCGCCTGAGCATTCAAGCAGTTGCTGAGTTAATTAACATTGACAAGGAAACTGTTCGACAGATTTTACATAACATGAAAAAAGTGTGTTTGAAGATGGTGCTGAGACTCCTCACTCCTGAACAAAAGGAAATTCGAATGAACATTCATGCTGACATTCTTCAAACCATTGAAAAGACCTGAACTTTTTAAGGGAACGAATTAACTTGTGATGAATCATTGTTTTTTTCAATACGACCCAGAAAGTAAGCGCCAATCCATGCACTGGAAGAGCCCCGGTTCACCAAGGCAAAAGAAAGCACGGCAGAATAAAGCCAAATTCAAAGAAATGATGATTATTTTTTTTTGACATCCAAGGGATTGTTCATGTGGATTGGATGCCTGAAGTTCAGACCGTTAACCGTGTCTACTACAAGGAGGTTTTGACAAACCTTCGTGAATGGGTGAGAAAAAGAAGACGTGAAATATGGAAGAACGGCTCATGGGTTCTTCACCAAGACAAAGCGCCGGCACACAACGCCCTGTCTGTCAAGATGTTTTTGATGAAGCACAAGATCACCTTGTTGGAACATCCAACGTACTCACCTGACCTAGCCCCATGTGACTATTTTTATTTCCAAAGATGAAGTCTGCGTTATAAAGAACCAAGTTCAAGTCTGTAGATGCAGTGAAGGCAAAAGCGATGGAGTTCATGAATAAGCTATCAGAAGACGACCTGCAGCATTGCTTCCAACAGTGGAAGATTCACATGGAGCGGTTTAGGGATCGGGGAGGGGAGTACAATGTTCTGACATCAGTCCGGTTATTTTATAGTCATACCACGTAGACCACTCTCAGGTCATTGAAGCTCCAACTTTGGATTAAGTAAGGCTGACAGCATTGGTACTGTATGGAATGAAACTCCTTCAGCCATTTGACATTTGTTATACTTCCAAAAAGTGTTCGTATTTTTATGCCTTTAAAATTACTTCATGTGTCTGTTATTTGCATTTCTGAAAATATTTTCTGACACATGTGACTGTTTTATCAGTCCCAATTATTCATGAACATGGAGACTACTGTACTAGCTTAGCACGACAGGCTCTGTTCCATGAATGTTGTTACCGCAGTTTGTTATGACCCACTCATGAGGTTTGTATGGTGTTTCACGTGTGTAATTTTATGCAGTTACTGTAAGATGTGTCAGTTTGTACTTATTTGAGGATACATCTTGCTTTGATATGTACATGTAACTAAATTTCTGATTGTTTTTGTTTTACAGGAATCAGCGTTGTGCGATGCTGGAGTCCAATTCGTTTGTTGAGAAGCTTGTGAAAGTTGTTTGTCTAGAGGGGCCTGACAGAACTGTTGTAGCCCAGAGTATGGCTTTAGATATTTTGATTTGGGTGGCATCAATACGGCTTGGTCGACACAGGGCAGCCAGAGGAGAGGAGAAAGCACAACAAGTGGAACTTGCTAGAATTGTTGAAAATAACCTGACTTCACTTATCAAACACTGTATCCTGTTGTCAGGAAGAAGTATTGCTCACAAGTGTGTTAAACTGATCATCATATGCAGTGAGTAAGTAACACCAGAAGATTGCATTGTCTGAATCTGCCTGACTGAAAAGTGGGTCAGGTCATGATCTTGCTGTTTGGGTAATGTGTGTGCATTCTTTGGTGGTTGTATTTTGTTACATGTTACGGTTTGTAGTATAGACACTGTATATATAGTCAGTAATAGTAAATGCCCTACAGAGCGTCTCACAGATCTGTTCTCTGAGCATAGGAAAATAGGAGTTTTGTTAAGCAGTTTGATTCAGCTGACTGTTATGTGGTTGTATCCACACTGTTGGATGATGCAACCACACATTTATAGCAGAAGGTTGTCAGGGCTTGTGAGAAATGTAGCCTATCCTGCTGTTGAGTACAGCACTTTTGCAAACTATGTATGTGTTGTGGTGGAATATTACCCTAAGTTTAAAAAAAATCTGTGTCAACAGAGCCGTGTGAAAGAGCAGGACACAGAGTGGTTGAAAAAGACTAAATCACTGGTCAGTGCTGGCAAAAAATGGATTACAGAGACTTGTGTCTTTTTCTTGGATGACACATGGCTTATATGTAGCATGGATTTAAACAGCTAAAACACCAGATTTTGGTATTATGAAAATTCCAATTTGTTTCATGGGGTTCTGTTAAGTGACCTGAATGGGCAGTGAGCACCTAGAACATAATTTTTTCTTCACTGAAAAAAAAATTTTTGACAGTTATGTTAATTGTGACACTGTTATTCAGGGCATTAGCAGTTGTGGAAGTGCATGGTAATATGGTAATGTTAAAGCAAAATTGCCGGTATTTCAAGACAAGCTGTGTTATGGGCCAAGTAATATTTTTGTACAGTGGTTGGCACTTGTGACTGTTATGTGAAATGATGTACGTTTAAGAGCAGGGGGGAAAACACACAATTTTTGGCAGATGCAGGCCACATATGTGATAAAGCTCTGGCAACAGCAATCATACTGAGGGCAGGTGTCAGTGAGGTGCTCTGTAGTACAGTTAGTTTTATGAAGGTTGGTACCAAAGTAATGCATCCTATTTTTTTATGTTACGTGTGGTGCCTGGTAAAGTTTCTTATATTACCCACCAAATAGTAACACTATCCAGCACCATCACGGCTATCGGTGCTCCAGCAGTCACTTGCATTCAACACAGTAGCAGTGCAAAATGGCAGATGTGGACATACATACGAGCAGGAGAGCAGTCATTGAATTTATCTTACTGCAGAATGCTTCAGTTCGATAGAGATTCACAGGCAACTGAGAAACATGTATGGTAAGGATGCCGTAGATTTTAGTTGCAATAGATGCTGGGTCTGTTGTTGTGAGAGTGGTGGAAAGGGCATTGGTGATGGGTCCCTCATTGGCTAGCCAGCCATTGCAGCAATGATGGAGACCAACATCAAATTTAATGGGATGATACAGGATGACTGCTGCATCACAACAAGTGAACTGTGCACTAAATAGAGAGTGGAAAGTTTGTTATGGCCATCATCATAGTACTTGGCTCAGAACAGTTTGCACAAAGTGTGTGGCAGAAATGTTCACCATTAAACACAAAAGAGCCCACAAAACATATGTGCAGAACTAACTTTGTCAGTACGGTGAGAAAGACAAATATGCTTTTCTTTCAAACATAACTGCTGGTGCTGATACCTGGGCTCATCATTATGGGTCACTGATAGAGAGCAGTGGAATGGCAGTGTCAGCCATCACCTTCAAAGGAAAAATTCAAGGTTCAGGCTTCAGCACATAAAGTCATGGGAAGCGTTTTCTGGGACAGTGAAGGAATCTTATTAGTGGAATTACTGGAGAGAGGTGCCACAGTCATTTCAGAGCATTGCTTACAGACATTAGAGACGTTAAAACAACGAATTAAAAAGGTTCTGCCAAACAGAAAGATGATTCAAGTCCTTCCTCACAACAGCGCCAGACAGCACACTATTGTGTTAACAAGGAGGCATTTGCAACAATGGAGTGTACTCATTATCCCTACAATCTCTATTTAACACCCTCTTACTTCCCTCCTTTTGGCCGTCTGATGGATGCACTCTTGAAGCCCCTTTGCAGACAATCTGAAATGCTGTGTGTGTGTGTGTGTCTATATATGTGTGTGTGTGTGTGTGAGAGAGAGAGAGAGAGAGATATGCTACAGCAAACAGTTTTCTGTGACTAAAGTAATTTCAGCTGCATAAGGGTATACCCCTGTTGTATGTAAATTGCATTATAATTGTAACTGTAGTTTCTGAGAAATAAAATAGGAGGCATTACTTTTTTTAACTCCCCTCTTATTTAAAACTGTGATATTTTAAATTCAAATTGATATATAGGTGTTTGTATAGTGTGTGATTGGTAAGTAATCATATTTCAGACAATTTTTCTTCATTACCTTTCTTATCTTCTTCCATCTCTTCTTCCTTCCTTTTTTCTTTCCTGGATTCTTTTTTCCCTTCCTCTTCTTTTGTTTGTTTGTTTGTTTGTTTATTTCTTTCTGTCCTGTCTGTATACAATATAAGTAGTGATATATATGTTTAGCATATAATTTATATGTGTATTTATGTCCTGGAGGTGCACCTGTTAAAATTACTATCTGTCTGCCTGTATGCATGAAACAACTTTAGAACCACTGGAATTTGACACTGCTAAAATTTGTTGACACATTCTAATTTTGATTAGAATTGCATTAGAATAATGGACACCATATGAAGATGTACTTGCATTTTTGCAAGAGCTTGAAGCCTACCATGGGCAATATTTCTGTACTTTGGAATGAGAGCAACCAGTTTTCTAATTTAACAAACTTTAGACATTGGTTCTTGCTGTATTGTACAGAGTGAACACAGAAGTTTTTGAGTGGAAGTTACTGAGAAAAACAGAGCTCATAATTTATGTCCAGTGTGCCTTTTTTGTATGAGGTATATAGTTTGGTTTCTGAAATAAGCACGAATAAGTACCACAGAATTGTTACACTGTGTTTTTGTTCCTGATGTTATATATTTGGAAGTATTAAGAACGCTTGATAAGTGTCTCAGAATCTCTTCCTGTTCATAATAATTCAGTGAAGCTTTTCCCGTATAAATTTTTGTGTGAAAGGCAAAGGTAAAGGTGTTGCTATGTAGTCCATGAAGGCATACAGAGGGAGTAGATGTTGAGCTGCATGCATTCTTAATCGTGGGACTAGATGGGAGTGAATGGTCAGGTCTTGCACAGTGTGTAGTTTACACACACACACACACACACACACACACACACACACACATGCGTATGTACTGTATATGGCATATAGAAAATTAGCCTTTACCTCTGACAGTCTGGCACCGCCTCAGTCTTGATGGTTCTAGATTGTCAAATGTCTGCTGTACTTTATGTTTTGTATGTGGTGTAGTTTATTATAAATTATATTTTTGTTTTCTCACAGGGGAATGAAGAATGTCCTTGATGCCGTAACGGTTCAGTTTGATGGTTGTGTTCTGCGTGCATTGCTTGAGTGGTTGCCAGTGATATCTTGCACCGTATCAGCTGGAGCACTGCGGTGGTATTTTCTCCTTCTCAGTCGTGTCATGTCACTGGATGTTTCTGCCACTACTGGACAGAAATGTGTTACACTGTTGCAGCAGATAGCACATGAAATGAGTGCAAGATCCAGTCCCTGCCACTTGCTGTTAAGGACAAGGTGTGATAGTTTGATATTTCTAGTAGCAGTGTACAGTTTACTTGTAGTAAAGTTCTGTGTTGACCGAGTTGGTATGCATCTGCAGGTAGATACACGCACAAGTGGATCATAATGATTATGCCTTTTTCGGTGAATTACTTTTATACAGTCTTTGTCATTGTACATCATGGCCTTCAGTATAAGTGTCACCAGCAGCGACTACACCTGACAGAATTAATGACTGCAGGTGAGAACAGCTGTTCTTATTCATAGTAATGTAACCCGATCTTACGGTCTGTCTGCTTGAGCCGTATGATTAGCTTTTGTGTATGCTAAAGTGGCCTCATCTGCTAGGACACCATTCTCTTAATGCAGGATGATTTGCATGCACAGGACCTTGAAATTCACCTCATGGCAGTTCACGCTCTCTGTCCAAATGCCTGGAACTTTATGAAAATAATCATACTGTGCATCTTTGTTCTATAAATTTGCTTCAGAGGATGCTTGTACGTTTTGCTGGTTTTAGGATATGCGTGCTGCAGCTTTCTCTACTGTTTGAAAAAAGTAAATAGACAGTGTATGTGTGGTGGATTATGTGGTTATGAAATGAAACAAAATAAGTGCGCCCCTGTGGCTCGCTGAAGTCATGGCAGAAAGAAGAGTAGAGAGAGTTTTGAACTGTAGTTGATTTTGTTTATTGACATCCAGGGTTTGAAAACTCCCAGTTTTCTAGAATCTGGCAGATAAAAGAACCTTGCAGATCTGTGGGATTAACTGAGTCATACCACGATTTTATTCAGTGGAGTGGCGTGAGTTCATGCAGTACACAATATAAACTCTACATAAAGAATTGGGTATTTGATTATTTCGTGTAGGAGAAGAATGGAATTGTTGAATGTTACCTAACCGATTGTCATATTGGTATTATATGGAGCACATATGGAATCATATAACGTTGTGCAGGGAACAATTTTCAGTCTGTCTAGTTAGATTAGTCCACAGGAGATACTAGCAGGGTGTCAGGGTAGTTGTTTACAAGACCTTTTTGGAGTGGAGGTGGTTCTGTTTTGCCCGCTGTTAACTGCGCAACAAGTCAGTTCTTCCCGAATACTTGTACTGTATATACCACTTGGTGATGTAGGAAACTGTAGGGTTAGCTGCTGTTGTAGATGTGAAGTAGCACACAGTGTGTGGAACTGCATGTCAGAAGAGGCATTAAGTGGAATAAAAATTATGCACTGAGGAAAGAAAGCAAACTTGTGATTTTAGAGAGGCAACACTGCTGCAGATATATCTGTTTCCTCCAGGCTGCCCAACCATCATCCCCACTGCTGTAATGCTCCAGGCCGGACAAACTGTACACAGCTGCTATAAGATCATGATCTGACTGTAACATTTGCCATAAAGTCTTGTAACTAATTCTAGTCGTGGCTGAAAATTGAGTTCTTAACCATGTGTACTGTGACTGTGACTGGGGCTTTCAGATATCGATTTTCTTGCAGAGCAGTGAAGTAGCCTCCTAACAACTATTGGAGTTAGTTAATCAAAACCAGAAACCAACCCACTTACCTTTTACAAATTCAAAAGCAGTCCTGTGATTCCTTTTACAAGGATTGGAACCAGTAGATTGTGAATAAAGGCAATCTACATTGTATTATTTTTTGGTGGAGGAAAAGGTTTTATATTTGTGATGGTGTGCTATTGTTTTCCTTTAACACAAAGCACATCCAATGCAACGCACCTTCTTCATTGCATACCTCTCTGTATGCCCTGTTTTCATGTCTTCATTTGTGCACCACATCTGGGTGATCTGGTTCTTACAATATTACAAAAAAGGTTATTGTTGGTAGATTTGAGGTTGTCACAGCAGTTTTATTGAGGCCTGACACTTTGACACTGGGATTGTGTTTCTCGGTATTTTTGAAGGAATACGGTGCCTTAGTCTTCAACAGTTGAGGAGTCCAAGAGTGATGCATACTTTGCAGACCTGCAAACCTTGCGATTAAGTGCTGTGTTCCTCTAAAATGTCAGGAATCACTGGCCCATTGTCACTGTGTACAATTGCAGAAACACTCATGCCTCAGCTCGTCCTCTGTTCATCACAGGTTGTTCTATAGTTGTTTTAATTCTGAGTCATTGCATGAAAACAGAAATTTAGTCACAGTCTGTTCATCTCACTCATTGCATAGTAATTCATAATTATGTGTCTGATATGTGAGTATAATTGTTTATTTACAGTGTTATAATGTAATTGAAGGGTTCAGGGAGCTATTTGCTGGTCATTTCATAGGTAGCTCAGTTTAATACCTAATGCAGAGGCACCAACCTGTCGTCCTTAGCTGACGCTGAGTCTCATACATAGCCACTGCTGTCCAGCATTCTGTTGTGCACCATCCAGAAATATGAATAGCAGTTCTTGTTGAAGTGGGCCAAACCATATGTTTAGGGTGCAGTAGCAGTATATGAAAAGTGTCATTAGACACTTGTTCCATTTGCGGTGGTTCATTTGATACTTCACACTGTCTATGGGGGAGCTGTGATAACTCCGTTGGTGTTGTGATTGGGCTGTGGCTTCGATGATCAAGGAATCATGGTTTGGCTTTCTGGTAGGGGCATGAGATTTTTCTCTTTTCAAAAACATTCAGACCGTCTATGGGATCCACCTGTTCAGTGGGAAACAAGGGCACTTTTACTGGGTCATGAAGCTGACTGTTCATCTCTATCTAGTGCAGAAGTTAAGAATGAGTGGAGCAGTACCTCTGTTTTGTCATATACCTTCATGGTGTGCACAGGGACATCTTTTATATACATTAAAAAGTGGTAGTTCCACTGTTCCTTCAACTAGTGTGTAACCTGTTATCTGTAGGTTGTCAGAGCCAAAGGAGTCATTTGAGAGAGACACCTTTTCATGAAAATATTTTATTCCTGTTTCTTGTGAGTTCATGTTTACAGATTCTTTGTTTGTGAACTAAGGGGTGCATTTTTAGAGGTTGAGAAGAAGTTAATACAAGCCAAACTTTTTGTTATATTAATAACAACAATGGACTAATATGTGAACCAATAAAAATGGCAGAATTTGTATTTTCACTTCTTATTTGGTGATTTGTGGAGACAAAAATGAAGTAGATATTGTTAACTAAGGGGATGTTAACAATACATATGTTGGTTCATGTTTCACCATGGCTGCAACACAAAATAATATTTGTCTTTTCCCTTTAGAAGAAAACTAACAAACAACAGAAATAACATAAGAAATTCCTGCAGGATTAAGATCATATTGTTACATGTTACCAAGTTTAAGAGCATATTATTACATACTACCCAGTTTAAGAGAATATTATTACATATGTTACTCAGTCTGAGAGCATATAATTACATATGTCAGCCATTTTTTTTAGATGTGCACCTTTTATGAAACAGCTGTGCAGAATACTAACAAAAGAACCAACCAACAAACTCCGTGGTGTGTAACACTTTTCGAAGTGTTGAATAGGTGTCTATTAAGTCAGGAAGTTGTCATCATTTCATGGAATCTAATGGTGTATTACCATGTTTACAAGACCCCTTGACTTGTCCATCCTGAAATGGAGTTATTCTCTTTACACCTTCCCATCATATTTCATTATGAACCAATTTAATATTATCTTCCCACATGTGCCTGCAACTTCCAAGTGTTATTTCCCTTGGTTTTCTTCACTGAAATCCTGTATGCAAATCTCTTCACCCCCCTGTACAAAACTGGGGCTTATTTATTGTAAACATAGCACCATTGATATTAAAAAACCATTTGTAATTCTCACTCTGTTTCTCACTGCTCACACTGATGATGGTTGATTGTGACCCAAGCTTGTAGGAGGTCTAATGAATGAGTTGATGTGCAGAGAGAAGTGTGTGCTCCGATGCTTATATGTTTATTGACTTTACAGTCCATATGTTTATTTGCAGGTTTGGTTTGTATAGCACTCCTTTTGAGCCAGAACTGTTTGACATTGAACCACCAGTACCTGCGAAGTTTTCATCAGTTCCCATAACCTACGCAACAGTTGTTAGTGGGGAGACAAGTGGGAGTGCCATGGTCACATGTCCTGGAGTTGCTGTGGGTTCCTCAGGTTTTGGTCTATCCTCTGATCTGGATCTCAGGGAGCTGCTAGGGATAGGAGGTACAGCTTCTATCGTTACTTTCACATTGTGTTCAGAAGTAGTAATTCTGTAGGTTTTATTGACCATTCATGATAACATGTGATTTCCATCATACAGCTTCTCAAGTGTTACCTTTTGAACTATGATTTAAATAGGTAACAGTGGTTAAATTCCTAGAAAATTACGTTGGATATATGCTGTTATCTGTAGATTTTGGTTACAGTACTGTCTGAAGTGAAAATAAAAAGCTCTTTCCAAAATTCAGCTTCATTTATGCATTTTTAATGGCTGTAGTAAGTATAAACACAGTGAATCTTGTATATCACTAGCCACTCTGATTTTGTTACAGCTGGATTTTCTAATATTGGGGATAAAACAACAACAGCAAGATTTAAAGGCCTTACTTCAAACCATTACATGAAGGGACTATTAGAAACAGAACCTCTACATTTCACCTGCCATGCAGCCAGTGATGGCACCAAAATGGAAAAGATAGAACCAGGTCTGACTCTTCTTACAGTCTTCATGAAGCTAGTAGTATCTTGCAGAACAGTTTCGTTTTAAGGTCTTTTTGACAGCAGTTTTCAGTGCTTTACTAAGTTAAAAAAAACAATTGGGAAACCATATTTGTCTGCCTGTCTATCTGTGACTTAATATCAGTGACTGAATCCTGTACTGAATTATTGTGCGATTCACTGTGTGAGTTGTTTATAAAATGTTGAGAAAACAAGAGTTCCACGAAAGTTAACTTAGTATCAGGCATACTCTGCTTTATTGAATTACTGTCTATACTTCCCATATTTCTTAACAAGTTTGGGTGAATTTTGGTGTAGAAGATCTTCACACATTGCTACTGAGCAATTGCATGTTCCATAAAAATCAGTATAATGAAAAACCTACTTTACTTTGGAGCATAAGTGAAATGTGCTTGTGCATGACTTTATGTTTCATTGTTCTAGGTGTGTTTATAAAATTGCAAAATGCAACTGATAGCTTCATCATGTCTGCCTGTCCTTTCACATGGAACAGCTGGGCTCCCACTGGACGGATTTTCATGAAATTTGATGTTTGATTTTTTTTTTTTAATCTGTAGAGATGATTGCAGGGTTGATTAAAATCTGATGAGTATAATGGGTACATTTTGTGAATACCTATGTACATTTATGATAATATCTCACTGAATTCTTTGTAGAATGAGAAATGTTTCAGACACAAATTTCTGAGGGGGAATCAAAACACACACTTTATTTTTATTAACCTTTTTTCTGAAAATCATTCCATGCATGAGATAATGAGGAAAAATATGGTAGAGCTAGAATGGTCACAGATGATAGTAAAATACAGCACATTCACTTCACATGCTGGATAACTAAGGTTACAGACACACACTCAGAATGTGTAATACCTCTTGATTTTCCATGGCAACAACGGTTATGTAAATATGCCTCAGTATTATTTTATATGTACAATGTCTGTCGTGTTGAATTTCAGTGTGTGTTTTGTGTGAAATGGCTGATGCTCCAGCTGGCAAGCACAAGACTGGTAGGTCACTCAGGTGTGGATTTGAACTGTGTGTCAGTGTGCACAGATGTATAATGTATGGCAAGTGCTGTTTATGAGCGGCAAGATGAAGCTCCTGATTGGTTGCAGCACTGTTGCCACAAGAGCAGTGGTCTGCTCTAAGCGGTGAAGTTCATCAGGAATAATCCTTATCATTGTAAAATTCATTCTACTATTCCCGTTTTTAATTTCAAATGAAGTGCAAGGCATAACTGTAGTAAACTCTTTGGTACCTAACATCAGCTATACCCATCACAGCCTGAGATGCTCAGAATGTCTTGCATCAAGTAAAGGGGACAGCATCGTTGGCCTTCTTTACACAAATCTCATTTAATTCCATCTTCTTGCAGCTCCTGCTGAACATGTAATTCTGGTGCCCGCGGGTTAAGGACAGTGTGCTAGATGGATTGCATATGTCATGTATTAAGCTTCTCATTTAATTGTTTTAACTTTCCAGGATCATCATCTGGTGCAAATGGTTCTTTTCCTATTGGAAATTTCTTTGATCCATCCAGCTTTGTTACTACAAATTCTGGGTCTAAAAAGGGAGATACGGAATTTGTGAGTACATTTTGATTGATAATAATTTCTGAATAACTGGGTTGTCTGACTGAAATAGGCCAGCTGCTGGTTTTGTGTGGTTTACTTGCAAGCAGATTGCCTCATCGTGATGTGTTGTTTTCTGTTTTGTCTGCTGTCTGGGTGCAGGTCCTTTGTGAACAGACTTAGCAGACTTGAATGATGTTTGTGTATCATGTTTGACTTTTACTGAACCATGAAAGTGACGTGATGATATTTCAGTGGCAGTCAGTTTTTTGTAATTCATGTTTTGAGCGTATCCTTTTTATTTTATTTTCATCATTTTAATTACATTCCCCCACCCTGTAAAAGGTGTTGGTGTTACCAGCAGTCAAAAGTATTTATAATGTTGCTTTGAGGTTAAACACTACCCAGTACTTCAAAGTTTCTGCTTTCTTTTGTCTGTTTGGGTTCATGGATGAAGACACTTATTCCACCTTCCCACCGAAAATTTAGTCACAGGCATAGCTACTTGTGACGCTTGTATTCATTAAAAAATTAAACTTGGGTTAGTGTTTTATTTCATTTACCAAAAAAAATGTTTTACAGTTGTGATAATTTGAGTTAAATGTGTGATTGTACTTTGCGTTTTAACACATGCAGAGATTTCAGGCCTGGCTTTAATTTCTGTGGTTCTAAGCATCAACATTGTGTTTTCTACTGTCGGAAGAAAAGAGTCATATTTAGGTGGGGGGAGTGTGAAGATTTAAAGACAGTTGTAGGCTTTGAAGTTATGATGCTGTTGAAGTGCCTCTCAGGATGCAAGGAAGGCTTGTGAGTCCTGTTTTATTACAAGATTTTAGGTTCTGACAGTGGTATGGCTGAAGATTAAATTTTCTGTGCTTAGACAGTGTTGTTGCATGGGTGGTTCCTGACATTTCAAAGAAATGTAGACACATACCAGAAGAACTGAATCTTCATATTTTGTTTCCCACGTGGTATTCTTTTGAGACATGCTTCAATTCCGTGTGGGGTATTTATGACCTCTGGTGGTGGAAATTCCAGTGAGTTTGTAGTTTTTCATTATTCTGCGCAGTTGAACTTTTGGTTGTTGTGTAGAAGATTTTTTTTTGGTGGCATGAGAGTTACTTTGTTGAAAAAGAGAAATTGCATTGCTGTTAGCATGAATTGAAGTTTGAGGGCAGTTGTATCCTTCTTGCGTCCTCTCATTCTTGTGTGCTGCAACCATATAACAGTTCTGCTGGTAACTGGTGCTATACAGAGCTGAGTGCGAAGAATAAAAGGCTGCAGAGTGCACACTGCAGAGCATAAATAACAACCTTTTCTGGCATGGAGGAGAGCTTTTTATATCCCGATTAGTCTTCTCAATAGACGGGAGGATAATATATGAATTGATCTAAGAGAAGTAGGGTGGGAAGGTGTGGATTGGATTTATCTGGCTTAGGACATGTGGTGGGCTGTTGTGAACACAGTGATGGACCTCTCAGTTTCATTGAATGCAGAGAATTTCTTGTGTAGCTGAGGAACTGTTAGCTTCTGAAGAAAGACTTTGCTGCTGCATGCAGTGAGTTATTGATTCCATAAGCTGAAGATTTCTTGCTTTTGTCCAAAATTGACCTCTGTTGGTTTTAATGTTTTAGATTCTTCAAAAAAGGGGCAGCATATTACCTGATTTAAGGGGATGTGTGGGGATGTTAAACACAGAGATGGCAGCAAGTGTTAGGACCTCCTGAAAGTGGCCACTCATCTTGCAGTATAGTCTCCGAAATACCAGTCCTGCAGATCTGCTTTTGTGCTAGATGCTAGTATACACCTGCGTGTTGGTGCGCAATTCTGCTCTTACATAATTATGTGCGGCTTTGTTGAGGTTAATGATACTCCAGATTGATTGGAATTATTTTGCTGAAACCAGTAATTTCTTATTAATATTTTTTGAACATTTTTACTTTTTATGCATAGTTTTAGTGTGTTGTAGATGGAATTTGTCAGTCAAAACAATAGTGTTAAAAATGGGTGTTCATGCAAGGTATGTTGCACATCAAGTTTCACAAACATCAAGGCTGAGCTGTAAAAAGCAGTGTTATTAATGCAGTGTTCTTATTTGTCTTCATTTGTCATCAGATCTCATTTTATGCAGATGTGAAGGCAGAAGATTACATTCAAATAATGTCAAATTCAGACATGAAGCTAAAATGGCAGTCCTTGTATCCATTTGAGAATAAGAATAAATGTAAAACAAGTGCACCGACAATGGTTTATATGTGCAATCAAGGCAGCAGAGGTCCGGGAGAAGCAGAAAGTAGTTCAAGTTCATCATCACAACAGTCCACTGTCTCACGTCCACCTCCCACCAGATTTGCAAGTTCAGGTATTGGTTTGGTGAAGGAAAATACATCATGTGAAACAGACAACAGAAAACAGGAAATCAAGAAGGTTTGCATTTCATCTCAACAGTGCATGATTGACAGTTTTCATTCTACAGTCAAGAAAATATATTTGCATGCTCTGCTGTTAGACAAAAGTGGCTTTCAGATTATGTATTGTTTTCAAGTAGACATTGTTATTGGCAGATGGTTTAGTAGTGCCATCATTCACAAGTAATGGCATACAGAAGAAAATAGATTCAGTAGAAACTTGTTGTGGAAGATGGAGATTGAGGGATAATTTGAATAAATCTAAGATAATAGCCTTTAAGAAAGGAGGGGAAATTGAAGACTGCTACATGATTGGAGGATGAATGGACATAATATAGAGGTTTTATATAAATTTCATTATTGAGGAGTAATTTTTGTAAAAATCAGTAGGGTAGATAGAATTACCAAATAACATCAGTTGAAGCAAACGGTTATCAAGTACTGGTAGCTGTTGCTAAGTTCATCACTAGCCCATGGATAATGCATAATAACTATTGATATTGCAAGAAGTAAGTATACACAGTGAGGTCCAAAAGTTTTAGGACTGATTTTTTTAAAAAAATCGAAGACACATGAGGAAGACAAATACTTTTTTTTTTAATTCCAAATAGCTCCCTTGGCATATATATATATACACACACACACACACACACACACACACACATATACAGGCTTTTGCGCTGTCATACAGTTTCTAAAAAGCTGCCAGAAATTCCTCTTTTTGGACCTTCTTTAATTCATCAGTTACAGCTTCTTGGATCTCAGCAACATATGCAAAGTGGAGTCCTTTAAACTTCATTTTCAATTTGGGGAACAGAAAATAGTCTGGCGGAGATAAATCTGGAGTGATAGAAGGTTGTAACATTTTTTGGGTCAAAAATTGGCAAACACCTGCAGCTTTGTGGGCGGGCGCATTATCGTGCAACAAGAAAAAATCTCATGAGCAGACCGCACCTGGACGAACCTGTTGAATGCGCTTCAGGAGGCGATTGATTACTCCTTTATAAAATTCTGAATTTACTGTTTTTCCCTCTGATATGAATTCTTTAACACTACATCTTGAGAGTCGAAAAAAATTATCAACATGATCTTGATGTGGGACCTTTGGAATTTCAGTTTCTTCGGCCAAGGGGATGTCTCATCAACCCATTCAGAACTCTGTTGCTTTGTTTTGGGTTCACAGGCTAAATACCAGGTCTCTCATCTCCCATAAAAATTTTGTTAAAAAGTTTTTTGTCTGCATCAACGAGTGCAATAATTTCTTAAGAAGATGTGACTCAGTCTTCCCTTTGCTCAGGTGTCAAGGAGTGTGGAACAAAATGTGCACACAACTTTCTCTTGCCCAAATCTGAAGAACTTGGGGATGTTCAAAGATTCTACTATCATTCTCGATGCAATTTGACTGTCATTTTTGACCAAGTCAGCAACAGCAGCAATGTTTACCTCAGTTCAAGTCAATTTGGGATGGCCACCTCTCGTCATCTTCTACCGGCTCCCTTCTGTCTCGAAATCGAGAATACCACCTAAAAACTTTTGATCGGTTCAGAGCCTTATTCCCATAAGCCTTTTGCACCAATACTAGTGTTTCTGATGCTGATAGACCGGCTTTGAAACAGAATTTTATGGCAACTGTTCATTTCCGCCATCCATGATGTATAAAGAAAACTGACTTTACCAGACAAGTTATAACTTGTACACTGTTGAAGATAAAGAAACGAAACTCAGTTGTGAATGGATGTTGATTGATAGTACTTAGTGGGTTGGCTGATAAATCACTCTAGTTCTGTTATTTAAAAAATAATCAATCCTAAAACTTATGGATCACACTGAGTGTACAGTTGTAGAATTACCAGAGCTACTGCTGGGGTTTTTAAAACAAAAGACCAAAGCACAAGCAGTGTAGATGTTTTTTTATGGTTTTCCTTTGTGACTCCAACAGATGACAACCAGTACTTGATCAAACTGTGGCCATATCCACATCCTATCATCATACATCATACCTCTTGACACTACTCTTGAGATATTGATGTCATCAAATATGCAACACAAATAATTATAAAGCATGCCATAATTATACTTTTATGATGTGTTGTGGTTCAATATTCCAATGTAATTTTAGTGTGCTTGCTTTAGGGATGTACAAATTGTAAAAAAAATCTTGGAGTGACCTCTAAATTCTATGTGCCAGGAGGGTGACATGAAGCAAGTTCCATGCTGAAGATCCACAAATGTTAGGCACCACCATACAAACTGTAGTCAGCACAGTGACCTGGCCCCAGAATTTCTGCACCCCTGTTTTACTTCATTATTTACTCACTTCCCAGATCTGCAGAAAAATGATGGACTTCTCTCTGAAGTTACCTTAAAATCAGAAATATGACAGGAAGAGGCGAAATTATTGAAACCGTGTTATTCAGTAGCTAAATAGTATCTTATACATGTGTATCGGTAATATACTAAGTAACTGCTGCACAGTTGTTGGTTCAGTAGCTAAAGAGTACCTTGTACATGTGTATCGGTAATATATTAAGTGACTGCTGCCCAGTTGTTGGTTCAGTAGCTAAATAGTATCGTGTTTGTGTGTATTGGTAATGTACTAAGTAACTGCTGCCCAGGTGTTGGTTCAGTAGCTAAAGAGTATTGTGTACATGTGTATCAGTAATGTGCTAAGTAACTTCTGCCCCGTTGTTGGTTCAGTAGCTAAATAATATTATGTACATGTGTATCGGTAATGTACAAAGAAACTGTTGCCTGGTTGTTGGTTCAGTAGCTAAATAGTATTGTGTATGTGTGTATCAGTAATGTACTAAGTACCTTCTGCCTGGTTGTTGGTTCAGTAGCTAAATATCGTGTACATGTGTATCGGTAATTTAGTAAGTAACTTCTGTCCAGTTGTTAGTTCAGTAGCTAAATAGTGTTGTGTGCATGTGTATCAGTAATGTACTAAGTACCTTCTGCCTGGTTGTTGGTTCAGTAGCTAAATATCGTGTACATGTGTATCGGTAATTTAGTAAGTAACTTCTGTCCAGTTGTTGGTTCAGTAGCTAAATAGTATTGTGTACATGTGTATCAGTAATATACTAAGCAATTGCTGCCTGGTTGTTGGTTCAGTAGCTGAATATGAACATGTACATGTGTATCAGTAATATACTAAGTAACTACTGCCCAGTTGTTAGTTCGTTAGCTAAGTAGTATCATGTACATGTGTATCAGTAATGTGCTAAGTAACTTTTTCAGCTGTTGGTTCACTGTGTGTAATTATTGTATTGTCTGAAAAAAAAAAGTGTGATTTCTGTGTAAATATGTGTTGCTGCTTCAATGCCTTGTTATATGCTAAAGTGAATAGCTTCCTGCTTTATCTTTATGAGGAGCGTTGTTCAAGAGAAATGTGGGCTGGGTGGTGTGGGTTGTGATACCTGACAGGGCAAGAGATTTTACTAGTATTCAGCATCATCTAGAACATCCAGTGTAGTCAGTATGGTGACTAGGCTGTGGGCTGGATGGTGTGGGTTGTGATACCTGACAGGGCAAGAGATTTTACTAGTATTCAGCATCATCTAGAACGTCCAGTGTAGTCAGTATGGTGACTAGGCTGTGGGCTGGATGGTGTGGGTTGTGATACCTGACAAGGCAAGAGATTTTTCTTGTCTCCAAACCGTCCTGTGCAGCTCTGGGGCCCATCCAACCTCCTGTTCAATTGGTACGGGGGTTTTGTCCCTGGTGGTAAAGTGGCAAAGGCATGTAGTTGACCACTCAACTCCATCTAGTACTGAGGTTAAGAATGAGGGGATATATATTTCTCCTGTCCCATATTGCAATGTGGTGACACAAAGGGACAGCTTTACCTTTTACCAGGATTAACTGTGTGTGAGTCACACTGTATTTAGTCCTGTACCTCTGCCCTGGGGTTAGTTTCACTGAGGATGCATATGGTATGAACAAAAATAAGTCTGGGATTTTCAGTGTGGATTATATATAAACTGTCAATGCAAGGAGTTTCCTTGTTTTTGTCACATGCCAAAGTTAGTGTAGTAAGTGCATATCTACCCCGTGTGTACTACATTATACCTAAATACTATGTTGTCCTCAAAATAGTTGTGTATCACTTTTCACATGTAGCATTAGAAATTCATGCCACGTTTGTCTGTTTCTGGTGTGGTATGTTGCACTGGTTGTAGCTAGTTAGGTCTGAGGTGCAACACATCAGACACTGTGAACTAAAGGAACTTAAGCACCAACTTGCTTTTCTTGACAATTTTTTGGGACTGCACAATTAACCTTTTGACGCCTAACGACGACTATAGTGGTCGTACCGCAACGCTAACCTCTAAATGTTTAATTTTATATATTTATTCAACAAATACAGGTACTGAATATTTTAAACATGGTATATACTCTCCGGTTTTTCCTCTTCAAAATGCAGTTTGTTTCATAAATCTAACGTATTTGGTCCCTTTATTA
>Ga0123355_10003617_pt1 | contig 22260 bp, 18 predicted proteins | sample TergutEmb28metaG_3_FD_89872 | JGI IMG/M metagenome (GOLD analysis project Ga0123355, IMG submission 89872) | Embiratermes neotenicus P1 segment gut microbial communities from Petit-Saut dam, French Guiana - Emb289 P1 | ecosystem: Host-associated > Arthropoda: Insects > Digestive system > Gut ... | reverse complement strand
GGGCTTATCGTGGGTGTTGTCCTTTTGGCAGTCTTTCCCTTAAAGTGGGTCAACGCGCGACTTCTGATAGTGTTGGCAGTGATTTGCGGTATAGGGGCAGTTGCTTATGTGGCAACACTGAGTCTGTGGTGGGTAGGTGCTGGACAGTTGATTTTGGGCTTTGCCTTTGGTGTGTTCGACCCCTTGATGCGCACCATGGTTCAGGCAGATTCGCCCTTGAAGGCTGTTGGACGTGTGCTAGGCACTATCAATACAATCACCATAGGTCTTATCTTGATTCCTTTGGTACTTGCACCCTGGCTGTCAAATCTGTTTGGAGTACAGCAGGTGCTAGTAGTTGCGGGAGCATTACCCATTGCCTTTGGACTCTTGCTCTATCCTAGTGGCAAGCGTGTAGATGAGAATGCTGCTGCAGGCGGAAGCCGTAAACAGATTGAAAGTGTTAGTGCTTTAGATTAATAGCTATTGGCGAATTAAGCTTAGACGAAGCCCTTATGATATGATGTATACACTTTTGTATACATCATATCTATGGAGGAAATGTAATGACAGAAATCCGTCAATTTGACGACGCTATTAATGATCGTCTCGAGACCTTTGAGCAACGCTATCAGATGCTTAAGGCAGCAAATCGTTATTTTTATCTGCAGCCCGTGGTGGGTAAGGTTAATAATCGTGTAACTATGGTAGATGGCAGCGAGCTTATAATGCTTGCTTCATATTCTTATCTAGGGCTTATGGGACACAAGGGCATTGAGGCTGCGGCAAAGCAGGCTATTGATGAGTACGGTACAGGGGCTGGTGGTGTACGTCTGCTAACGGGTACAACTGATCTTCACGAGCGCTTGGAAGACCGCATTGCTCGCTACTCTAAGCGCGAAGACGCAGCAGTTTACTCATCAGGATTCTTAACTAATATTGCAATCATAACAGCACTTCTTACTCCAAAAGACATGGTCATAATGGACAAGCTTGACCATGCATCCATTGTAGATGGCTGCATGCTATCAGGTGCGCGCTGGCGTACCTTCCGCCATAATGACATGGATCACCTAGAGAGTATCTTGCGTCGTGCAAAAGGCAAGTACGAGTCAACCATGGTTGTTGTGGATTCTGTCTATTCGATGGACGGAGACATGTGTGATTTGCCGGCACTGCGTCGTATCTGTGATGAATACGGTGCACGCTTGATGGTAGATGAAGCTCACTCTGTGGGCGCGCTTGGTGCAACCGGCCGTGGCATTGAAGAGCACTTTGACATGGAGGGATCCATCGACATTAAGATGGGAACGCTCTCAAAGGCTATTCCTTCTGTTGGCGGTTATGTCGCGGGAGACCGTAAGCTAGTTAACTTCCTAAAGCACAACTCGCGTCCCTTTATCTTCAGTGCAGGATTACCACCAGCCCAATGTGCAGCAGCTATTGCAGCCTTTGATGTAATCGAGAATGAGCCTGAACGCGTGCAGCGCCTGCAGGCTGTTCAAGGTGATTATGCACGCGGACTCATGAATCTAGGCTTCAACACCATGGAAACTAGCACAGCAATTGTGCCCGTGCACATTGGCGATGAAATGAAGACGCTTGACCTGACAGCTAGGCTGTTTGAGCTAGGAATCTTCGTCTGTCCTATTGTGCATCCAGCAGTACCAAAGGGAACAGAGCGTCTGCGCACCTGTCTCATGGCAACTCACACAGAAGAAGACCTGGCAAAAATCTTTGAAACCTTTGAAAAAGCAGGCAAAGAGCTAGGAATAATCTAGAAAATCTTTCAGGATTTGAATTAGCGGTTCAAAAGAGATGTCCAGAAATGGATATCTCTTTTTCGTTTGCGCCTATTTCGGCTATTCCGTGCAAAATTCATAAGTATAGCGTTTGGATATTATTACTGCTATGATGATGCCTTGGCAGCTTGATGTTGCAGGTGGTTAATCTCGCCCTGAGGGTGAGGTGATAGATATGGCAGAAGCATTAATCGTGTTAGCACTTGTGCTGACGGTAGTGCGGGAAGCCATTCAGTTGGTGAAGGTCATCATTGACCGAAAACAAAAAAACCGCCACAGCAAATAGCCGTAGCGGTTCAACCATAGCGGGGGCAATCTAGCCCTCGTAAAGGGCAAGCCGTCTGCGAACAAAACATCAGGCTGCCTCTTGTGTATCCATTTTAACAAATTTTGTTACACGATTACAATGGAGTAAGGCTATGACTAATCAAGTGCAAAAGACTATTCTACTGGGCATTACGGGTGGGATTGCTGCCTATAAAATGTGTGATTTGGCGCGCCAGTTAGTGCGTGCAGGTCATAAGGTTAAAGTTGTGATGACTCAACATGCGACCGAGTTTGTAGGACCTGCTACTTTTCGTTCATTGACGGGCAATCCTGTGGCACTTGATTTGTTCGATGACCCAGCGGCACCTATCAACCATATTAGTCTTGCTGAAGAGGCTGATATCTTTTTGATTGCCCCCGCAACTGCAAACGTCATTGCAAAGTTAGCGCAGGGTCGTGCAGACGATTTGCTTACTACGACAGCACTTGCTTATCAGGGACAACTGCTAGTTGCGCCTGCCATGAATACACAGATGTATCTGGATGCTGCCACGCAGGAAAACCTTGCTTTGCTAGCAGCCCGCGGAGTTCAGTTAGTGGGCCCAGCTACAGGCCAGCTTGCCTGCGGTGATAGTGGTCCTGGTCGTATGGTAGAAGCAAGTGATTTGTACAGCGCTGTGGAAGAGTGTGCTCATACCAGCAATCTGCTTGCAGGCAAACGAGTGTTGATTAGTGCAGGACCTACGCGGGAATATTTAGACCCCGTGCGTTACTTGACTAATCGTTCATCGGGCAAGATGGGCATTGCTCTTGCGCGCGAAGCTTTGCGTGCGGGCGCAGAAGTAGTGGACTTAGTACTAGGACCTACGGCAGAGCCTGTACCTGTGCACAAGCGATTTACCTGCGTAGATGTTGCGGAATCTGCGCGAGACATGCGCAATTTTATGACAGGAATGGCCCCCTTTGCAGATATCATTATTTGTACAGCGGCAGTTGCAGATTATCGCCCTGCAGAAAGATTTGTTACAAAGATTAAGAAACAACAGAGCCCGCAAACTCAGGAAGCTGCAGAGTCTGGTCGACAGGACATGCAAACTTTAGAGCTAGTTCAAAATCCTGATATTCTTGCAGAATTGGGTCGCATGAAAGCAGCAAAAACCCTAAAATCAGGAGCAGTTCTTGTGGGCTTTGCTGCCGAGACAGATAATCTAGAAGCTAATGTTCGTGCAAAGCTAGAAAGTAAAGGGGCTGACTATATAGTCGCTAACGATGTATCGCGCACAGATATAGGCTTTGAATCGGGGGAAAATGAAGTACGTATATTCAGCAAAGCGAGTCCAGAAAAGGACACACTCCTCCCCAAGGCATCAAAAACTCAACTCGCCCGACAAATCCTTCATATTGTTAGCAAATGATAGGACTTTATGCGTGCTTGAAGTATGCTAAACTAACATCCGCGTCGGGCTGTGGCGCAGCATGGTAGCGCACACGACTGGGGGTCGTGGGGTCGCTGGTTCAAATCCAGTCAGCCCGACCATTGTGTTGAATCGATGGTTGGTGCAAGTGGTCGTGGGGTCGCTGGTTGACTTCGTCATCACTGCACTGCGTTCGCAAAGAATCGCTGCGCGAACTTTGGCTCACTGCGTTTGTGTTCAAATCCAGTCAGCCCGACCATTTTTGGAATCTTGTGATGGCACGCTAGGCTTTCACTGTAAGGCTCGCGTAGTTACTACGCATCGCCTAACACCAAAAGCCTAATCGCACTCACCACAAAATCCCAAAATGTAGAGAATCCTTGAAGCGATTTGAGGGCAGAGGGCACAACAGGCAGAGGAGCACTGTATTTATGACTCAATCCTATAATGCCCCTAAGGGTACCGCAGATTTGTTGGGCGCCAGCGCACGTGGTTGGGATTTCTTGCAACAGACAGCACGTGAGGTTTTTGGCCGTTATGGCTATGAGTCCATCTATACTCCTATCTTTGAACAAACTGAAGTATTTACGCGCGGCATTGGTGAGGCTACTGATGTTGTGGGTAAAGAGATGTATACCTTTGAGGATCGTGGCGGTCGCTCTGTAACCCTGCGTCCTGAAAATACTGCGGGGGTAGTGCGTGCTGCCATTCAAGCCCGCTTGACTGACAACGGAGCACAGGCAAAGCTGTACTATGCTGGTCCCCAATTCCGCTACGAACGTCCCCAGAAAGGCAGGCAGCGCCAGTTCTACCAAATAGGAGCAGAAGCTTTGGGACAGACCTCGCCCCTAGCAGATGCTGAGATGATTCTCATGCTATGGGAGTACTTTACTGCGCTGGGCTTAAGTAAGCGTTCCATGCGTTTGCTAGTGAATTCGATGGGTGATGATGTCTGTCGACCTGCCTATCGTGAAAGTGTCGCAAGCTTCATTCGTGAACATAGTTCAGAGCTTTGTGAAGACTGTGCGCGCCGTGCAGACACCAATCCCTTGCGTGCCTTTGACTGTAAGAAGCCAGAGTGTCGTGCAGTGATGGATAAGGCTCCGCGAATTAGTGATGCTCTTTGCGCGGACTGCCAGCAACATAATGATGCGGTTCTACGCACACTTGATGCAGCAGGCATCAAGTACGAAATTGACCCTAAATTGGTGCGTGGCCTAGACTATTACACACGTACAGTGTTTGAGGTTCAGGTTGACCACGGCTTAGGTTCGCAGAATGCTATTGGTGGCGGTGGTCGCTACGATGGTTTATTTCAGGACTTAGGGGGCAAAGAGACTCCCAGTATTGGTTTTGCTGTGGGAGCAGAGCGCATTTTACTAGCCCTAGAAGCTGAAGACGTTGACCTGACAAAGAACGATGACTTAATCGTTTATGTTGCAGCTGCAGGCGATGAGCAGCGAGATGCTGTTTTTGCTTTGGCGATGGAGTTACGCGGTCGCGGGCTGATTACGCTTAGCGATTTGCAGAATCGTTCCTTGAAATCACAGTTTAAACAGGCGGATAAAGCTGGCGCGCGCTATGTTCTTATCATAGGAGAAGAAGAGCAGCAGCGTGGAGGCGTTACAATAAGAAACATGGAAAACAAAGAGGAGCGCTTTGTGACCCCAGGAAGCATTATTAAAATGCTGACTAAATAGGTAGGTAGCAGCATCATAAAGATGCTGACCAAATAGACAAGTAGAAACACTATAAAGATATTAACTGAATAGACAAATGCGAGAGCGTCAAGATGAGGTATGGCTTGACAAGTTGACAGGTACTACTAAGGAGACTGTGCACTATGCTAGATTGCAAATATTCATCGATTAGAACCCATGTGGCGAAACAGCTAGATCGTGAGCTTGAGGGACAGGAAGTTACTTTGGCTGGCTGGGTAGGCAAGCGTCGTGACCACGGGGGGCTTATCTTCATTGATTTGCGTGATCGCACAGGTATTGTGCAGTTGACCTTTGACCCAGAGATAGGCTCTGCCTTTGCGTTGGCAGAAGCCGTGCGCCCTGAATGGGTAGTAGAAGTGACAGGTACGGTCAGACTCCGCCCTGAAGACGCTGTCAATCCGCACATTCCTACTGGTGAGATTGAGGTTATTGTAAGTCAGCTTAGTGTGCTGAATATCTCGAAGACCCCGCCTTTTGAAATTGAAGATGGCATTGATACTGATGATGCGGTGCGCATGAAATGGCGCTTCCTTGATATTCGTCGTCCAGAGGTTAGCAAGATTCTTAAGCTGCGTTCGCGCGTTACAGCGGCTTTCCGCAATTCACTGAGCGACAAGGGCTTTATTGAGGTAGAGACACCCATTCTTACGAAGTCTACCCCAGAAGGTGCGCGTGACTTTATTGTGCCTGCGCGCCAGAATCCTGGTAAATTCTATGCGCTGCCACAATCCCCGCAACTTTTCAAACAGCTCACAATGATTGGTGGACTGGAGCGCTATTTCCAGATTGCCCGTTGCTTCCGCGATGAAGATTTACGTGCAGATCGCCAGCCAGAATTTACCCAGGTAGACCTGGAAATGAGCTTTGTGACGCAAGACGATGTCATGAACCTAACGGAAGACGTTTTGGCAGAAGTCATGAAGGTTGTTGACTATGACTTGCCACAGCCTCTGCGCCGTATTACTTACGCAGAAGCCATGAACACCTACGGCTGTGACCGCCCTGACACACGCTTTGACCTGCTGCTGCAAGACATTAGTGACTGGGCTAGTACAACCAGCTTTAAAGTGTTCGCACAAGCACCTTCAAATGGGGGAGTAGTAAAGGCCATCTGCGCAAAGGGTGCTGGCGACTGGTCGCGCTCGAAATATGACGCGTTGAATAAGAAGGCCATTGATGCGGGCGCTGCAGGCCTAGCCTGGATGGCATTTCCTACAGATGCTGCAGGTGCTGATGACATTGTAGCTCAAATCAAAAGTCCTATTGCAAAGTTCTTCACGGCAGAGGAGCTGGAAGCTCTTAAAGCGAATACGGGCGCAGAAGCAGGCGACGCTCTGTTCTTTGCAGCTTGCGAACGTGACCTAGCCAATGAAGTTCTGGGCATCATCCGCCTGGAACTAGCAGACATGTTAGAGATTCCACGCGAAGGCTTTGACCCTCTTTGGGTGGTCGATTTCCCCCTCTTTATGCGTGACGAAGAAGGCGACCGCTGGGCAGCAAATCATCATCCCTTCACGCGACCCTTTGATGAGCATCTAGGAAATATCGAAAAGGATCCTGCCTCAGTTCTTAGTTATTCTTATGACCTTATCTTGAATGGTTATGAGATTGGTGGCGGTACCTTACGTATTCATGATGCAGACTTGCAACTGCGTGTCTTGGCACAACTAGGGCATGAGCTGGAACAGGCGCGTGAAGAGTTTGGATTCTTGCTGGACGCACTATCTTATGGGGCCCCTCCTCATGGAGGAATTGCCTTAGGACTTGATCGCCTTATCATGATTCTTGCTGGTCGTGATTCGATACGTGATGTTATTGCTTTCCCAAAGACTTCAAGTGGTGCTGACCTTATGACGGAGGCCCCTTCAGAGGTAACGCTTAAACAACTAAAAGAAACTCACCTGCGGATTGCTTAGCACTAGCTAGTTCAAAGCTTATATAATTCTTATCTTTATGCCCATTCAATAAGGAGTGATTTTTTCATGTCGCGAAAGTCGGTATTGTGGATTGCCGTATTATGTTCTTTAGTTTTTGTCCTTGCAGGACTTGCTGGATGTCGTGCTAAAGACCCTGTTGTCGTCACCCCGCCTGCCTCTGATGAAATCGCCGAAGAGGAATCTAGGTTTGGCCCTTATTGGCCTCTGACAGGATTAGAGACAGAAAGCGGTCAGACAATATTGGGACGTACTCTTTCGGTGAAAATCGACAATCATCCCCAGTCAGGGTCAAAGGTGGGGATTAATAGTGCTGACGTTGTTTTTGAGTCGCTGACAGAGGGTGGAATCACTCGCTTTAATGCTATTTATCAGAGCGACATTCCCGAAATGGTCATGCCTGTTCGCAGCGCACGTGAATCAGATACCTACATTATTCCCCAATTTGGGAATGCTCTCTTTTTCTACAGCGGTGCAAATGGTAGCGTCCTTCAAAGCCTGAGAGATTCAGACGTTGTTAGCATGTCTCATGGGATTATTGGCAGTGATCTCTATGCGCGCTCTAGCGATAGGTCTGCTCCTCATAATCTTTTTGTAGAGCTAGATATGGCTTATGACATTGCTGCTGGTAGAGACATTGAAGTGGAGACTGAAGCGGGAATTACTGGCCTGCAATTCTCCAATACTGCATTTGATGACCTGACGCCATCACAGGAAAGCAGTGCTGCCACTGAAGTTCATATTCCCTTTTCTGCTCTTTCTGATACCCGTTGGACTTGGGACGATGAGGAAGAGTTGTGGATTCGCAACTCTAACGGTAGCCCGCAATATGATGGTGCGACAGATGAAAAGATTAGTGCAGATAATGTTGTAGTGATGTGGGCTTCTCACGCCGAGGGCTTCCGTACGTCTCGCGGAGCTGTTACCTTGGACGTTGATTTGCTTAGTGGTGGAGAGGTAAGCGTATTTACTAATGGTGAGCGCTTTGATGGTGTCTGGGAGGGCTCTGTTGATGCTCCGCCCGTGTTTAAAGATGCCGCTGGGAATAGTATCTTGCTTAGCCCAGGACGTACTTGGATTAATGTCGTTCCTCTTGACCAGGAAATCACGAGCAGTGCAGATTTGCCTATAGAGTCAACTGGATACTAAATGAAGACACCCCGCGTACTAGCAATACATGATATTTCAGGAGTAGGGCGCTGTTCACTAACAGTTGCCCTACCTGTGCTTTCTGCTGCTGGTATTGAGTGTGCTGTGTTGCCTACGGCTGTATTATCTACTCATACAGGCGAATTTGAAGGCTATACCTTTCATGATTTAACTGAAGATATCTTGCCGATAGCTGAGCACTGGAAAAGTCTTGGATTACAATTTGATGCAATCTATACAGGTTATTTAGGCTCTTTTGAACAAGTTGAACTAATCAAAGATGTTATTGACTTGCTTGCAAGCGATGATACTTTGATAGTCGTTGACCCCGTGATGGCAGACGAAGGCGAACTTTATCCAGGCTTCACTAGGGACTATCCTGCCCAAATGCGTAGTCTTTGTGCGCTGGCAGATGTGCTGGTGCCTAATGTTACGGAAGCAAGCTTACTTCTCGGTCGCGATTATGACCCCTATCCAGACGTGGATACGGTAAAGAGTTTACTTGAAGGGCTATGTGCAGATATCGGCGCGAAGTCGGCAGTTCTTACGGGAGTAAGCCTTACTTCAGGTAGCCTGGGTGCTGCTGCACGTGACTCTGAACTAGAAGCAACTACCTATGCGGGTGCACCACAAGCAGAGGGCATGTATCACGGAAGTGGTGACTTGCTTGCGAGCGCTTTGGTGGCAGGCTTGGTAAGGGGCTGCACTTTAGAAGAATCAACAAAGCGCGCGGTAGACTTTACTGCAGCGTCCATTCAGCGGACCTACGCTGCTGGTACAGAGCCACGTTTCGGCCTTCTTTTTGAGGCAGGACTTGCTCAGTTTTCTGCTCAATTTAATGCGCTATACTAATACCTACTAACAGCGAACAATCATTTGCTGCATAGATAAGTTCTTTCTAGGACTGTTTAGGATGAACTAGAGGCAGCTAAAAATAATGCAATTACGCTTTATGGATTGGCTAAATTGTTGCTTGAGGCAAAGAATGGCAAGCGCAAGAGCTACAGTCAGTTGAAAGGGGATTTTAAGTGGCAGGACATAGTAAGTGGGCCAATACTAAACATCGAAAAGCTCGACAAGATAAGAAGCGCTCAGCACTTTTTGGGAAACTTTCACGTGCCATATTTGTAGCCGCGAAGAATGGTGACCCTAATCCTGACAATAATGCTACGCTTGCGACAGCAATTGAGAAGGCCAAAAGCTATTCGTTACCAAAGGACAACATTGAGGCGGCCATTGCAAAGGCAAGTGGTGCAGCCAACGATGGTGCGACCTGGAACGAAGTTATTTACGAAGGCTATGGTCCCGCTGGCATTGCTGTCTACGTTGAATGTCTGACAGATAACCGCAATAGAACTGCTGCAGATGTTCGCGCAGCCTTCACTAAGGTAGGGGGAAATCTGGGGACTTCTGGATCTGTTGCCTTTCAGTTCCAACGTAAAGGTGAGATAGTTATAGATTTAGATTCAGACCAGTTTTCAGAGGATGACTTTATGCTGGCAGTAGCTGATGCTGGCGGTGATGACTATACGCTTGAAGATGAGGGTAATCTAGCAGTAGTCGTTACTGATTCGTCAGAGCTGATGGCAGTAAAGAGGTCACTGGAAGATGCAGCTTATGCTGTACGCGGAGCAGAACTTATGATGGTACCTGCGACCCCTCAGGCTGTGAGTGCCAGCGAGGCAAAACAGGTCATGAGATTGATAGATCGCCTAGAAGATTTAGACGACGTACAAAATGTGTTCCACAGTATGGACTTCGATGAAGACCAGCTGGAAGACTAGTGGAAACAGTGCTAGGAATTGACCCGGGTCTGCGCTACACAGGCTGGGCGGTAGTGAGTACTGCGGCAGGCAAGAATACGCCGCAAGCTCTAGCCTATGGGGTTATAAAAACAAACGCAGATGATATGCTGAACACGCGCCTTGCGACTATCTACGATGACCTTTGCGCTGTGATAGAGCGTTACCAGCCAACAAGCTGCGCCCTTGAGGGGGTCTTTTTTGGGCTGAACGCAAAGACGGCGCTTAGTTTGGGACAGGCTAGAGGGGCTGCTATATTGGCAACTTCTAAGCAAGGATTGGTTTTGGGGGAGTATCCCCCGGCCACTATAAAGCTTTGTATTGTGGGTTCGGGACAGGCGGAGAAGGAGCAGGTTACTTACATGGTTCGCCAGCTACTAGGATTAGACCATGATCCTAAGCCTGACCATTGTGCTGATGCTTTAGCTGTAGCCCTAACCCATTTAGCACATGGTAGTCAGCATGACTCGGTGTCGCTTTAGAAAATTGATTTGCTTACGTAGTTACTACGCCGCACAAATCAATTTTCTAAAGCCTCCTAGATTCACACTGCTTGGGGCACACTAGATAGATGAATGTATTACTTGATAGAGAATAGAGGAGCAGTTTGAGATGATTGCGTTTCTTGCGGGAACACTTGCACATAAGGCTGCTGACCGTTTGTATTTAGAGGTTGGCGGTGTTGGTTATGAACTTGCGGCTAGTACGCGCACTCTTTCGTCTTTAGGGTCGCGTGGTGAGGATGTACTGCTTTATACCTATCTGCATGTGCGCGAGAACGAGGTTTCCCTATTCGGCTTTGTGGACGAAGAAGAAAAGCGTGTTTTTCTTGCGCTAATTGATATATCAGGCATTGGTCCAAAGGTGGCACTGGCAGTGCTGTCGACTTTGCAGCCACGCATGCTAGCGGGTGCTGTCGCAACCGAAGATATCGCACTGATATCAAGTGTTCCTGGTATTGGAAAAAAGACAGCTCAGCGCCTCATCATCGAATTGAAGGGTAAGCTAGACACGGTGTTTCCTGCACAATCGGGAGAAGCACCTGCAGATACTGGAGCGAAGGCAATAGGCACAGACAGCGATGAGCATGGTGCATTAGCAGATGCTCAGGCAGCCCTTTTTTCTATGGGCTTCTCTGCAGCAGAAATAGCAGAAGCCTTTGCGGGAGCCCCTGCTGAAGCAAGCAGTGAAACTCTACTAAAGCATGCCTTAGCAAATATGGGAGGAAGCCGACCATGACTGACAACATAAAGCCAACATGGGAAGCAGGAAATCTAGAACAAGCCAAGTCTACTAATCCAGATTCTGATAGTCAAAGATTAGTAGATTTGAATCCCCAAGAAAACGAGCAGCTAGAAATCAATCTGCGCCCTCTAGTATTGGCAGACTATCAGGGGCAGCAAAGAGTAAAAGATAATCTAGAAGTTTTGATAGAGGCAGCAAAGCAGCGCTCTGACACACTGGACCATCTCCTATTTTCAGGACCTCCGGGCCTAGGAAAAACAACCCTAGCGACAGTAGTGGCAAATGAGCTAGGGGTAAATATGAAACAGACCGCAGGACCTGCAATTGAGCGCGCGGGTGATTTGGCGGCAATTCTCTCGAACCTAGAAGCAGGGGATGTTCTCTTCATTGACGAGATTCACCGCCTATCGCGCGTAGTTGAGGAAATTCTTTACTCAGCGATGGAGGATTTTACTCTAGACATCATCATAGGAAAGGGTCCTGCAGCGCGTTCCATCACTTTAGACCTTGCGCGCTTTACCTTGATTGGTGCAACAACACGAACAGGCTTGCTTTCTGGGCCTCTGCGTGACCGCTTTGGGATAAACTTTCGTCTTGACTACTATGAACCAGAGGAGCTAGAATCCATTATCTTGCGCAGTGCTTCGATTTTTGGTCTATCTATCGACCAGGAGGCAGCAATGGAGATTGGGCGACGTAGTCGTGGGACCCCTCGCCTTGCTAATCGTTTGCTTAAGCGTGTGCGAGACTATGCCCAGGTACGTCATGGTAATGAGATTACTGAAGACATAGCCGCAGAAGCATTGAGCTTTTTTGAGGTAGATAGCCTGGGGCTAGATTGGATGGATGTAAAGATTCTCTCTACCTTGACAGAAACCTTTGCAGGTAGACCTGTGGGCTTGACGACGCTTGCAAATGCCACTGGGGAAGAATCAGATACCCTTGAAGATGTTTACGAACCCTTTTTGCTGCAAAAAGGGCTTATAATACGTACACCTAAAGGACGTCAAGCAACTCCACGTGCCTATGAGCACTTGGGCTTGCCTATGCCTAGTTCGCTTAATGAATCTACGACCGCTACTTCAGGCAGAACAGAGGAGGCCCTGTTTTAATGATAGAGAAAGAAGAGATAGAAACAGAGCAGAAAGTGTCGTCAGAGACGCTTAGTCCACCACGGTCTAGGACACAGCTCTTAGTGACGACAGGACTTTTAACTGCACTTGTTTTTGTTGTGACCTTTGTTTTGAGCATACCCAACTTTTGGACGGGGCAAGGGATAATCAATTTGGGAGACAGTGCCATAGCTTCTAGCGCCCTTTTGCTGCCGCATCCTCTGCTAGCTTTTGTCGGTGGTGTAGGTAGTGCGCTTGCAAATATAGCGAACCCACTTGCTATCCACTATGCTCCTGCGACACTTATTATTAAAGGGCTTATGGGTTTTGTGCTCTATCTATTTGTTCGCAAGGGAAAGTTCGGCTGGTTTGTTGTTGGTGTTGTTCTGGCGGAGTTAATCATGCTGGCAGGTTACTTCCTGTATGAATATATCTTCCTTTTAGGGGCAGGAGCTATTGCAAACATCCCGGGGAACTCTATTCAGGCAGGTACGAACTTTGCGCTGGCCTTGCTGCTCTTTGCGCCTTTGATGGCCTTACGTAAAGCACTTTGGAGTGGGGCAAACACAACTTCGGGCACAGTAGGCCTAAACCGCGACAAGTCTTCTCAAAAGGACGATTCGCACAAATGAATCACAGACCATGTTCCTATCAGGTGGGCTGCCCGTGTCAGCTTTAGCCTATAAATTTAAAGATGCGCTATATCTGAATATTACCAATATTTGTCCCTGTGCCTGTACCTTTTGCTTGCGGAACGATATGGAAGCAATAGGGGATGCTGATACCTTGTGGCTTGAACGTGAGCCAAGCGCTGAAGACGTCATTGCAGCCATCCGAAGCTATGAACCCTTGGACACTTACTCCGAAGTAGTTTTCTGTGGCTTTGGTGAACCTTTCAGCGCATATGATGTCATGATTGAAGTGGCGCGCTGGCTTAAGACCCAAGGGGTTAAGCATGTACGTGTAAACACTAATGGACTAGGAGAACTGGTGGTCGGCAGACCCCTTGCAGCAGAGCTTGCTGGTCTGATTGATGAGTTGTCCGTTAGCCTAAATGCACCCGATGCACAGACTTATGAAGACTTATGTGTTCCCGAATTCGGCCCAGAGTCTTTTCAGGCAGTTTTAGATTTTGTCAAGACTGCAAAAGAATATGTACCACAGCTTACTCTATCTGTGGTAGACTTCTTGGATGTAGATGAAATCCAGCGCTGTTCAGATATTGCGCAGTCTCTGGAACTTCCTTTACGTGTGCGACAGTTTTCTTAGTATCATCTTATCGACACATGAGTTGTTTTTAGCGATACTGGAGTCAGGCTGTAAGCAACTTTTGTTAGGTATGTGGCGTTAGCAATGGGCAGCACCACAGGTGTGCTATCAAGAAACTTGGTAGCAGAAAGTAGGTACTAAAATGGCAGTAGGCAAGGTAAAGTGGTTTAACCCAGACAAGGGCTATGGATTCATCGAGCAAGAAGGCGGCGAAGATCTCTTCGTACACTTCTCAGAAATCAAGATGGATGGCTTCAAGACACTAGAAGAAGGTTCAGAAGTTCAATTCGAGGTGACCGTAGGTCGCAACGGTAAGGACCAAGCAAGCAACGTAACTCTAGCGTAAGCAAGCTCTTACTCGTTTATTGACTAAAGTGGCGGCCCCATACAAGGGTCGCCATTTTTCGTGTATAGTAGCTTTATTATTGAGATTAGTGAAGGTAGTCAAGCAGAATAGTAATGGAGGATTCTACATGTCACAGGCACTGCATATTGCATCACAGCTCGTAGTTCTGGGGGGAGGCCCCGGGGGCTACATAGCCGCCTTTGAAGCCGCAAAGCAAGCGAAAAAAACAGGGCTTGACCTAAAGATTACGATTGTCGAGCAAGCACGCCTGGGGGGAACCTGCCTTAATGTTGGCTGTATTCCTACAAAGACCATTCTCAAAACTGCCCATGCCTTAGCGGCTGTGCAGCGTGCTGGAGATTTCGCTGTTGCAGGACTTGACTCTTCTGTGGCAAAGCTTGACCTTGATGCTTTACGCACACGTAAAGAGTCGGTCATAGATGAACTGGTTTCTCAAATTGAAGCAAGTGCAAAAAGATTGGGCATCGAAGTAATTGAAGGCACGGGTAGACTCTTGCCAGAATCTTCTCCTATTCAAGTTGCGGTCACTAGCAGTGCGGGGGAGGAGAGCATCCTTTCCTGTGATGCACTTATTATCGCAACGGGCTCGCTGCCTACTGTTTTGCCTGCCTTAGATGCCCCCTTTGTCTGGACGAGCGATGACGCTATTGCCCTGCGTGAGATTCCAGAGAGCATCATCATTGTGGGGGGTGGTGTTATTGGCGTTGAATTTGCAGATGCCTATGCACACTTTGGTTCAAAGGTACAGATAGTAGAGCTAGCAAAGAATCTACTGCCTTGGCATGATAAGCGTGTAGGTAAAGCTCTGGCTCGTGACTTCAAATCTCGCGGAATAGATTTACATTTAGGCACGAGTGTTGAGGCCGTGAAGCAAGATGCTGTAGGCAAGGCGATGGCTACTCTCTCTAATGGTGAGGAACTGAATGCTGATGTCATTATGAGTGCAGTGGGAAGAGTTCCTAACACGGCAGGTTTTGGTTTTGAGGATGCAGGTATCGAGTTTTCAGGACGTGCCCTTGCGGTAGATGCACATTATCAGACAAGTCTGCAGAAAGTTTATGCCATTGGAGATGTAATAGGTGGCATGATGTTGGCGCATGAAGCAGAACATGAGGGACTGTTGGCTGCAAGAGCTGTCATTGCAGAGCTTGCAGGGAAGACTGTAGCAGACGCACATGCTCTGGATGCAAATCTCATTCCTGGCTGTATTTATACCGTTCCCGAAATTGCCACTGTGGGAATGGGTGCTGATGAAGCTAAAAAGCAAGGTATCGCCGCAGTTACGGGTATTGCGAAATATTCTGCCAATGGGAAGGCCCTTGCAGAAGGTGAGTCAGAAGGATTTGTACAAATTGTTGCACATGCCGAAACGGGTGAAGTTCTTGGTGCACAAATCCTAGGTGCGAAAGCAGTTGAACTAATTGCAATCGTGACTCCCTTTATGGCGAATAAGGCGACCGTTATTGATATTGCTGACAGCGTCTTTGCTCATCCCACTTTAAGTGAACTGATTAAACTAGCCGCAGAAGTCTGCGCGGGAAAGCTGAAGGAATAATGGATTTAGATGTAGCTTTGAATTCAAAGCAAGCTCCTGCTGCGCGAGCAGAGGAACTGCGCCTTGCATTAGAGCGGGCCGCCTATGAATACTATGTGTTGGATACTCCTAGTCTGAGTGATGACGTCTATGATTCTCTCTTAAGTGAGCTTAAAGATATTGAGACGGCACATCCCGAGCTTATTACAGCAAGTTCACCAACACAACGTGTAGGCTCAACCCCTAGTGATGCCTTCTCTTCTGTTGAGCATGCAGCACGCATGTATTCTCTGGATAATGCCATGAATCTAGAAGAATTGGACGCCTGGTTTGATCGCATAGAATTGGCAACAGGAAGCAGTCAGCTTAACTATAACTGTGAACTAAAGATAGACGGCTCTTCGATTGCTCTGCGCTACGAATACGGAGAGTTAGTACGTGCGGCTACACGCGGAGACGGCCGCATGGGGGAAGATATCACAGCGAATGTGCGCACCGTGCGTGATATCCCCTTGCGCTTACAGCCAGGTCTATTGGCGAGTCTGCCTCAACTAGAAGTGCGTGGCGAAATTTATCTACCGAAAGCACACTTTGAACAGTTAAATGCGCAGGCAGATGAAGCAGGAGAGAAGCCCTTTGCCAATCCGCGCAATGCAGCTGCTGGTTCGCTGCGACAGAAAGACCCTGCTGTAACGGCGACCCGTGAGCTGGCATCTTTTATCTATGCGCCAGCTGATACAACACATGAGGACTTGCCCCCGACCCAACACGGATTTTTGGACGCCCTCCGCCAGGCAGGCTTTCATGTTAATCCTGATGTTGAGGTGCTGAGTCGTGCAGAAGTGCATGATTTCTGTAAGGCAGCGATGGAGAAGCGCCACGATTTGCCCTACGAGATTGATGGGGTAGTAGTGAAGGTCGATGCCTTTGCGGTGCAAGAGGCACTGGGCTATACGGCCAAGGCTCCTCGCTGGGCGATTGCTTTTAAATTTCCGCCAGAGGAAAAGACAACGATTCTACGTGAGATTCGTATTCAGGTGGGGCGCACGGGTACTCTGACACCTGTGGCAGAGTTTGATCCAGCATTGGTCGCAGGCTCAACTATTGCGCGTGCGACTTTGCATAATGAAGACGAGATTGCCCGCAAGGGTATCCTGATAGGGGATACTGTGATTGTCCGTAAGGCAGGTGACGTTATCCCAGAGGTTGTGGGGGCTGTAGAGTCCCTGCGTGATGGGAGCGAAGTGGCCTTTCACATGCCTACGCATTGCCCATCCTGCGGAACAGCTGTTCATCGCGATGAGGACGAGGCGGCCTTGCGTTGTGAAAATATTAACTGTGAGGCACAACGTGCAGAAAGACTGCGCCACTGGGTTAGTAGAGGGGCTGCAGACATAGAGGGGCTGGGTACAGAGACAATCAATGCCCTTATTTCTGTGGGTCTTGTGTGTAATGTAGCAGATTTTTACACTTTGAGCTTTGAGCAATTGCGCGACCTACCTTTGGGACGCACAAAGATGGATGGGACTGAAGTCACTTTTGGGGAAGTCATGGCGGCAAAGGTTCTTGCCACTATTGAGGACTCAAAGAAGCGCCCCTTCCCGCGCCTTCTTTTTGGATTGGGCATCCGCCATGTGGGTGCTACGGTGTCAGAGCTGCTAACAGATAACTTTGGGACGCTGGAAAATCTTATGGCAGCAAGCGAAGAAGATTTAAACGCAATTGATGGAGTAGGCCCACAAATAGTGCGCTCTTTACATACTTTCTTCTCTGTATCAGAGAATCGCTTGGTTCTGCAGCGTTTAGTAGAGGCAAATCTCAACTTTGTGGCAGAGATATCGCCTTCTACTGTTGAGCAAACTTTGGCAGGTCTTACTTTTGTGCTGACAGGTTCTTTGGCGAATCTGACACGTGTAGAGGCAGCGGCTGAATTGAAGAAGCTTGGTGCAAAAGTTACCGGTAGTGTTTCAAAGAAGACGAGCTATGTTGTTGCAGGTGAAGACGCAGGGTCAAAGTACGACAAGGCTGTTAGCCTAGGTGTACCTGTGCTTGACGAATCAGAACTGCAACGCATAATCGAGACAGGAAACCTGGCTTAAGCATGGGAAGACGTTCAGCTCGTACGACAGCCAAACAGGTTCAGCGCAAGCCTCAACCACGTAAACGCATAGCGCTTGTTCGCTCTTGGAAGTGGTCTGATATTGCCTGGGCTGCCATAGCTCTATTAGTTGCTCAAGTGCTCAATGTGCTTATTTTGGGGAACAATTTTACAGCCCTCATGCCAGCTGAAGGTGTCCACGGAGTGCGCATTGCACTGCTTATCATCTTTTACCTTTTGCTGCTTATGGTTCTTGCTTATAGGGCGCATTGTCGCAATTTGAATTTTGCGGACGCCTATCGTCTGCGGGCTCTGACTGATGCAGAGCTTAGGGCGCAGCAGGCATTCCCTTACAATCGAGAGAATGCTTGGGGAAACGATTTGGAGGAGGACGTCCAAAAGCAGGAAGGAAAAGCTAAGGAGGAGCAATTCTTGCCCGCCTGGAAGTCGGTTCTCTTGGTATTTGTCCTCTTTATATCCTTGCGAACTTTTGCCATCGTATATACCTATGTTACTGCGGAGCTGGGTTGGGTTACTCCTTCTGGGGGAGGCCTTACAGACCTTTTTGGTCCTACCGTTTTTGGTCTAGCAGCAGCAATCTTAAGTCTTGTTATATTGGCACCTTTTATTGAAGAGTTAGTATTTCGCGTCATCATGTTTGACACCTTTGCTCAAAAGATGGCGATTGCAGCAGCAGTAATACTGCAGGGTCTCGTATTTAGCTTCTATCATTTTTCACTGTGGGCAGCAGTTCCCAATTTCTTGTTAGCGCTTGCCTGCGTATATCTTATACAAAAGTGCAGAACAAGCATCCCTGCAATAATGCTGCACGTTCTTTATAATGCGGCAGTAGTGGCAGCAGCCTTCTATTTAGCAATGGCCTAATCTGAGCGCACTAGGCGGCGAAACTCCGCGCCGTGCGAACTTTTTGAAGTGGACACCTAGCTTAGTGCGATTACTCCTCCAAAATCAGGCTTCTTCGGTTTGCAGCACCTAGAGCAATTCAGGTCGCAGCTTTAAGAGTTTTCATTTACGATTTTGCATCCCTTTTGAAGGAATCGCTTTAATCGTTTAAAGTAGTAAGCGTGCATTTTTATCCGTTTTCGATTTGATTTGAACATACAGTTATTTGAAAGGGTAGTATTATGGGATTTATTAGAGCATTTAAGGGAGCCATTGGCGGAACTTTCGCTGACCAGTGGCAAGATTATTTGATGCCAAGACCAGGTGTTACAGCGACTGCAGGTTTATTTGAAGCAGTACCGCGTGGCACTAATGCTGGTCGTGGCGCGAACACACGTGGTTCGCAAAACATTATTAGTAATGGTAGTAGAATCGTAGTTCCTGAGGGAACTGCCTTGATTACTATGCACGAGGGTGCTGTAACAGGCCTTATTGCAGAGCCTGGTGGCTACGAGTACAAGTCTGATGATGTGAACGCTCGGTCTATGTTTGCTGGTGACGGCATTTTGGGCTCTACTGTTGCACAGGCATGGGATCGCTTCAAATTCGGTGGACAACCTGCCTCGCAGCATCTTGCTTACTATGTCAACTTGAAAGAGATTCCTAATAATCGCTTTGGGACACAGTCGCCTATTTACTGGGATGACGCCTATCTAGGTGCCCAGGCAGGAGCAAAGACACGCGGAACCTATACTTTGAAGATTGTTGATCCAATCCTCTTCGTAAAGAGCTTTGTTCCCGTGAGCTTCCTGCAGCCAAATGCGCCACTGTTTGACTTTGCAGACATGAACAATGATGCTGCTTCGCAGCTCTTCAAAGAAGTAGTGGCAAGCCTTGCAGCAGCTTTCTCTAACTACACCAATGACCCTGATAAGGGTAATCGTATCTCTAACATCCAGGGCGACAAGATTGGTTTTGCTCAATCACTGTCTGGTGCTGTTGAAGAAAATTATCAATGGCAAAGCGGTAGAGGTTTGGTCATTGAACGTGTTGCTATTAAGGCCATTGAATATGATGAGGACACGAAGGCACTACTTGCTGACGTACGCAGAGCAGATGCTCTGTCAGGTGCACGCGGTAACTCCTTCATGCAGCAGTCGGTTGCTCGCGGTATGCAGGCAGCAGGGGAAAACCCTGGCGCTGGCGGCGGTGGCATGGGCATGGCCTTTATGGGCATGGGCATGGGTGCAGCTGGTAACGTTATGGGCGGAATGCAGCAGCCTATGGCTGGGACTCCTCAGACGCAAGGTATTCAGGGACAAGTTGCAGCTGGTCCTTTTGACCCGCAGACAGGACAGCCTATTAATCCGGCACCCGCACAATTCTGTCCGCAGACGGGACAGCCGCTGAACCCTCAGCCGGCTCCTGCACAGTTCTGCCCACAGACAGGACAACCTTTGCAGCAACAGGCTCCAGTTCCTGCATTTTGTCCACAAACTGGACAACCTTTAAACCAGGTAGCACCGCAGCCTGCGGCAGCGCCTGTAGCCGCAGAGGCTCCAGCAGCGACCCCGGCAGCAGGAGAGGGTCCTCAGGCACAAATCGCTGTGCTGGAGAGTTTGCTTAGCCAAGGAGTCATTTCGCAGGAAGATTTTGACGCACAAAAAGCAAAACTACTGGGATAAGATATGCAAGAAAACAACAATCAGGCAGGATGGAATTTTGACCCGCAGACAGGGAAACCTGTATCTGCTGGTCAGACTCCTCCTGCTGTAGTTCCGCAGCAAGCAGCAGAGCAGGCTGTCGCACAGCCAGCACCGCAACAGTCTACTAAGAATTTCTGCCCACAAACAGGGCAGGCTCTTGATGGTAGTCCTCGGGTAGTTGATACGGGCAGGGACAGTGGACAGGATAAATGTCCTGCCTGCGGTGCAACAGATATATCCTTTAATCCAGAGAGCAGTAAACTGCGCTGTAATTTCTGCCGCACAGAGTTTGAACCAGAGAAAGTGTCTGGCTTTGTGGCTGATGTAAGTCAGCTGCGTGGCAAAGTTGTTGGTTCTGGGACCAAGGACATCTCTGCAGCCGCAGAGAGCATGATTACCCTGAAGTGCCAGAGTTGTGGGGCAGAGGTTGTTATTGACACTGATGAATCAGCGCAAGCACGTTGTCATTGGTGTCGTAATACCCTTTCGCTTAATGAGCAGGTTCCCAATGGAGCAATACCCGATGCGGTGCTGCCCTTTGCTGTGCAGAAAGAAGATGCAAGGCAGAATATTGAGGCCTTTGTGGCAAAGAGAAAGTTCTTTGCTCACCCTGCCTTCAAAAAAGAATTCTGTACTGAGAATGTCATGGGTGTTTATTTGCCCTATATGATTGTTGATGTTAATGCGCACGCACACCTTAAAGGTCAGGGCGAAGTGCTTGTTAGAAAATACACGGTTGGTAGTGGTGATAGTCAGAGAACAGTCTATGATGCAGATCTCTATGACGTTGAGCGTGATTATGACATTGTGATGAAAGGTTTGACCATTGAGTCAAATACTGAGAAGTTGCAGCATGGCTCAGGTAATCGCACAAATAATATCATTAATGCCATCATGCCCTTTGATACCGAAAATTGCGTTGCATGGAACGCTAATTACCTCAAAGGTTACGCTTCGGAAAAACGAGATGCTAACGTTGACCAGCTAAAAGGATTAGTTGAGACAAAAGCAAAAGACGTGAATCGCCATCAGGCAAATACTACTTTGACGGCCTATAATCGTGGAGTTAAGTGGGCTCAGGAGCAATTCTCTATCAAGGGACAACAGTGGAAGGCAGCTTATCTGCCAGTGTGGCTCTATAGTTACCAGCAGGTGAAGAGTCCTAGCAATAAGGTACTGCACTATGTTGCGGTGAATGCGCGCTCAAAGGAAACTATGGGGAGCGTTCCCATCCATCAGCCAAAACTACTACTCTTTTCCTTGCTTGCCTCAATTATTGGTACTATTATGGCTGCTTTTCTCTGGCCAATCCTTGAGATTGAGTGGGTTTGGGTACTGATAGGTTCAGGCTTCCTCTACTATGCCTACTACTACAACAAGTATCGCAATGCAGGGGCCAGGCATATGCACGAATTTAATACGAAGGCTGCAATGTCTAACGTAAAAGCGGGCGACAGCTTAGTGAAGCGACGCACAGGTCTCTCTAATGCAACCATGGACGGAGCAAACAACCTTCAGGTGAACTACGGCAGCGGTAAAAAGTCGATGCTTGATAAGTTGACCTCCAGCATAGATTCTTAAGTGGATTGCTGGTTGATGCAGAGCATTTGTCTTCAATAAAGGACCCAAGATGTCAGTAGTACTAACTCAAGAATTGAAGAGCAAGATATTATCAATCTTTATGCCAGCAGGAAAGCTGCATAGATTATATCTTTTCGAAGGCATCCCTCCGAGGAAATTGGGGAATGCCATAAGTAGGTATGCCTCTGTATTGGGCAAAGATGAGTCAATAATTTTGCTTTATGACGACACTGTCTTTGGGACAGGAAAAGACGGCTTTCTTCTTACTACTAAGCGTTTGTATGGTAGAAATATTGCAGACTCCAGTTCCTTTGTGGAAGTCAAAGACATTTCCACCATAACTCTTGGGCGTAGTGGATTTGTAGCAGCAATGCAG
>Ga0123355_10003616_pt1 | contig 22261 bp, 14 predicted proteins | sample TergutEmb28metaG_3_FD_89872 | JGI IMG/M metagenome (GOLD analysis project Ga0123355, IMG submission 89872) | Embiratermes neotenicus P1 segment gut microbial communities from Petit-Saut dam, French Guiana - Emb289 P1 | ecosystem: Host-associated > Arthropoda: Insects > Digestive system > Gut ... | reverse complement strand
GATAAACTGTAGTGTTATATCTGACACACCACTAAATGATAAGCTGTAGTGCTATATCTGACACACCACTAAATGATAAGCTGTAGTGTTATATCTGACACACCACTAAATGATAAGCTGTAGTGTTATATCTGACACACCACTAAATGATAAGCTGCAGTGCTATATCTGACACACCACTAAATGATAAGCTGCAATGCTATATCTGACACACTTCTGTATGTAAAATCGAAGCCTTATTGTAAAAAGACTTAAAAACTTATGGTTTTTTTAATTTAAAAAAATAACGCATTAATTTATTAATATCCAGCTGTGGCAGTAGCGAGGCGACTATGATATATAGACCAACTAAACCATTAATATCTTAAACGAAGGTGCTGAACCTGTTTGTTTTCTCTTATAATTTAGAAGATTTTCCCATAGAGGTCAAGCGGCATGTCGAAACAAAATACACGTTTCTCTAGTGATATTTAACACATTGGTGCACAGACCAAAGTCCTCTGAAATATACCGCATGTGCTAAAGCCAGCAAGACCCCCCTGGAAGATCGTCATCATAATTGGCATTCAATTAGTTCTCATTACTACAAACCTGCTTCACCCCTCGCTCGAATAGCTCGTAAATCTTCCTGCTTGCTTTTAAGCATATAGCTGCAGTTATTTCAGTATACATCTACTGAGATTTTGAAATCGTGTGAAATACGCGGTACCCATGGGGCGTGTTCTGTTGCACAAATATTCTTTATCTGAATGTTGCAACGCCACGAACACAATCGCACGGACACGCGTACAAAACATACATTTACTTTTTGTCACGTTAGTCAGATGTAGTCGTACAGAAAGCTTGATCGATGACGCATTAGGTGGGTATTATTAATCCAGCAATCGACAAAATATACCATACGTGTTTGCACAACATGAAACAGCAGTATCAACGAACCGTCCTTTTTACTGTTTTAAACTTTAAGTAGCGACATTTTTCTGTAATTATCTCAGTACTGGCGCCTTTCTTTCACCAGAGAAGCACTGTAATTATAAACTTTCAGTACCAAGACAAAAGTAAAAAGAATTGAAATGTTTTACGTCTTTCTTCAAGGTACAGTTGGGATTCTCATTAACCGTTCAACACAGACCTTACTGTAATCCACAGACCTTTAATTTCCCGTAACAACTCCGCCTCGGTGCACCGTACGATCATGAACTGATCCTTGATTACTGTAAATGTAAACTCCGTTTTTCATACATATTAGTGAGAATTTAAACCCTAGCGTCACCGAAGGGTTGAGAAATAAAGTTCAAGTGTCAAAAAGTAACGGCCTGAAGATTAGGTCTATGCACGTGGGGTACTGATACGATAATAAATATAGAGCGATACACAAAGTAGAAAACGATTGCTACTATAAACCAAAGAATGAATGAAAGACAATGGGGCGAAACACTAATTTTAACAAGATATGCGACTGAGAATTAAAATTTCGTAACGTAATTTATACGTTTAAATTACATATTGGAATTTTCGAAACTGGTTATTCTAAAATTGCCACAGAACAACTGGCATAACTGGATGAGTAAGAATGGATACTAGTGACAGCTGATTTATAACCAGAACCTACGGCACGGCAACACGAAAAAAAGGGTATTAAATTATATTGTGATTTATTTCTTTATTCGTACTTGTATAGCACAACGGGATATACCAATTCAGAATATTTATCGTTTAATTGCAGGCTACTGCTGTCCCACTATTTATCCAAGTCTTTCCCGCCACATACAAGCCATTTATGATACCATTGGACGAGATTTTCTGTTCCCTTTGGCACAAGCATGTGCCCTGTTCCATCTTGTCACAACAGCCTGAAAATTGCGGATATTTTTAGCCTTGTGGCCGCCAGGACTTAAATCCCACTCTAGAAACGGACTGTAGTTTCTCACCACCGAAATGCCTGTCATAAGAAGTATCAGTGTACGGTCCAAATTATATGCAATGTAATCTTATTTTCTGACCAACCCTTGTATTCTAATCCACAAAATGGTCTCTCTGATATTCTAATTATTCAGCTAAACTTATTCTTCCTTTAAATGTTTTGCAATAAAGCATACATACCACAATAAAACAACATTTACACTTATTCAGACAGATATAGGCATAAAACTGGACAAAAAGTATTTAAACTTCATATTGCAGAATTATACAGCGTAAAATTCGTGTTAGGTACCGATATTCTATAATGAACCTTTTCTCACAAAAGAACTCTTGTGAATATAGTTTCATGTTATGTATTAAACTGACTGATGAGCTCCATAGATATGAGTCGCTCCGCAAATCGTAATAAATACCGTCACTAGCAGAGTTCATAAAGACCTCTTTATTTTTTCCGGGATGATGTATGAGAAGGAAATGAAATGTAACATCCAACTGTTTTTTCATTTCCGCACTTTGTTTAGTTACAATATGTAATAAGACTTAAGAGTTTTTATCAAGCTTTATTTAAATTTTGGGATTCATTAAATTTATACATAATCTTGTGAACATTTAGATCACAATTTAATTATTTTATTGAGCAAAGTGACAGTTTGTTTCATTGTGTATAAATGTTATTTAAAGCTATAAAATCTTGCCGGTTTCCTTGTTAGAAAATGCGGCCACCGTAACGGTTTGCTTGAGAACGATTTGGCATTTCTTGAAATTTGCATAATTAATGAAAACTCCAGTTCTTTTCACCGTTCCACACATGAAAGCTTCTCAAACTCTAGAACTGTTATTTACGAACAAAACACCACCAGTTCAGGCCCTTTTTCCTGAATGCAGCCAAACAACCTTGTCTTGTGAACTGTTGACATAAGCGGTTCATGCAGTAGAGGCCTTACCTCCGTACCAGCAATTCGAGAGATCGTATCCTACGATAGCAGAAAGAGAGATTGGATATATGAGCCGCACGATCCTGACCTTATGGAAGTGGTTCCTCACACTAAATCATAAATATTTTCTAATGGAAGCAACAGATAACAGAATCAAACGCGAATTTAAGTATATAGGGTACAGATAATAAATTCAGTGCTAAAAGTCAAACATCGCGATAATTCGACTGATAATAGTACTTCGATTTTCAAGCCATTGAAAATTGTTATTCAAAGAGAGTAAATTATGAATAATCAGACGGCATTTCTTTAAACCTTTGAAGCAAGAATTTCATGTAACAAATATTTTAAACATTTATTTCCACTGCTGGGCAACAAAATAGGATCTCCAATCTGAAGACAGTAAATTAATGCTGTTTAGGTAAATATTCTTTAAGAAGAAACAAACTGCCGTCAACACAACCAGTAAGGGCTATATATTTATTATGGTAACGTGTTTCGACCTCGGAGGGTCGAAATATTTTTCCAAATGAAGGACGTAATAGCAACTAGTTGTACTGTTGGCAATTTATTCCTCTTGCTAACACAACGGGTAATAAGGTAAGAAATAAATATACTTAGTTTATTCTTACAAGTACATAAAAAACATAAAGAATGTAATAAAAATGGAGGCCTTCAAAGTTTTGATGAAGGTGGCACATAATGTGTTGCAGTTTAAATGTAAGTATGTTTTATTTATACAAATAGAGTGACACAGAGACAAGGAATAAACATCTGGACTGCCTCATGGAATCTGCTTCATCAACTAAATAAAAATATATAAAAAATAATCTAATTTTTAAGTTTATTGGTTTTAATATGTAAAATATGGATATTCAAGCTGAATAACGAATAAAAAGTATCAATTCAATATTCTAGAAGTGTTTTAGAATTGTCATTAAATAGGTTTAATTTCGACACCACAGTTGTGAATCATAAACACAGTTCCATAAACTTCCGATTTTCGGAATATTATTATTATCAGTGTTGATATCATGATCTTGGTTTTCCTCAGGCCTCCCGTCAAATAAGGTTATTTTACCTTAACGTCCTTTCTGCTTCTTTTATCATTTAAAATCGTCGATCATCTTAACATTGGACGCTACATGATCTATATTACTGAATACTTAATCAAGTCAAAAGCAAGTAAAGTAAAATCCAATGAACATCCCTGTCGTTCCAATTGTATCTTTACAACAAAACTATACTACATAGTTTTGGTTTCTGTTTCCGTCTTTTATCACCGTTAAGCCTACTTAAGAAAAACAAACAGCAAAGTTACTTTTTCTACAAGCCCCTCTAATTTAATATTACAACTTCTCTTTTCAGTACAAATATTCTTCAGAGCAGTTATTTCTCTCGAAGTGCCAGAACAAGTCTGAAGTCTGCAAAACCTCGAGACATTGCAGACATTCCAAAATATTTCAGAAACTCCATGAACGAATCCGTCTACAGGTTTAGCTCCACTGATATCGTGCAAAGTAGCTTACATTTGAACATTAACTCACATGATTTACATTGCGGACGGCTTTATATGGAACTCACTTTACTTAAAGAATTAGGCCTATTCGTAATATTCAATAAAGACTTTAAGGAATTCAACAGACAATCGGCTGCCCTGTCTTACAAAAAACCTACTACGAAGAAGAATTCACTTTTTCGTATCAAGAATATATTTCCTTGTTCGAGTATCTGGAAGAAAGTGTCCTAATTGTTCTCAGAGTACAACCAACAAGATGCAATATTTTCCAGATTTATTTATTTCTGTAAGACGCTGTACATGTTTCCGACGGGTTTTCCGTCCATCATCATGAGCACAAAACTGCACATCTTACAATGGACGCTACCATTGGACCGTTACTGCTACCTGCTGCTAGCAGCAGGTAGCAGTAACGGTCTGACAAATGCCTGACGCTGTACGTGCAGTTTTGTGCTCCTGATGATGGACGGAAAAACAGTCTGAAACATATAAAGCGTCTTACAGAAATAAATAAAACTGAGAAACGTTGCATCTTTTTGGTTGTACTCTGAGAATTTATTAGCGATGCAAGCACCCATGAATGTTAAATGTCTTAATTGTATTTGATCTGTATGAATCGGTAGTGATGAGATGAATAAACCGGCTAAAGCTGTAAGGCGGTAGTGCGCGGGTTACCAGCTCTATTGACTGGGGGATTTTGGTACTTTTGAGGATTTGGCAAAGAAAATTTTGTGACGACACCTAACCAGGCCACGACAGCTTCCTGCCTTATCGCTTCGGATTCTTTAATGATTGTTCCTTCTACCATCTGATGCTATATGGTTTAAGCTACAGTATACGCTTTTGTATACAGACTGCAAATAGAGGAAACCAATGTTAAACCCGATCAAAGCCACTGGTTGTGCAGCCTGTAAGGGATCAAACAGGATAGTGAAGTCGCGTGACAAGCAGTCCTGTCAAGTGAACATTTTAGTTTCTTGCAAATGGCACTTGCCTTTGTTGGGGTAAGCACATGGAGGCGGGAGAAAATATGGATATGATAAAGTGGGAGATATTTGCCAGTTATCTACAAAATAATTATGCGCTTTTTAAGACAAGGCATCCAATTTAGACGCAACAACAAATGGCATAAGGCTACAGGGAGTGAAACAATCTTCTAAATAAGGCAGACTTTTATAAGGTTTACCTTAACGACCTGAAATTACGACGTTAAATTTTTGGAACCGAAAGATGCGTACGGTACTTTATAGGGTGCAGTGTTAATTCCTAACGTCGCATCATAAGCGTCAGCCAATTATGAAAATTATTTTACATCCCTGTTTTGTCTCTTCTCTTTTTTTTTTTTTTTGTTTATTCAAGAGTGTGCGTGAAAAATCAAATCATGCAATTTAAATCCCGTTTTCTGCAGACAGTGCCCGAAACTAATTCTAGCGTCATAGTGTTAATCAGTACCAGGATGTAATGTATTCCCACACAGTTCTAAGCTGTAAAACTATTTCAGAAATTGCCTGCTTTGTGTTAAATGATCTGACTACAGGACATAAGGTATCCTGGAGCATTTCCTGCTTACTTGGCTAGTTTGCGAATTTATTGTATAACACTGCAGTAACTAATCTCATGATGAAATGTTTTCCTGCAGCTGTTTGTAAATGTTTACTTAGTTACGAAATTACAGTCGTCACACTGCAGTACCTAATTTTCACGATGAGGTATCCTTCTGGAATTCTTTGTATCACTGTTCATTAACTAATATCATCAAAAATTTGTCCGTGTAAACGTTTCTATTTATATGTATATTTACATATAATTTCATCAGAATGTCAAACACGAACTGCATGTGGACGGCCATAAGTAATGGATGGAACATGTAGAGAAATAGAGTGAAACAGAAGGAGAGTTGCTGCGCAGACTGTACAGTTTGTTGAGAATCAGAATGTACCATTTTCAGATGTGTCTGTTTTGAGACATTCCGGGACATTATATATATAAAGTAAGACTTGAAAATTTGTGTCATAAGCATTTTTCTGAACTTACGAAAGCAGCATAAATACCAATACATTTTTTTCGGGACGTACCCTCTGACGTCTTCATATCATATCTGAGAATCAGAGTGAGTTTACAAGCAGTATTTTACTGTATTCCAGATATTACCTTGTAAAATCCACGAGTTTCTCCTTCCAAATTCTTGACTATCCATCATTTATGATTACCTTTGCCAAGTTAGTTTAATCTAGAGGGAACCAGCTATTGAAAGAGCATCGTTGTATAACATGAGATCAGGAATCATGTAAGCATAAATAACGCGTTGCAGATTTTGTATTAGCGTTAACCACCTGTTCAGAAATTTCATGTCTACACGGCAATAGAGACGATCAGAGCGGTCCACCTGTTTAGATCAAGATTAGGCGCAATTATTTTGCGTTTGTAATGAGATGTGAATGCATTTGTACAGATTTCAGAGTGACACCTCTATAGTCCCCCGGACAGCTGGATATTACGCCGTTTAAAAGATGCAAAAGAGATTGAAGTCGATGATTACGTCTTCACTAAGATTATGACTGTTGGCACTAGACGTGATATACCGGCTGGGGCTTACATGCCAGCCAGCAGAGGATAATATACTGCACGACTTTTGCCTCAAGTTTACGACGTACAGATTTTTATCTGTGGCATGTTATTAGACGTCAATAGCTACAAGTGTGTTCGGTCTCGGAGCTATTCATAGCTCAAGGTAGCCCCCTTCACCTCCCCAAAGGTATCATGCTAATTGGGCGCAATGCATTACTGAGTTATCTACTGTGCTGTGGTGTACAAGAGGCTTGAGAGAGGTGGGAGATGCTACAGAGTAAAACAGTGAGAATGACAGACGCTGGCTCGAACTAGAACAGGCATTATTCTGTGGTATTGTCACAAAACAGAGTTGCGTGATTTCAGGTTACCGCTGCGAAGTAGATAAGGACTGCACCCTTCTGGTTTCTGCAGTGAGTAGTGGTAATTTCTTACTGACGTTTCGGGATAACCTATCTGTGCCGTGTTCAGGGATCAAGAAGAAAATTGTTAAACCCTTAAGATGGGACAGATAGGTTGTCCCGAAACGTCCGGTGAGAAATTACTGCTGTACACTGAGTAATATCCCAGAACAGCGAAGTTCTCATAAAACAGAATTGTGTTTGAAATTCAGAATTATAACATGATGGCACAGCCGTTGCAATCTAAGGTGCGCGGGTTATTGTACCGTAAGAACCCTGGAATATAGACTTCGACATCGATGTAGACAAGGATGTTTGCTTTATTTTGTTGCGATTTGTGACTAGATCCTTTTTTGTGTACAAGTTCTGTCACACACCTCCACAAACAGAAGTAGCCTTTATTCATCAAGAAGTTTGTTGCTTTTCTTGTCACCATCACCACTTACACTTTTGAAAATGTTAAAAAAAGGAATGTACACTCAAAATAAAAATGCAATATATTAATGTAATTAAAACTAAATGGGTACTGAGGGTTTGAGTCGCGTCAAACCAATCTATCGCCACGCTTGCACTTTGCAATAAGAACCACAGCTACCTTGCATATTGTCAAAGTCATAGAGTGACCAACTTGATGTCACTAGTTATTAAATTTTATTTCACTTCTTCTACGTTCAACATGTTTCGGACCTTAATACATCTGTCATCAGGAGCTTGCGACGTTTCTGTTGTTTCACCACACTGGTTGTGTGTTCTTGTTTCGATATGTGTTGGAGTTTCGGTGTGGCTGCTTTGGGGTGGTATCCGTGTAGCAGGTTGAAGCCTGCTACACGGAGCCAAGCCACACCGAAACTCCAACACACATCGAATCAAGAACACACGGCCAATGTGGTCGCAAGCTCCTGATGATGAATGTATTAATGTCCGAAACATGTTGAACATAGAAGAAGTGAAATAAAACTTAATAACTAGTGACATCAAGCTGGCCTCTTATTCTTCAACTATCACAATGATGCAAGGCCCAATATACATAAGATTCATGGACTAATGTTTATAGGACCCTGTAGGTCAGCAGCAGGAAAGAGGAAATAGAAAAACTGAAGAGCCACAACGTTTTACGTATTACATATTTCTGGATCCGAATGCGTTGAAAGGAAAACAAATGATATATCTATAAATGTAGACGAAATTTGATTTCCAGCTGCCTTGACACAGTATACAAGCAGATGCCGCGAGTTGCACAATCAAGTCACTAACGAGCGTTACTTCTGAAGATGGCACAGATATTAGCGTCGAAACACGCATATTTTATGACTGAATTTGCTTACATCTTTCGAAGCTACACGGTTTGTAGGTCCAGTGAATACATGTCCGTCATGCCCTCTGTTTCATAAGAGAGTGGAAGTAAATTACGCATTGATTAAAATGGCTACGAAACGTCTTCAAAAAGGTAGAAGAATTCTGGAGTTCACAGAGATTTTATATACCTAATTAGCTCTGTTAAGTTTCTCCACGTACAATTAATATATAAGACCACTGCAACAACCTTTCTACACTCCATAATTTTATGCATATTTAATACATTTATTTCAGAAAAGTTTGTGACGAATATTGCTAAACAATGAGATTTCAATCCTATATGCAAGGCTAATTATTCCCTGTACGGCTCTTGATAAAGAAAAAGGTACGAGGGTGGCTTGCTAAACAAGCGGACTCTACTAACCTGGAGAACTTGTATATGAGTTATGTGTTGTTTAAGACTGTATTTTTAATATAGCATCTGAATAACATACAACGTGGGTGAAACACCTTAAGATTTATTCAAATCACTTGTTTTAAAATACCGGAATTACTGAAAGTCGGAAAGATAAACAAATATAATAATATTACTTTGTGCAACCATTGCTTTAAATTCGTGCATACGAGTACTGAGCACAACAGTGTTCACTTGTCTAATAACTCTGCACAGAAAATCCATGTCCAGTAATTTTAAGTAACTGAACACAAATAATTCAGGGTATATTAAATGTTACTGGCTACGAAGTGAAACAAATTTTAAAACATTAAATTAAAGATTTTTAATTTTCGTATGAAACATCGTTTCGTGAAATAATGCCGATTAGAAATTTTGTAATTATTTCTCTAGCAGTTTAACTCCAGTGTTTCGTCTTACAGTAAAACAAAGAATATAGCGCTCGTGTTCAAATTTCAAACCAACACACGCGAATATTTCCCAAAACCTTATCCTGTTGATAACAAAGAATTATCTCTGGATATAGGCATAGGTGGATAAGGTAAGAATGTAATTAAGATTTAAGTGGAAGTGCTGTCACCAGAGTTACTGCATTAAAACTTACACTTTTTTTCTTTCGAAACTGCTTGCTAAACGAAAGACAGTAATGGTACAACATATGTTACTCTACACTATCTTCCTACTTCCTACCTACACAAACAAATTGGATTTCTTTATAATTAAAATTTAATCTGTATATATTACGAAGATTTGAAAAAAACGCACAATGCGGCTTTAGTGTGACGATAAGTGTACCCGAGATTATGCAAGTGTGGGAAATTCTATCTGAAATAAAAAAGTTATTATATGTGACTGTGTTATAAGTAAACGACTTCAAAAGTTATTCTTGTCGCGTCTGGGAGTCGCAAAACATATAAATTACCTCAAAGCATAGCAAGATTCAAAGAATATTTTTGTATTGAAAATCACCTTATCACTATTCGAAACGAATATTAACATTACCAAGCCGATGTATGAGGTACGTTCTTGTGCAGCAACTGATGATGAATTAGGCCAAAATATATATATTTTATACTTCCCATGTCATCACTGTTACTGAATTAATAACAAGTCATTTCAAATAAAATTTGCAGCCCCACAGCCTAATGGCATCTATATTAATTCAAATGCCAATGTACCTAAAATACAGGATTTTGATTAAATTCTTAGATTTAACATGTCGATTTTATCCACTCGAGACGGTAGAAATCAAATTAATTAGTCAACCCTTTGTATAAACGAGACATAAAGGGTGTAGGCAGGTAGATGGAAACGACGTCCCATAAGGTGTGCACTTTATGTGTTTTGCAAAAGACGTACTAAATTTGCTGCAACACGAAGCGCAAAGTCAATTGCATTGTTTTTTTTATCCTTTTAATGTGATAACGTTCAGTTTGGTGGACACGTAGTACTAATTCGAACAACTCTACTCTTTCCATTTCAAGCACCCCATTTTCTTGGAGATGGAGGCGGAAATTTCTTTCCGAAATTTTGTTACATATATATATGTTTATATATATATTCGATTCCACCTCGCCACATACCAAAACACAATAGACTTCATAGTCGTCAACGTGAGAAACTCGCAATTCATTAAGTTCAAAAGTGCATTAATAAGGATGGATAAATACGTATCTTACCTTCCCAAACGCAAAAAAGCACCTTAGACGTTTAGCCACGAAACGAGAACAAATTTTATTCCTTTGACAAAATTACACAAGAAATTCGTGTTTATACAAACTACACCAAAATGAAACTAAAATAGTGGAAGGGAAGAAAGAGCGTTTCTTTTCGGCCATTTCCCCCCATTCATTGAAGGGAGCAGACGATCGCACAATGCAGACGGACAGACGGAGGATGGATGGACATGACTGAAGAAATGTTCCAGCACTTGGGTAATAGTTTGTCCTTTTTTCACTTTTATTGCCAGACGTTCATCCATCACAACAGGATGTTGGGGTTTTGGATGAACGATCAGCTTAGATCATCACGTCTTACGATTTAGACTGCCCTCCTATTCCTCCTCGACTGGACAGTGGGCAAGAAATTTGACATCTGTAAGGAATGTACCTGCTGCCTTACGTGCGTCAGATAGTCCTTTGTTAGCCTGGGATCAGAATAAAATCAGTTTCGAAAATTACTGTTGCTCACTATTACTTAAGTTTCTAATAATCACAACTTCGATCATGAGGAAGTTTCTTTAGCTTCCATCCTTGAAATTTACTTCCGTAGCACCCCATTTGTGCACGACACGACTAAACCTCTCATAACAGAACCCGAAGGCTGCTAATACCAAGCCTCAAATGGACAAAATCCTCAGTTATTTACTTCACTTTCCAGTCTTATAAGTTATTCCTCCAAGATTCAGCTAAATATTAGGTTCGCATTTTCCTTCAGGCCTGGTAAGTTACATAATTTATGAAAATTCTACACTGAAATACTGCCTATAGAAATCGCCTCTCCAATCAGTACTACATGTCTGGATGAACCTTGGCTTACCTTCGTTTTAGTAACATAAGAAGACAAAGCGACTTACGCAAATTAGGAATTATTCTTTACAAGAAACCTTTTTATAATTACGTTTAATTATTTTATCATTACATTAAATTTGGAGATATTTTTGTTACCGATGAAGTAACTTTCAAAAGAGAAGGTTCTTGTATCGAAACAACACATAGTCTATAAAAATTACGCTTAAAAGTAAGAGTAAATTTGGTAACTGCAGCTTCTTTCTGTAAAGGTATTTATTTGCCTACAGTCTTGTGCCGTGACAGACCTACCTGTGTCCACAGCAGGAAACTTGAGGATGCACTAGGATAAGTTTAAGAATATCATGGCGATGGTGAAAAGTAATATTTATTACCCAGATTTTAGTATTCTGGATTGTGATACGGGGTGACCTTGAAGGTTTTATGAGAGGGCAGGCAGCTGAAAGACTGAAATGTTATCTTATAATGATGATGATGATGATGATGATGATAATAATAATAATAATAATAATAATAATTAACTGCAATTGGGTCGTTACCCGGTGGCAGTGGTTATTTTACATGCAAACAAAACATAAAATTGGTTACTACTAAATTTAAGTCGGGAGAGCTACGTGAGAAGTAGGTAGCGGCAACTTGGAATCTTGGGAACCATCTCAGAATTTGCTTTTAGGCACAGGGAAACCAAGAAAAACCTGTGTCGAGGTGGCCGGTCGCAGGACCTTCCGAATACTGACTTCTAGCCAGCAGTCCGGCATCTAAAGTAAAAAAAATCAATGTTCACACAGTACAACAAATACACATAAGATAACAACACACACAAGACAACTACAACAATACACACTGTCAACCAACAACAATTAACTAAAAAACCGATATGACTGGTAATTCTGTGCCACAGAGATGACCAAATATTTTCGTGACCATTCCCGATATCCATACAGTACAGTCCTTTCAAAAAATTTGTGTTCCCCCACTTGTCCAATAAATGTTTCCTTCGCCGTACTCGAAGGCCTACCGTCGTGTTCTCAGCAGCCTGCCACTACACTTTATCGTCAGAACACCGAATACAGTCCACAAACTGGTGCTTTCTAGATTTATGTAAATTTAAGCGTTGACTTAGTTTTTGTTTCCTACCAAGTTTTTTTAACCATTTTTTATTGGTCAATGCGCACCACGTTTCCTACACATTCCATTCTCCTACACCTAAGAATAATTAGATCTAGAGATACAAGTGTGCCGATCTCGGTGACTGCGCGGTCTAAGCAGTAGGTCCGCCGCCTCTCCCTTTTTGGGATTGCTGGTTCGAATTCCGCTGGGGCCACGGAGGTCTCTGTCTTGTGAAAGTTATGTATTGTCAGGTAGAGGTCTCTGTGACAGGCTGATTACTCGACCACATAATCTCTATCAAATGTGGTGTGTTTGTATATGACCGCGAAACATTAGCAACGAGGCGGCCTAGGCAACAAGAAAAATAAGCAGAAAGCTATGCACAATAACCCATCTGATGCTTATAATATGGTTGTCGCTCAGTCAAGAGAATTTAACAACTTTTATTAAAAAACAGGAATATTTTACTAGGAGCTACTACTAGTGTTTTCATTGGAATTTTTCATTAACATAAAATCTTTTAGATCGTACTGTGACCCTGGGGTTGACTCGGCCTCGTAACAGAAAAGAGTACCAGGAGCATTCCCGGGGGGTAAAGGCGGCTGGTGCGTAAGGCTGACAACCTTACCACTATCCTGTGCCGCTGTCATGAAATCTGGGAACCTTAATTTCCTGGAACCCTCTGGGCCACTCCAGGCTTGTAACGGGACTGCTTTACTTTTACTACTAGTGTTTATCCTATTTCTATGACATTATCTGTCTGTATATTCTGTAAACACATCTACCATAGCAAGCATTTAGGCGGATGTAACACAATCGTCATGCAATGGAGACATGCTTTAGACACCCGCATCTACCCACAAAATAAGTCTTCACATCTGTGGCGACTTTTTCTCTAATAAAATCAACACGGTTACAAACCGAAGAGCTTTCAGTCTCATTATCATTATTATGATCCACCCTACAGGCCTAAGTACAATTTGTCACTATGAGGTACATACATTCTTTCTCTTTTTTTTATCCTGAAATCCACGTCCGTATCTGATGGCTTTAACGTCAAGGAGCGTTACTCATCGACTATTTTAATTGACCGAGAATGTGCTGCGCTTGTAATCTGAAGGTACTTGGCCAGAAACGCGGCCAGTTTTTAGCGTATTTTGACTGAGACAATTTACATTTTGTTTTTCAAAATACCAATTTCAAGCAGGTCATATTGGATCTACTGCCTACAGTAATCCTACTACAGCTGTTAACTACTACTACTACTACTACTACTACTAATTCCTCCACCACCACCACTAATAATTTCAACCTTATTACAAATATCACTTATTATTATTATTATTATCATCATTATCATCATCATCTCTGACATGATTACAATTATTATGGCCATCTTTACACTTCTAAAACTCTTTATATTTTCCTGTCTCTCTTCTCCAAAACTCAAAAAACGTTTCGAATTTAGGCTCATAATTTCGTTCTTCCTCTCACATATCTAATTTTAAACAAACCCACACTACATAAACTCTGCTGTTGATAGAGTGTCACTAAATAGAATAAGTAGAAGAGCAGCGTAAATTAAAATTTCGCCACAACCCGTTCATTCGGGCACAGAAAGACAGGGGGAAAAAGAGAGGTCCGACACCCATGAGTTGCTGTGAAATAGCAGAACACAGTGACGTAACGCTCAAGACAGGTCTAGATGCTGTTGCTCTTTGTGTCTGAAATCGCAAACCGCAGTGCGGATAATGTGTCCGATGCAAGCTTTTTGTTAGCCCCACACAAAGAAGCAGTTTTATCGGGTTACAAACAGATGTAAGGAAATTATATCGTTCCAACGTAATGTTGACTAGCACACAAAAGTGTCCGTTGCAGTATGGATGTCACTCAGCGACTTACACGTCTTCTTTTCTTGTAGCCTACGAAACCTGTTGGGAGTGCATCATATCCAAGTGCAGCAACGACGTAACGAACGTGTTTCGTTTTGCTTACAGGAACGAAATGCAACATTCAATGGGACTTCTGTCCTGTGTGCAAGGAAAGATGACTGTGTCATGCCATTGCGTCGCTGTGAGTGCGATAAGGTCGACCCATATTGCCTTTCGGTCTACAGCGTAGTCGGCAGCCGATTGCTTGCTGAGATCGAGGATTCGAATCCCGCTGAAGGAATGGATGCTAGTCTGTTGTGTTTGTTGCTTATTTCACGTAGCGGCGTCAGCAACGGACGGACCAATCATTCGGAGGAGTCCGAACATGTGTGTGTGTGTGTGTGTGTATATGTGTGTGTGTGTGTGCGCGCGCGCGCGCGCGCGTGCGTCCGATCTATAAAGCTCAACAATGAGGCGGTCTAGGCCCGATCTGGCCTGCAGCGCCACAAAACAAAAATCAGAGTGACCTCCCTTAAAGCTGACTTTGTCCTAGGGCCTTAAGTCGTGTAGTTTTCCAGGGTAAAACAGTCCACTGAAGATGGAGACAGCACCTTCCTCCGAAGCACTAACGCCTATCTACCAAACCCCATGTTAGCACATCCCAAAAGACACCAGTATTTATCGTCAGTACAGTAAGAGCCACAAATTTCACACCTTATGACCCAGTTCACAGATTTTCCATGAAATGCAGTGTGTACAGACTACAGTTAAAAAGCAATGGCGAAGGTTGTGAGTATAGTGTGTAACAAATGAGATCATTTTTCCAGTAAGTGCAGTTCGTATATTCTTCTTAAAATGTTCCAAAGCTAGCCTGATGATGACCTCGCGAGTTCGAAATACGTACCTATATTGATACAATATAAAATTGATTCGATCGATGGCCTTTGTTTATTTCTTTTTTTATAATAAGACACACAACTGGCTGTATAATTAAAAAAAAAACATTTTTAAGCCTGCATCTATGTTACAACCAGTATTAAAACCAATGCAAAGGCTTGTGAGGTGTGAATAACACCATTTTATAAGGTGCCTATATGGGTTTGCGTAAAATATGTGTTTCATAAGTATGTTATTTTGTAAAGGTAACTCTTTTTATTTTCAATATACCAAACATGAAGACACATAAGAAATCTTTACTCGTGTTTCAAGATTAAGGGCCATAACTAGCTGTTCATGTTCAATGAGGTATGAAGGTGAACATATACAAATATATTTTATGACACAATATTTACTACAAGCAGCTATGAAGAGAACGCATAATTGCGAGATTGTATTTCATAAGCTTAGATAAATATAATTCTGCTGGAAAAAGAACATGATTCTACCCCAGATCTAGCGTGCGACGAGGCTGAACTACAAAATAACATATTATTATTAGATTCTGCAGATTTTAAGACTTTCGCGTTTATTTGGATACCCGTCTACAGAAATACTGCAATTCACTTTTCGTTATTGTTTATTTCGTGATGTCTTGTTGGATGTTCAGCCTATTCTTTCAATAATACGATTTTCTCTCTGCTACGTGGACAATTCAGAGAGCAAATGTAACGCACATACACATACATATGTACATGTATGCGTATATACCTAATATATACGTACATACGAAACAATAAGTAAACCCAAAGAAACAAAACACAAGAAAAAGTAATTAAAATGCTTTATTATTATCATCATCATCATTATCATCATAATCATCATTATTGTCATTGCTTTACTTGTGACCACGTTACGAGGAATTTATTAAGTTTCAAAAGCTCCACACAACACAACACCTTATCCTAATGCACTATTTTTTATTTCCGTCTATTCAAGTTTAAATTGTTGCTCCTCTCTTTTGGATGTTACTTATATTCGAGCCATGCCTTGTAACTGCATAAACTCCACCCTGTTTACTGCTACTTGCAAAACTCTCCGTCTGCTAGATGTCTTTCCACTGCTAAACATGTGCTAAGTCATCGATATATTCAGGAAACTATTACTTATTTAAAACACATTATGCGCTAACCCGTGACATTTTTATATCAACTTATCCATGTTCTTTCAGGGTTTAGGGTTTTTGCTCTAGTAATTGTTATGTTAAAAACAACAAAATGGTTTCTGGTTTCAAACATAACAATATATTTTATTTTTATTTATTTTTATTTTATTGTTGTGTTGGACTGAAACTAGAAACTATTTTATTGTCCTTGAGTTTAATACAACAAAAAGGGGTGTCCTCTACAAAAAATTGTATTGTTTTTTCCTGCCATACTGTTTTTGTTTTTGTTTACTGCTGTGTTTTTGTGTTTACTTTTGTCTTTGTGCTGGCGTTATAATACACACTTGTACTGTTATGCCTGCACGTTAAGAAATACCAAATTAGTTGAAATTAGCTGAATTATTATTATTATTATTAATGTTGTTGTCGTCGTCATCTTTTTCTCAGTCACCTAGACTGTAGCTATGGTAATGATTTAATGTACCTGATATTACACATTCTAAGTACTTGGGGGCGTTACCTAGATGTCCTTTTTTATCAAATGTTTATAATGGTTCAAAATATTTTCCTACTCTTTTGGAAACTGCTGGCCTACGCGTTCCAAATCGAAATTTTAGAGACTTTAATTTGTTTAATGTTGACTTTTAAACGTCGAAACTGTCCTTCCGCTCGTTGCGCTTTGGCGGCAAATGCCATCGACAGCGACGCCAATATATTCAATGGATGTTCGGTCTGGGCTAATATGATTTGTCACATAATTTCATAAACTGTCAAAATCTCTGATCTTTTAGAAAATCTAACCTGTAAATGTGTTATTTGTATTAGATTCTATTAATTTTGTATACTTTGTGATAGTTATAAATTGAATTATCATTACTGACTTCTAAATTTTATAGGCAAATATATAGCTATATTTAGTCACCGAGTTAGGGTTTGAACCACATTTTAAGGCAGACGCACGTTCTACGTGAGTTACGATTTTAATTGTTTAGCTAATATGAGTTTTATTTTAAGCTATCGGTCTATTTTTGTCTGTCTGTAGTGACTGATATATCTTTAAAAGGCAAATTATCACATTCTGTTTTGATTACTGGTTTAATATTATAAGGTACGCCATAACAAATTTTATTATGTATGATATATACAGTCAGACCACAACTATAGTTTCAATGATTAGTATAATAGGTATACAACTATGTTAGGTACAACTACATGTTTCGGCCCTAAGTATTAGCCATCATCAGGTTGTCCTTAAACTTATCAAGTAATTATACTAATGCGTGGTACTCTTGGGGGTGTGTGGGTGGTGGGTGAACGTATGCTAATTAATATTTTAAGTTTTCTGTCATTTGTTTTGTATGTATACATTTCAAATGTGCCCTGTTTATTGTCCTGTATTATTTGTTTGTGTTATGTGCGTTTTCTGTAATTGGCTATCAGTCTGTTGACTCGGCAGGTTAATAAACATGAATTGAAATGAAATGAATTGAATTGAAACAGCAAGTCCTACCCCGAGTTGCGTTGTTGCGCCACGGACAAAGAAAGTAATTCAAAATTAAGAGGGCCAGTCCAATTTACAAGACCTTAAAAAGGCATGAAATTTTAAACAGGAGGCCTATTACATTAATAATCACTAGATGGCTCCTATACAACGTGATACCAAGTTTCACTTAAGCTGTTAGCAGTAATTCCAACAAGTAAAGAAACCGATTACCCCAACATAATCCCAAGCGTGCCAAGTTGTTTGAAAGGAAGACATATCTAGAAACCGTCGAATTCAAATAAAATTTTTACATAAAATTACCAGAGAGATATATTTCAACATTATGAACTACTGGAATGTTTCACCTCAAATATTTTTCCCCATAAAGAACTCTGTACCTATTGTTTTCAACATTCTTTAGGCAAAAGTACCATTTTTGTATCTGTTATTTCTTCTTCTTATAAAGCGCTACAACCTATATAAAGTTGTGGCTTGCTCAAACACTTTCTTCCAACTATCTCTATTCTGTGCTAATTTCTTCAAATTGCTTACGTTTATGCTCTTCATATCTTCCAAAAGTCATCTTCCCAACGTGTTTTAGGTCTTCAAATTGGTCTTTTAGACAGGGGTTTCCATCTCGTAATCTTCTGCACAATATTACCCTCAGCAATGCGTTCAACATGGCCTAACCTATTTAATCTTTGTTTTTTAATAAACCCAATTATATTTTGTCCTTTTAATATATCATTTGTTTCTTGATTAGTTTTAATCCTCCAGTAGCCATCATCTGTTCTTGTAGGACCAAATATTTTCCTCGTGATCTTTCTTTCGAAAGTCATCAGTTTATTTGTCATATGTGCCTTAAGTACACACGTTTCGGATTCGTAAGTTACTGTTGGGCGAATTAACATGTTATAAAGTTGTAGTTTGACGTTTTGGAATATTAATTTTGATGAAAATATTTTTTTTTTTTTTTTGGTGGACCTGGAATGCCCTATTTCCTGCTGCTATTCTTTCTTTAATTTCCTCCTCAATAGAATTGTCAGTAATCGCCATTGTTCCTAAGTATTTAAATTAGTTCACTTGTTCAAACTGTATCTGTTATTTACTCACTTTGTTAGTGTTAATAAACATTACAGATTTTAGAAAAGGAACACTCTTCCTCTTCTTGCTGCAAGATGGAAGCAAAAAGCTAATTTGAAACGTCAGTAGCACCTGTCAGCCCAGCGTCATTTCCCTTAAGACTATATTCTTCTTCTTCTTCTTATGTTTCCTACTTTTGCCGTGTGTCTTGTCAGGACATGGTCTGCCCTTTCTCATGTTTCGTTTTCTTATTCCGTTGCAGCTTGGTCCCTATCAGCAGCGCAATATTTATGACATACATTTTCAGTACAGACTTATTTATATCTGTTACTGTATTTAGTTACATCACGAAGTTTTTCTGAAGAAGTCACTGCTAAAATATTCGGTTTCGGGCTCCAATATAACACCGACACCTCGACTGCAACTGTTTTTTTTTTAATATATGCAAATCATGTTCAAATGTGTGAACTAATTTTTGTCGCATTCGAGGCTAAGTTTCGTGAAGGGAAATTTCCTTATCACGAAATATTTTCATTGCTAAGCTGCCAGTTACTTTGAAAGAAACCCTGCATAAGCTGTACACTACCTAACAGTATGCTGAAAATATATTTTCCATCTTCAACGAAAAGGCGCCGTAAACATACGAGAACGTAAAGGTAAAGCACGGGAATTAACTTAAAAATAATGTAACATAATTACATTTTTTGTAAACTACAGATAATTCGCGACAAATTGCAAACATTATGGTGCAACTGAACCTTACTTATTACGAAAAATTGATATATATTTTTTTCCTACATTTATTAAAACACTTTTATGAAAATCATGAATCCGTCACACTGGCAGCAGTTTCGGCCAATGAAGGAGCAAGAGATCTTTCTCCTTCTTCTTCTTTTTAAGCTCATGGTTTCGTGCACCGTAATTCAATGTTAATAAAATCCAACCAGATGCAACAGTATGCAGATATTTATTTACTGCAAAGTCACTCTACATGTTTCGGATATCACAGCACCCATCATCAGGAGCTCTAAAAACTGTAACTGTAACAGTAACATGTAAAGTGACTTTGCAGTAAATAAATATCTGCATACTGTTACATCTGGTTGGATTTTTATTAACATTGAGATCTTTCTTCGTCAAACTATGAGAATCGTGAATGAAACGCAGAAATGCAGGGTATTGTCAATGCTGTAACTCACAGTTTTAAATTCTGGGGATCAATTAACCTAAATTGTATGTTTAACTTCCTTTATTAGGATAAATCTTGGGCCACAGACTGCGGATAGCGACGGGTAATGCCTGGCTGATAATTCTCATTTACCATCCGCAGTCGGTCCCTACATAATCACCATAATCTCAACAGTACAACCCTAATTCATCTGTGTACGTGGATTGAGTGACTTTACACTCGATATCTGAAGTTTCTGCAATGGCGCGGATGAAGAGGGAAGTATAACCGACTTAACTCTGAAGCTGGAGAAAATAGCCTCCACCGCCTTCAGGGACATATCCGTTGTCAGCGCACTGTAATATGCCAGAAGACTTGATTCTTATACAATATGGCTCTAAATAATCGTCACAAGGCCCCTTATTTATTTTACAACATTTACTCCTTATAAACATAAAACAATACGATTCGTCTTAGTGGTAAAACACACTTCTGCTCAACGCGAGATTTCAGACTTCCGCTTCGAAGCAGATGAGAAATGCGTTTCAGAGGATCTTAATGCTTCCGTCACTAGGGTAGTCCCAAAAGACGGTAAACTTCAAGGGAAATTAATTTAATGAAAAACAGGTAATCGACTTTGTACGCCCCAAAATTTGCTATATTTAAGTTTTAAGTTTAGAGACTTCGTTGACTTAATTTGCGTTAATGGAAAAACTGCGAAACTTAAAAAAAATATATAAAATGTAAAATAACATTAGGTAATAAGGTTATTTGAAATTATATTTATTTTTAATTCGTAATGTACATTAATGACATACAAACGAGGTCTCGTACTTTATAAAGCATTCTTCATTGCATATAACACTTTTTAGGGGTCAGCCTGAAGGTGGCTCTATAAGAGAAGCCGAAACATGTTGCTTTTATAAATGTTTAAATTATCTTTTAATTGTAATTACGTAATAAAGAGTTGTGTTAGACTTGATATTATATATATATTCTATTGATTGCTGAACACAACGGGGATGTCTCACCCGAAAAAAACAGTGCCTCCAGAATGAAACATAACATTTACAACTGAATAAAGGCAAAATGGAGTGACTTGGCAGAACCCATGTTATCTGTTTATTCGAATAATGTAAATTTCAGATTTTGAAATGAATCTTTTTGAAGTGTTTGCTGTTCTCTGGTGACTTATTTGCTCGGTTTGGAGCCCGATATGTTCGTACTGAATGTTCTTGTTTGTTGATGCGGAACCACAAGAGAGGAAGGAGAAGACGAAGAAAAATCAGGAAGGCGTGTCTAATCTCAACTTCCTGCCAACCTTTCCCCCACCCTTTAAATCACCCCACCCCTATACATGCTGCATCATCAAGCTTAATGAAGAATGATACTTTGTGTGCTTAAAGTGTTGAAATGCACCACAATTCCCCATCAGATGCGTAATTAAGTTCTGTGTTGTCTAAACGATACAACTTCAGGCCCGCATATTTAATACAAGCAATTAATCAATAAATAAGGATATATAAATTGTTTAAAAACCGAAGAAGTCGAGAACAGCATAACAATTACAATTTAAATGTACTTAAGTCTAGAATACGTTCAGAATATACTTTTTATTGCTGTTCAGTTTATAAAATGCCATTTGTGGATCTACATTCCAAAACAATATTAAGTAATTCATCTCAGTAATTAACCAACTTGATGCACAAACTTTTTGTTTTAAAATAAGTTTATTTCATGCCTCTACATGCCTCTACATGATGATACCAGAGGCTGTGTAATGTAATTTTGACCTCCTGATGATGAGCACATGTGCTCGAAACATGTAGAGGCATGAAATAAACTTATTGTAAAACAAAAATTTTGTGCATCAAGTTGGTT
>Ga0123355_10003615_pt1 | contig 22263 bp, 54 predicted proteins | sample TergutEmb28metaG_3_FD_89872 | JGI IMG/M metagenome (GOLD analysis project Ga0123355, IMG submission 89872) | Embiratermes neotenicus P1 segment gut microbial communities from Petit-Saut dam, French Guiana - Emb289 P1 | ecosystem: Host-associated > Arthropoda: Insects > Digestive system > Gut ... | reverse complement strand
TGAGAGCTGAGATACTAGCATCGAGAGCGACGGCCGGAGTTGACATAACCGACAAGATGCTTAAATGCGCTAACCGGTTAGAGGTAGAGTACCTGAGAGCGACAGCGTAAAAGGCCGAAACCGGCGAAAGCCGGTCTACTGGTAGAGCCAGTACTGACGATGGCCAATTGTCAGAAAATGGAAGGAGAAATTAAAATGACAAGCTTAGAGCTTAAAAAAATGTGCGAGGAAAATTTGAACGGGAAATACATACCAGCGGAATGCGCGGAATGCCAAGAGCAACCTAAACCCCATGCATGTGTTGAATGTGGCGCCATCAATACAATGTGCCTGCTAGTACACAGTGAAGATCCTGTTTGTGATGATTGCTTTCAAAAACTGCAAAACTGGCAAAACTTTTGGCGCCAAGGAAACCCGCCAATACTAACCTGTTCGGACTGTGAAACTTTCGGCGCTTGCGACGACTGCGAATTGCTCAAGAATTAAGGATATCAGGCGGGATAACTTCCCGCCAATTGAAAAGGAGAGTTTTAAAATGTTCACAACAATATTCGGGACTGAAGTCAAAATTGACAAAATAGGCAGACATGGGTATGCGGCGATGAAATTTCCGCATGGCTACAAAATCGCCGTATACAACATTAAAAATAGGTTTCTCATGGGATTTTTAGAGAATAAAAAAGGGACTTGTCACGTAGAGTACAAAACGGAAAAAGCCGCCGAAAGAAGAATTGATACACTAATTGAGAGGGGTTTTTAAAATGAAAAGGTTAGAAACGGTTGAAAAAACATGCGAAAATTGCGGTTGGGTAAGATTTTTAAAATTAGGGTTAAAATGCAAAAATATTCACAGCGATTATTTTGATGAAATGGTACAGTTTAATTCTTCATGTAATCGGTGGAATTAAAATGAAAACCAAAAACGGGTATGTATGTTTGCACGGGCTGCAAGAGGGTTTTATAACCAAGGCAACAGCCAAAAAATTAAAAGGCTTGTACCGTCCGACAAACGCGGAATTCAAGGCGGCCGGAACAAAGACAATTGACGTCTTTATACCATCATTAGGCCAAAAAGTAACCTATCATAAAAGCTAAAAGTCCGAAACGCGCCAATGGAGGAGGCGCGTATAACCGTAAGGCGGTTACTGACGATGGACATGTCAGAAATTGAAGGGAGACCTTAAAAATGATCTACGAAAAAATAAGTGTAGTCAAAGCGGGAAACTATTACACCGTTGAAATAACTACAGACAACGGGTATTTCTACAAAAATTTCCGCCTGAAAAAAGACGCCACAAGAGACGCGCAATTTATCCGCGAATCGCTAAAACGCGGCGGGAATCCTAAGTTTATGCTGGAACATCAAAAATACAAGTGGATGAATAAGTAAAACTACCTATTGTTTTTAGCCTGAAATAAGCTATACTATCAGTGTGAAGTTAAGCGGCAACAAGCCGCAACAATCGAAAGGGGTAAATTACAATGACAATGAAATTTAAGGCTACACGTAGGGATATTAAAAGCTATTACGGCAACAAGATCATCAATATCGGCTACTGTCAGGCACCAACGCTACTTTCATACGAAGAACCTACTTCTTATTGTGCAGGTATCAACGGTTGGGATTGCGACAACTACGAGATCAACGGTGTACTGGTAAGCACGGGCTATAGAACAATCAAAGGTAAAAGTAACTATAAAACCGTCCAGAAGTATGAACAGTTAGCACAAAAACACAGCACAGGGAATTCCTTTTTGGACGCAGAAGCTCACAAGATGGCCGTCAAACAGCTCTTAAGCTCAATGATATCGGAAATGATGCAAGCCAATGTTTAACTATCCCATGATTTTAGCTGTAGCAATGGCGCTATTATTGTTCTGGTGAGGACGGCAGGGGATAAAATCCCTGTCGTAAACCACAAAACCGGTTCCAAGTCCGGTTTAATGGGAAAATTGAAGGAGGGTTTTAAAATGGATTATGTAAAACAGGGACAAGATTTTCTCGAAAAGCACAGCATAGCAATGACTTTTAGAAAATGCGCTCCTAAATGGAGCGAATGGGAGGGCAACGCTTACAAGGTCACTATTCGCAGAAGACAATACAATCAGAGCATGACTATCACTTTCCACGATAGCATATGCAATACACAAAAGGGGTTAAAACCTAGTGCTTACGACGTTCTAGCCTGTTTGATAAAACATGAGCCTATAGGGGATATATGGGATTATGCAAGAGAATATGGATTCAAAATAAACTCAAAAGATACATACGAAGAAGCTAAACAAGCCCATAAAGCCATGTTAAAAGAATATAAAGACGTAATAAGGCTTTTTTGGGATATTATCGAAAAGCTGCAAGAAATAAATTGAAATGGTGACGGCGGCAGGGGATAAAATCCCTGTCGTAACCCACAAAACCCCGTCCGAAGTCGAGGGTAAATTGAGAGGAGAGAACGAGAATGGCGAAAATAACAGGTATATCAAAAGCTGATAGCGACATGTTGCAAAACATGAACAGGGTAACAACTGACAAAATGCTTGCAGTAGCTAAAAAATCCGATTTGCACTTATGGGCACTAGAAGATTATTATACTAACCAACTGCATTTACAGCCCAAGGGCACAATAGGCTTCGAGCTTATCGAAGAATACTTGAAAGCGTTGGCTAAATTATCGAAGGAAAAGAAAGAGAAAAGATAACCCATGAAAACTTTTAAAATCGAAAGAGGCACCATCACACGATGCAAGGAATCAGCCTATTACGTAGTTTATGCAGATTTAAAGAAGCGGACAGTTTTCGCAGAAGAATACGTTGACTGCAATAGCTTTTCACAATTCGACAACCCTAATATCATTTACATTACAAAGGGAGCAGGCGTCAGGGGATATAGCCCCAACGGCTTGCAATTGGATGAAATTAACCGGAAAGTACTTTTGAAGCTAGCAGATTTTAGTGAATGCCAATTCAATAAAGCAAAGGAGTATTAAAAATGAATATGACAATCGAAGAAGCAAGAGAAAAGTTTAAGATAAGAACAATGGTTACAAAGAAAAACACAAAAAGGAAATATTTTTATGAGGTAATTGGACACGTTGAATTAGATAATGATTGCTTTATCGAGCTTTACAAGACTTACAAAGGGCTAGGACGGGTAATGTACGAAAAGCCGGAAAATCTAGAATTGGCACAACTTCTACAATAAAAAGAAGGGGTAAACCATGAAAAACAAAATAACAAGCTATAGCCAAGTACAAAGCGCTATCGAACACGCTATATTCAAATTGTCGAATGACGAATATACCAAACGTTGGGGATTAGAGGATTTATACCGGCTCTCTCTGCGTGGTTCAATAACCCATATCAATTATATTTTCGCCAATTGTGAAAAACTAATAAAGTATTGCGAACGTAAAGCACGTAATTATGATGATCTTCGTAATTACATAAACAAAAAAACAAAACAGGGGAAAATAGCATGAATATTGATTACGGCGATAACACATTCGCAAGGGTTACATACGGAATGATTGATGATATCCGTAACCACCTACAAGCAGGAAATGAAATTTTAATACGCACTCATACGCATATAACAATACTAGGTAAAAAACACGTGGATTATATCCATGCCGATTCTAAACCTGATGCATGGGGCTATTGGCTAGGCTGGCCAGATAAGAAAAAGAAATATTGCCTTAATCGCTATATGTTTTTTATCAAGCCAGGAACTAAAACAAAATAAGGAGGAAAAGACAATGGCACTATTCAAAGTATTTATCAACGGCGAGGCTGAATTAATTGAGGCAAGAGGACGTAAACAAGCCATAAAGCAAACCGCACGTAGATTCCGAACGCTAAAGAATTGGGTTATGCACGAAAATCCTTATGGATACCCTAAAGTATTTACCATAACCAGAGTAGCAGGAACAGAGCTTACATCGGGCTATATCAAATACATCGGCCCAAAATGGGGGAACATTGCAGAACCGAAAGAGGATAAACGCGAAAGAGGGCAATAAGACGGCTCTAGATTATGGGGAGGATATAAACTACCTCCCCTGATATTAAAACGGCAGGGAAGGCCTAAATTTTGCAACGTGGAGGGAATAGAGAATGAAGATAATGATAGAAAGAATTAATAAAGGCGTGGATGATAGCCGTGTTGTAGATTCTGATAAGAAACGAAGAGAGAGACCATATTTTGTAAATTACATTCTGAACGGCCAACAATATTACGAATGGTATCATCTCCCCTATCAGATGTATCAAAGGTTTGAGGAAATACAACACTATAAAACCATGTATAGCGAATAATAAAAAAGGGGTTATCCATAATCGGATAACCCCTTTTTATTTTGCTACATGTCATAACGATAAGCTAGATAACACGATACGAAAAGAAAAACTATTGTAGCTATCAGTATTATGAACACTTTGTTTACAGTATCTCCAGCCAAACTTGTCATATGCCAGAACACAGAACCAAGCACAACGCCAGCGCAAAAACTAAAAACATCAATACTAAAATTAATCTTCATGACATTGTTGCACATTCAATTAACTTAATTATCATATAACCACATACCATAATTGCAAAAAACGCAAGTGTAAATGTGAATCCCGAAGATTCTCTATCCATTGATAACATATAAAATACTTGCCAAGCTACCACGCCATAAAGAAAACTAGTAAAATCAATACTAAGATTAATCTTCATGGCGCGGCCACCCGTAGAATGCGTGATTACCCCGCCTCAGTAAGAACGGTGCAAACCAGTCGTTATCTGTCTGAGCTACTCTAAAGTACAACAGGATGTAATCATCAGCGTACCGTTCACCTTCCAGCGCTGCACGTGCTATCTTGCGGAGGCCGTAACTCGTGCCGCCTGGAGGTGCAAACTGGTTTGGGGCTGTAAGCACCTCCTCCAGCGTGTTCCCATAACGTTCAAACTCCAAACGGTCAAGCGCCACTTGCGCTACAGCTAACTTACCATTCCGGCATTCTCCTCTGGCCTCTGCATACAGTATCCTTGACAACAACTCCACGTCAAGAATACATACGGACAGAGCCAGTAGTATCAAATATTTATTCATCGGCTGGATACATGAAGGAGTTTTCCATCATCATTATCGAGGCGGCTACATGGTACTTGTGCGGCAGGCCGGATTCCTTATCGTATATTTCACCGTCAATCATGGCAAATAAATGACGTGCCGCCGATGCTTGCAAGCGCTCTACCGCCAGACCACTTCGCCAATTGTCGCGCCCGTATTTCTTTGCGCCATACTCTAAAACTGAGATAAGCCCTTCAAGGAATCCCCTGTCGAGTAGGGTATAGTCCGGCTTGCCAGAATCATGCTTCAATGCTTCTTTGTCTTTTTTGATTCTCTCTTTCACGTTAACCCCTCCTGATTAGCCTAATCAAATGTTCGATTGCTTGCCATTCTGGATTTAATAAACCCAAAATTCCTTTATTAATGGAAAATATAAATAAGACAAATAGAGCTATTAAAAAGAGAAAAACAATAAAGTCCTCAGTAAAATCAATATACTTAACATATTTAATCCTAACCTTGTGATATACGAAAATAATCAATATCGCTATACATAAAATAAGCATCGCCCAAAACAAATTCATAAATCCCCGTAGATATGCCTGTCTGACCATTAGAGGATAGATATGCTCTACTGTTACCCCTAGGCTATTTGCAAGCCTGTCAATAATTCTGTCGATATCATACATATCTTATCCCCACCCCCTGCAAACTCCCATAAAATCCATAAATGCTCTACTTCTATCTTTTATTTCTTTATCAGTAGGGCGAAACGCTTCTAGTAATTTTATTTCATTCTCTAAATTCTTAATCAGTCTATTTTCATCTCGTTTTTTCTCATCTTCAAACTCACTAATTTTAAACTTTAGTTTATTAATCTCAGACTCTAACTCTTTAATATTACATCCCTTCTTTTCCTCCGATTCTTTATCTACTTTTGATTCCAAAAGCGCTATACGCTTCATAAGTTTTTCGTTAGCTTTTTCAAGCTCTATATTTTCTTCCGAAACTTTTCTAATCTCGTCAAACACATTCCATTGAGAACAATTCATTTTTTTTATCTCCCATCTTTCACAACAAATTCAGAATTGTCGTGGATTTTGCCGATGATTTTAAAATCATTATGATTTTTTATAGACCAGCCCCTACCATCGTCTAAGCAACCAAAAAATCCCCCTAAGTCATCCTCCCACTTAATTGTAAGAATTACTTTCTGTGATTCGCCACATGGAATAGGACACCAATATTCCACAATGTCCCCCTCGAAAATCAGCTTGCCGTTTTTGTCTTTAAGGCCAGTGCATTGGCCGATGGTGGAGGGGTTGATGTAGTTATGCTCCAGCTCTGGCGGATTAAAATAATCTTGAATTGAAGAGAAAATTAAATGCCCATCCCGACATAGCCCATGCGTTCCATACTGCTCATAGACATAGTACCCAGTTACCCACTCGCCATTATCTCTATGCTTGCCACGAAATAAATATCTATCGATTGCTGTTTTCATGGCTTACTCCTGCACTGCCATATAATTCGTTCAAGTCGATGTTTTCCTTTAACCGCTTCATAATTTCGCCAGCCAAGCGTATGCCACCGCAGATATTTTTAATAAAGATTTTTCCGTTCCCATCCACTCCAAGGTGTATCCCTAATTCACTGTTACCAATGTCGATTTTCCAGTCTATTGCTGTTTTCATTCGAATCCTCCTGACTCTTAGCGTATGTGGCGTTCAAGCATTTACCATCTACATACGCACGACATTCTTTACCGTAACAGTCTGCAAAATACTCCGACGTGATGGTAGTCGGATATTCTTGATACTGCACTCTTGTCTGTTCTGTGATAGTTATTTTACGATATAGACACTTCACCCAATCACCGCCTTTAGTTATTATTCGAATCTTCCTCCGTTGCGCATCGACACAACGGGCAATCATCAGGGCAATCTTCATAATTGGGGCACCTGCTACCATTGCAGACATCAACCATAGATTTGCCACACTTGGGACAATCATCTTCATCATGGATTGTGAGCGGACAGAAGGGTGCGCGTTTTCGGCATAAATCAAGCTTTTGAACTGATAAATTAGCTATATTATAACCACAATTTACTGGGATAATTTGCCCTAACCCACAACCCAAATACATAGCGTTATGATGCTTAACAAACATGCACTCAACACACGATTCCGGCACTGGTATTTTAAGGATTGCTGTTTTCATTCGAATCCTCCTCCTCAAAACACCTTGTCCTGCAATACATCTCATCACATTCGTATAAACGCACTTCACAGTCATGACGATACCGGCATTTATAACATTCATTTTTATAGCCAAGCTCACAACCAGGCATGATCTCGTCTAACATACAAACATCCTCTATGGCACAACCGCATTCATGTTCGTTATTAAAAACCCCTGTATAGCCAAGGTTTTGCGCAGTAATTTTGATCAAGTCAATTATTTTCATTTTGTACCTCCGATCTTCCGCGGCTCGAACCCATAAAATTCATCCCGTTCTCCCGCCGCCATCATAAAGGCGTCCAGGCATCTTTCAAGATACGCTGCTAAAACATAATCAGGCGTATCACTGTCGTTTTCAATTGAGTGCTTATTCAGCAACTCTCGAAGCTCGATATGAAATTGCAATCTGGGGTTTATTCCTTTCATTATTCGCTCACCTCCGGCGGTGGTGGGAGTGGTTGCCAATGAGTAATTTTTACACAAAGGACACCGAATGAATGCCATTTTCCGTTTTCAGAAAATAGCCCTATACAGATATAGGTATCGCCATCTGGCTTTAATATATGTATAAGATATTCGCCTGGCTCCTCCGGCAACCGCTCCGAACACGCTATCCATCCACTTTCGACCTTTTTGCTGGTGTCAGCAATATGGTCTGGTTCGTTGTCATCACTGTCTTCCGACTCCTTGGAAGGACAAGTATCATATGCCGGACATGAGTATTCATCGAAATGTGGACAATACAATTCCTTATCCTTTTTAAAACAATATTTCGGTTCATCACTGGAGTCAACAGGATGATTAGAATAGCCTTTTTGATCAAATTCCCAACCTGCATACCCAAAGTTATCATTATGGCACATACTACAAGGCAATTCGTCCACGCTTTTGTCCAAATGCAAACAAAAATCACAAGGGTCTGTAACTTTAATCGCTTGTTCCAACGCCTCGCATCGGGTTTTGTAGCGGTCACGCTCCTCTGTTACAGCCTCTAATGTCTTTGCCAGTTTAGGGATATCTTCATACCACCATTGCCCCAGCGTCGTAGCTTCATACTTTGCTTTTACATTTGCCAGTTGTTCAGGCGTCATTAGTTGCATCCTCCATGTATTCAATAATCTCTGAAACTTCCATAGTACAAACCTTGTCGCAATCATAAATAGTGCCAACGCCTACATCCGCGTAGTTTTTTACAAAGGGGCATTTATAACATTCATGATTATCTTTAAACGCTTTTGCCCATTCATATTTACTTATTGATCTCATCGTCATTTTCTAAGTCCCTCCACACTGGTCATTGCTAACCTCCTAAGCCTCTATTGACTGTCGAAAACGTTTTTTAATTAACTTCTTAAAAATTTCTCCGTGATATCGTCTATTCCACGCTTCATAAACTGACCTATAAGCATTACCTCCACTAAAATCATCAGTAGTTGAGCCACAACGTTGGCATTCACCCCACATCTGTTTCTGATGAATGCTTATGCACGGACTACCACCACAAAAGGGACATAGTTTAAATATCCGTCTAGTCATTATTGACCTTTTTCTTTGTGCCTATCCATTTTTCAATCAAAGGGACTAATTCTTTTGTACAATCTTCACAGATATCAGCTTGTTTAGTGTAGTAGGCTATCGTAAAACACATTAAGCCATCTGGACTAACAACTTCAAAAGTATCACTGTAATAATCCATACTTTCATTGCAAAAATCACACGTATATACTCTCATGGTTCAACCCTCCTGTTCCATGCTGCTATTGCTTTTTCATTTGCACTATAGGCAAAGCCGATATAAACCTCTTTTGAACATGCATCACAATTCTGACATTTAACCCACGCTAAGCGCGACCTTTCGTCTGATATTACTTGAGCCTTTTCGCCACAAAAGGGACATGGTTTTAAATTCTCCATACTCACACACTCCTTATTATTTAGGCTCATGTTTTATTATCTTTACACTGGCTCCAGCGTGTTTACTATATGTTTTTCTGACATGCAATGACTCTATTTGCGAATCATCTATCCAGATCACGCCATTCAGTGCATCTAAAATAGACTTAGCCAAATTGTCTAAATCCCCACAAGATTTATTATGCCCAGGGGAAAGGTATCCCATTAAAGCTTTATTTTTTTGATCTTTATTCCACGATTTAGGAGGTTCAAAGTTGAAAGTAATACTAACGTCCATCAAACAACTCGAAGGTTCTTCAAAACCTGATTGATATATTATCGCCTTACGCGCCCTTTCAGTAACACGCTGTTTATAATCCTTGTTTCTTTTCGAATCATAGGCCATAGCATAACCAAACTTAGTAGTTACGCGTGGCCTGCCTTGTGGAATTGGCTTACCCTCTACAGTGAAATACAATACCATCACATCAACCTCACTTCATCACCATCACATATTACCGTCTGGCCGTCTTTTGATATCCTGCTATATGCCCTAGCCCCATAGTTTGCAATCAATTTGTCAGTTGAAAGACTCGTTGTAATTATCGTTAATAAATTGTGATTCCAACGCTCTGATATAATTTCAGCTATCCGATATTTGGCTAAATTCGTAGGCATCTCCTCTCCTACATCATCAAGCACCAGAATAGGAGTAGTCCTGGCCTGTTTAAAAAGATCATCTTGTGAAGTAGCCATATAAGCCCCTAACCACAAAGCATTTAAAGGTTTCCAAAGAGATTTACTCTTCCAGTTCGGATCATTTATTTTATAAGTCAACACATACAATGCGTATGCTGCACCAAAACTTTTACCAGAACCGGAAGGCCCGCTGAACATAAGGAATGGATACTTGCGATTCCAATTCTTCGCACCGGCAACTGCCTTAGTTTTTTTATAATTCTTAAAAAGTTCATGAAACCTTTTAGGTAAATTGGTTGTAGTATCAATACTATTTATGCTATATGTTCCAAGCTTTACTATCATCTCCTGGCCGCGCATACAAAATTCAGTAAGCAAAGGACAAGGGACAAAAACATCATTTAAAGCAATGGCGCCATTAACATCACATCTTTTAGTGCATTCCTTAATATCTTCTGCCATATCATAAGCCTCTCTCATAATATTATCTAAATTTGCTACCAATTTTAAGGCCGAATGGTCTTGTATTATCTTCATCATTATCGTTAACCTCCATAATATTTAATCCTCTACTTAAAACGTGAGGCTTGATTTCAGGTTTGATCTCCACTACTTTATACTCTTTAGCCTTGTCGAATATTATCCCTTGCCAATTACTGGCAATGCTCACATCAATAGCATGTATCACAGCCGCTTCACCATATTGCGCCACGTTGTTCTTTACCTGAGTCAGAAGCTTCTCTAAACCTTTAGAGGTGTACTTATCCTTCTTTTGCTTCTTGTACTCCATCCAGTCCTCGAAGCTTGCTCTTAAAGCCTCAGATAAAGTCGAAAGGTCTGGAGCGGGTGCGGGTGTTTTTTCTTTTGCTCTTCTCTCTTTTGGTTCTTGTTCATTGGTTATTGTTCTATGGTTATAGTTTATAGGTCTGTCAGACCTAAGGGTTGGTTCTGTCAGACCTAAGGGTTGGGTCTCACAGACATAAGCTGGTGTCATTTTTGGAGAGGGGGTAGGGTCAATAATGCGCCCTAGTTTTTCCTTGTTAACTCTATAAACCTTAGATGTTAAACTCCCATTACTATCAAATCTTTTTTCAGAAAAAACAAATCCCTTTTTTTCCAATTGCCTCAAAGCTCTTTTAACAGTCGATTCACTTACATTAGCCTCTTTAGCTATCGTCTTATGACTAGGCCAACAAACTCCTTCTTCATCTGCGAAAGAACACAACGCTCCATAAACTACTATGCTCAATGGATTTACCTCCTTGTCGGCATACAATGACCGTGGTATCATATTGAATACGATATCAGACATGCAGTACCTCCTACCCTTATGTCAAATTTGCACTCTCAGGCTAATTGTAACATAAGGGTATTTGATTTAACTATTAAACATACTAACTCCTTTCATTTAGTTTATAAACATTAGAATTCCGCCTACCATAACAGTCCGTTCTATTCTCTATTGATATGTGTCCTCTCGACATTAATTCTTGCAGGATTCGCTTAGTAGTAGTTTTTGATAATTTTGCTGTTTTGGCTATTTGCTCATAAGTAGGTTCACATATACCTCTTTCATCAGCAAAACAACATAAGGCACTATAAACTGCTATCCCGAAAGCACTAACATCATCTTCATGTAGACTTCTTGGTATCAGATTAACATTAAGCACTTACTCCTCCTCAGTACCTTTTGAGCATTCCTCTCCTATCTCTCCAATCTGTTCTTCCTCAGAAGCACCGCAGCACTGTTCTCCGTCGCTAGGTTTATCCCATGCCAGCTTCTCGATCTGAGTAAACAGATCATGTGCGTATTTTGCAGCAGTATCATTCTTGATTAAGTCGCATGTTTTCTTACCGTGCCTTGCTATCTCCCAAATTACTTCCATGTTCTTCAATGTGGTATCCCCCTTAGATTGGTATTTCCAAATCTTCTTTGCTGATGGTAATGTTAGAGCCAGCTTTGATTTGTTCCTCTTGTGTTAGTAAACGCTTGATCTCTGCAAAAAGTCTCTTCCTACCGTCCTTCCCTTCACGCTCCTTATGTATGATCTCTACTCCACCCCAACAACCCAGCCAATGGTCTGTATCGTCTCTGGCATCGCTACTCCAATTCATCATATCGAAGCAGTCAAACATACGACCTACGTTCTGATTTGTCCTATCAGAGTTTTCATAATCCTTAACCAAGAAGTACGTCAAAGCTGTTTTCTCTTGATAGTCCAAAGGCACCATCCTTATAGCAAGCATCTCCTTACCGCTCTTTGCCTGCATAACTTCTACCTTTATAATCCTTACTTGGTGTAATCCTTCTGGTATCAATACATACTCTGTAGTAGGGGCGTCTTTTTTGTACTTACTTGGGTCATAATTCCATCCTAGTTTTGGCATCAGATTATCTCCCTAGCTACAGCACAAGTGCTAATTCACTACGTGTAGGATAAGTACTATTCCCACAGTTAGGGCAAATTGCTTCTAAATGGTAAACACCACTGTACTTTCTTTGTAGCAATGATTCTGCTTTACACTGGAATTCAGCATTACATACGTCGCATGTGTAATACACAAATTCTTTTCCAGGTTTCACTATCGTAAATTCCATATTATTCAACCTCCGGTATTCTATAAAATTCCCAGCCCTCAGCCATTAATTCCGATGATTTCCTTGGAATGTCTTTATTATCAAAAAGCATCCCATCATTATCAACGTACATAATCGTATCTACTTTTCTCTTTCTATGAACAAGCCAATACCAACCTCCTTCAAAAACTCTTTCAGCCTCCTCTTTCACATAATTGGCATATGAATGTTTTACAATTTGACAAGGCGCAATCCACAAGAGACATTCAAGACATTCTGTATCAAAAGCCCTGGCATCACTCTCGCTATTAAAAGTAATTTTCTCGGATGGAAATTCACGCTTGCAATTAGGACATTCATAAAATAATGTGAAGTTATACATCATAGTCTATCTCTCTTTGCAAGCTCCGCGTGCCCCATAGCATACGCTTTATTAAGTTTTTGATAATCAAGTTGGTAGATATCCTCCGTTTCAAAGTTATCCTTTAACCATGCCTGAAACTCGTCAGCCCTGAACCCTAAATATTCCAAGAATAAAACTTTCAACCTACTTCTAAGCTCTTCCATGTCCTCCTTGTCTTTTGCTATGCCCTTAAAATCTTCTTCCTTCGAACCGTATGGCGTATTCTCTGTTGCCGCTTTTTCGATATGGGCGTTGAGCTTTTGTACGTCCTCATCAGTCCACTCCTTTGAAGGCTTGTCTTTAACAATCTCTTTTACTGCCGCTGTTGCAGCCTCTTGTGTCAGGTAATGCTTCATAAACTTATTCCATACTGCAATCCTAGGGTCTTGTTTGATAGGGTCTTTCTTAACTGCCGGCTTCGTTTCACTTACAATCTCTGCATCAATTGGTGGCTCTTCCTTGACCGGAAGTTGAGGCTTGGATTTAACAACAGGTTCAAGCTCTTCCATGTCAAGCTCTTCCTTACTTACCAGCCCTGATATGCTAAACGCCCTTTTAAGGGTCATAGCCTCAGCAACCTTAAGTATCATCGCATGGGGGTATTGTTTCCATTGAGTATTCTTCTTGTCGTAATCCTTCATTGGTGCGTAAACATATGTTGGCACCCTCTTGTCCGAACGGTAAACTATTGCGTAAGCCCCGATAATCTGCCCACGCTTAGAGCTGTACTCATGGTTAACATCCAGACCTACGCGCTTAAAAGTATCGCCCTCATAAATAACATCCGATACCATCCCTTCAAAAGATTCATGTGAGTGTCCTATTTTCAAGTATCCATCCCTGCTTGTGAAGATAACAGGCCCCGTGCTCATTTTAATGAACCAGATTTCTTTTAAAATAGGATCAAGCCCATTCGCTTGTGCCGTATGCAAGAACATTGAAAGCTCTTCGTCTGTTGCCCCCTTCGCTACCGTATTCTTTATCGTAGTTATCTGTTCGTCTGTCCATTTATTGGCCTTCTGTATCGCCTTGCTCATTATTAATCCCCCTGAATTCTTTTAAGTATTTCCATCTTAAGAGTAAAAGCCTCTGCCGCGCTCAAGTTGGTTATGTTCATATTCATGAAGTCCTGCATTACCATCCTGACCAGATCATTCCTTCTGTGCATATCGTGATAACAAACCCTGACGTCGTAAGCTTTCTTTAAAGTCTCTACCAAGTAATTATCCAACCAACGGCTCATTAAGAAATAGTAGACAGCCACTCCGAAAAACACAGACGCCACCATAAGAATCAGGATGTTATACCACATCATTCGCCCTTCCTTTCCAGTCTTTGCTTTGCCTTGTATAAGTCCAGGCAACATTCGAAAACATCCCAGGCTCTATCAAGCTTCTTCATCGGGATTACATAATCTTCAAACCCGCCATCATCCTGTCTCCCCATGCGCAGGATACGCGCCCCGTCAACCTGCATACCCTTCTCCTCTAAGAGTTGTTTGTAAGCCGCAACTTGTGAAATATACTCAGGGTAGATTCCCTTGCCAGTTTTAAAATCCACCAGCCAATACTCATTCTTTATCTTTGCATAAAGATCAAGGGTGCCTCCGTATTCAAGGAAGTCACTGGTAAGCTGAAGCTCAATATTTAATGGTTCAATATCCTTTTCAGCCATCCATTGTTTGAAATTATTGAAAGCTATAGTCGCTGAGCTTATTTGATCTTGCGTGTACTTCGACAGGTCAGGAGAGAATGTCAAACCTCCTATGTACTCCTGAATCAACTCGTGTCCAAGTGTTCCAGCTTTCGCAGTCTCCTTCAAGTAATCTTCATAAACAACACCCTCCAGGCCTATAGTATTTGCCCATTTAATCAAGTTAGGTTTTGCCATTACGCCAAGTATGGTTGTTACAGACGGGACTCTCTTGCCCTCAAAGTTTTTATAGACAGTATGTTGCTTTGCATTTTTCATTAATTTTTCTTCTGCACTCATGGTACAATAGTTACACTCCTTTCAATATAGCCAAGGTTGTTCGACAGCGCCTTGGTTATTCATTTTGAATTATCTAAATACTGACTAACAATCTTCCATACCATCGTGGATAAATATGCTTTCTCCTTTTCAGCTAAAATTATTAATTTCTGTATCTCGCTTTCTGAAAATCTGATAGTTAACCTTCTGTCCTTTGGTTCACGTGTTGAAAATTTCAGCCCAATTTACCCCCTTTCGTTTTGTCACAGGTATCAAATGACCTGTGAGATACTAAAAGCCGTCCTTGCCCCTTCTATTCACTTCCTGGGGCAACAGGGTCAATCCAATCATCTCTAGTGCATAAAACATAACTAGGAATACTGGTCTTCGCTACGTCTAATTTCATACGGTGCATACAATCCCATCCATTGCCCCTAAAATAATATGTGCAATGTTTACTTAGAGACGCTTTTTCTACTAAACATAAACGAAATTCTTTCTTCTCTGAAAAGTCTGCGATTCTAGGTTTTCTTTTCTTCATATTCCACCTCTGAATAATTTTACCCCCGTGTCAGATTCGAACTGACTTTAACCTACCTGGACAGGAGATATAGAAGCATACCAGCGAGGTTAACGAATCCCTTGGGCCGCCCTCTCTCCTTTGGTATGCTTTTTGTTGCAGTCTATTTTGATTCCGATAGGCTGGATTCGAACCAGCGCCCCTCACTTGTGTGACGCTCTTCCACTGAGCTACTACCGGATAATCTGATATGTTATATTTTTTCGCCTTATTCTATTGTCAATGTGCTTTGCTTCTTCGTTGGAGGGTACTGCCCTCAGTTGCAAAAGAAGTATAGCCGCTAATGTCTGACATGTATTGAGTAAAAATACGTAGGAGGTTAGTCCTACGTTATACTTACCCGCCTGTGTAGTACGTTCTGAAAACACGTGCCAGCACACCGGTTTCTCTCAATATCCATACGATAGAGCCACCAAAGAAAATAGCTACAGCATATACAGTCTTGAGTTTGGCATGGGTTGTTCTTACATCTAACTTCAAAGCATCAATCTCTTGCTTGAGGTTGTCTACGTCCTGCCTGGTTGTCCGCATACCGTGACCTAGATGGTTCAAGTCCCTGCTCAGGCCGGTAAGCTCTGCTTCGACTTTGCCAATGTTCTTATGGATATCGTCCAGCTTCGTCTCGATACGTGCCATTCGATTCTCATCCATCTCCATCACCGTCATTCGAGAACTTCTTCATCCTAGTTCTTGCCCATGCAGCTTTCCATTTCTCAAAGTCCTTGCAATGTTCTATGGTGGAGGTACAGTAATAACCAGCGATAGCTAACGGAACCAGCCATGTCAGTATCGTTGCAGGCCCTTCCAGTATGTCACGCTCCATAATGAATGAAGCTGCACACAGGCCTAGAGCAAACAGCACTACAACAATGCACAGTGGTTTCCTTAATGGATAGTCAGGCTTCATACGAATCCAGCCCCCCATATTGAACGACGTGGAACCTCAGAATCAACGCCTATATGCACAAATGTACTGCCTGCATACACGAAGCCTAGCCCTTTTAACAGCCCTTGGTTAAATGCTCTCTGGACTACTTCAACCATCTCTCTTACAGTCAATGCCCTCAATACCTGTTTGTTCCTAGTGGTCTGCCTTACCTGAAAGTCAGCAGCAGCTCCAGTCATGTGTGCAGAATTTGCACTAGCCCCTCTCAATGTAGAGTTATGCTCAACGCTCCTGATACCACTGGTTATAGTCACAGGCCGGCCGAACATATCCCGCAACGTCTGGAGGTTGTGAATCAAATTATCATCCGGTCTAGGCCTCACGGTTATATTATGTTGAGGCCATGTCCTTGAGCGCCAAGTAACTCCCCTATCGTTGGGGTTGAAGAATTCCCTTAAGTTAAAATTAGTTGACAATTGAATATTCTCTACACTCATGTCTATCACTCCTTTTATGGTAACTTTTTGGTAATCTTGTCCATCTCTTCATCGAGGGCTATCAGCCTCAAAGAGAATTCGGCTCTCTTCTCGTTCGGAATATCAGGAAACGAGGCCATGATTATTTTGGCATGTTCCATTTCATCTAAAGCTATCTCCAGTATCTGAGTATTCCTGCTTTCCTTGTACTGGTTGTAATACATCTCAGCAGCCTTGATCTCACTCTCCACACGGTCTACGCTCCAGGATTTATCCTCCAGCCCTAATGTCTCATGCTCTTCCATGTACTGCTTGAGTGTCAGGCGCCTGCCCATCAAATCTAATATTTCATACAGGTCTTTCTTTGTCTTGCACTCCTTTACAAGATTGTTTAATACTTCACAGACAAAACCATCAAGCTGTTCGTATATATCATGCTTCATAACTACACCTCCAAAATCAAAATGGGGGGATCACTCCCCCCATAATATTACCAGATTACCTTAACGGCGTCCGTGTCCGCAAAACTGACCTTCAACCCAAACCTCAGAAGTCTCAAGCCTGCGCGGGTGTACAAACTCCGTCAAAGACCTGTTGATTCCAAGGGTATCAGCGTGGATAGGCTCACGGATGATCATCTCGCGTTTGCGAATAAGCCTGCGTGGCCCGTGTCTGAAAGGCTCACGGCGCGGGGGAAGAAGCATAAACTCATTCACGTCGTTCAAGTACATCGGGATGAATGGATAAGGCTCTTCGTTACGGAACACAAGGTCATTCCCGAACGCCTGATTGCCGAACCCAAACATCTGAACCCTGAACATCTTCGCCTGGACTGTCTCGGTTACTACCTCAACGTCATCACCATCAGGGCCGTGACCATGACCACCGTGGTGTCTAGCAGGCTCGATACCCTCACGCTCCCAATGCACTTCGTCACTTCTGCCAAAACCAGTGCTGACGTTCGGAACAAAGTCCATATCAGCAATAGCCTTAACATAGAGAGGAAGACCTCTAGCATCCTGAGGTACGGGCTGCCTGATTACAAAATCATAGATTTTGAAAGGACGAAGCCGCACAACCGGAGTGCTCAGTACTGTTCGCTGATTGTGGTAACCTTCGATATCAATACGCTCTACGACCAATCTCTCAGGTTTCTCATGATGGAAAAAATCAGGCTCAGTAATGTAATTTCTCATTGCAACCAACTCCTTAAATTTATTTGCTAACCCTAGCCGCCACCCTGCTTTCCCAATTCGCGCGCCATTGAAACAGCATCAGGCAGCACGGGATTAAGCCTAGAGATAAGAAATAAACTTAACGCTTCAAAGTAATACCTTCATGCTTGTCATGCTCACAGATATAATCTATAAGCTTATGCAAGTAACAAAGCGCCTCTGACGCCTTCCCTATGTTTTTTAGCAAGGCAACATCCTCATCACAATGAAGGTCAACTCTCTGTTTGTGTTCTCCTACAAAGTCAATAAGAGACACACAAAGATTATGAGTATATTCTTTCAGTTCATGCACTTCATGAATCTCACGCTTCATAGCTAATTACCTACAGCCAGGGACTGCTTCGTAGATATTGTGCTGCACAGGCATCTGGTACTGAGGGAAATACGCAGGCACAGGAGCTTTCTGCTGCAAGGACATTACCGTCTTAAGGTAATTGATCTCCTCGCCCTGTTTGCGGATAGTCTCCATATCCTGACGGCGCTCAAGGGCATCGACTCTTGCAAGCACTTCACGGGTATTGTTCATGCCCTGGATTTCGGTATCCTTGAATCCAACAAGCATTGTTTTCTGCTGTTCGAAGAATCTCTGATCCATCTCACGGCTCTGACCAAGCGACAGCAAGGCCATCTCTTTCTTGATCTCACCAAACTCCTTAAGCTGCGCAGTCATTGTGTCCCAATGTTCCTGGTGACCTCTGTAATTCCCACCATACTCTACAGGCGCGTGATGCTTCTGCATAGCACCCATAGCAAGCGCAGGGGCTATCCCCTCAAGAGCGCCAAGTCCATGATGCTTTTCATCACGTTTCCAAGCAAACACAATGAACAGGAAGATGATCACTAGGGCAAAGCGTTACGTTATGTATAGGCTCTTTATCCTATACCCTTGACTTTTCAATCAAGTATCGGACTATATCTTCACCTCTTATCAAGGTGTCGGGCACTCGTGTCGGCTTCATCACTGTTCTAGTGGTATGCCGTTAGTCTCTGAACCTTCTAACCATCCCTGATTAGCTTGGCTGCTGATTAGCATATGCTTCCTACACTTAGCTTCCCAGCAATTCACCCGATTATTCAATGCGCATTTCTACGCAAGGGAACCTTTGATCCAGCCCCAATTATCCCAACCTCCTTCATGCTTTCCTCCCTTGTCCAGTATTACCGGATGATACCCACCACCGTGAGCGTCTACAAGTCCAGCCATGTTAAACACTTCCTTCCGTGTAATGTAACAAACCCCTCTTTAGGAGGGGTTTTGTTCTAAATTATTAGTTTATTTTTTGGTGATAAGCGAAGTGATCATAGGCATTAAGCCCATTTCCTGAATAGTTGTGTGCGTGTAAGATATTACTTCGTCAGGTTTCTTCTTCTTCAAAGATTCCCATACACTGTTCCCTTGAAGGGCACCAATGTATCCTCTATCACGCGCGACATTTTCTAATACTGACATAACAGCACCCGTACTCGCCTGAGATTTTCCTACTTCCATAGCCTTGTTCATCATCCCGTTCGTGTCTATATCAGGAAACGAACTGGAAAGAAACTGCCACGCCTTTTGAAATAGTGTCTCAATCATTCTTCAACAACCTCGGCTTCCTTTGCGAATTGACCTTTCGGATTCCGTTTCGAACCGCCCTTAAAGAACAGCTCTGCAAACCCGTCGATCTTTTCTTCTATGCTGTTTATTTTGTCAAGTATCGCGCTAACATCTGGTACATTAGCTACCCCTTCTACTTGCTTCTCTACTTGAAGCTGAGGGGATTTTTTGTAAATCTCTCTTACTATTCCAGGCCTCTCAGAGTCCCACCATTTACAGTAAATCTCTTCCGTGTTCTCATTGTAAAAGTAGAACTTCTCTTTCGTGCCCATTAAACGCCATTGCTCTACCTCGTATCGCCACGCCTCTTCTTCGGACTTTACCGAAATAAAAGGGCTGGGGGTCTGATTCCCGTTACCACCCTGCGGAGGAGCCGGAGGAGCCTGCTGCATATAGGCATTATTAGGCTGAGTGCTATACCCTGAATTATTTGGAATACCATTTAAACGCGCCTCCATTTCTCTTAACCTTGCCTCAAGATTCTGAGGAATATTCTGAGGAATCTGTGCTATCTGTTGCGGAACTATACTAGGAGGATAATATCCATACATTTCAGAACCTCCACATTATAACATAATTTTCTTAAAAGCAAATTATTCTACTTCCCCGTCAGGTTCTTTTTCTACCGGCTTGACAGTCATACGCGTCCTTCTACGCGGAACTGGAGTCTCTTCAATTGTCTCTTCAACCATTTCCATAGTTTTAGCCATTATTACCTTATGTTCGAACGGATCACCCTCTTGAAGTTTCGTGTCTGTGATATCTACCAACAAAGGTTTCTCTCCATTCGAATATGGTGGCCAATTTGGAATCTGACGCGCTTTGAAAATATAATGCACTTTGTTATTTAGTATTTGTGCTATACGTTTCATTATTTACACCTACCATTCAATGCGGATGTAACCATCGCCGCCACGACCACCACCACCGCCTCGTGAAGCACTTCCAGCACTACCGCCGCCACCACCAGCTGTACCTCTACCACCAGTAGAAACTGTAGGGTTAGTTGAATCACCTGTAATTAGTCTGGTTGTCCCAGACCATCCATTAGCTGGAAGTCCATCTATCAGGAAAGCAGATATCCCCCCAGTTTGTGTCTCCAAGTGGGAGCCACCACTACCAAGACCACCACCACCAAGAGAGCCACCACCACCAGTAGAGCCGCCACCCTGACTCAAAATTCCAGGCTCGCCAGCTGTAGGACTAGCTCCACCGTCTCCACCGTCTCCACCACCAGGGCCTCCAGCGGCTCCACCAGCGCCACCAGCAGCTCCAGCAGCTCCAGCGGCTCCACCTAATAAAGTTATGAGATTCCCTATAACAGTCGAGCCACCATTACTACCTGCCCCACCACCACTACTAACAGTTAAATTCAATGCACTTGAAGGAGTTACGGTAAATATCTGATTAACTATAGCTTCACCACCACCGCCACCACCGCCACTTGGAGCGGGACTCCAGCTAGTACCGCCACCACCGCCACCACCAGCACATGCCGTAACCCTGATCTGCGATACGTCAGCGGGAACCTGCCACATATATGTCCCAGGAGTGCCATAATCAACTGTACGGCCTTCCCCACCAACTATTGTATTACCTCCACCACCACCAGCCCCACCTTCAATAACAGTAAGTCTATTATTGATATTGGTAACGCTTGATTGCAGGCCTAAAATACTGTTCTTAACGCTCTGCAATGATCCGTTTATTACATTAAGCTTACCAGGCAGATCATCAATCAATTGTTTTTCATCTTCATCTAAGTGATAGCGATGGTCAGCATTACCGCCTTGAATACCAATCAATTGGTTATGCTGTGTAGGTAGTACCCCACCTACAACAGCATTCTCTATCTGGTCTACCCTATCCTCTATCGTAGGGATACGGTTCAACAACGCTCTGTTCGCAGCATTAATACCAACATTAACTGTGTTGGTTGCTGGTACTGTTTGTTCCTCTAAGCCGTTATGGCCTCTTACGTTAAATTGACTCATGATGATCACCTAGAAGCAGACAATGACGCCGCCAGATGCGCCAGTACCACCACCGCCACTACCGCCACCACCAAGTCCCGCACCTCCAGTAGCCCCTAACCCATTAGATGTTAATACACCACCTGATGGAGTGAGAGGAGCGAATAAAGGGAACCCTCCACCACCACCAGATGTATTTGAAGCGCCTCCTCCACCACCTGATCCACCAGTTCCAGTCCCTGGCATTAAACTTCCACCACCATTTCCACCAATACCTCTTCCCTCTTGAGCAGCTGCACTACTAGGTGCAGCTGCTGCGGAAACTAATGTACCAAACGAACTGACTCGATCTGCCACAGGAGTTAATGGATTTACTCCTACCCCTACAGTAACATTATGATTTAAGGAGTTTAATATTCCTTGATAAAATTCTATATTTCCACTATTGCCGCCCCTATTTGTACCGCCCATAGCGCCACTACTAACTGCTATAATCTGCACAAACATACCTGGAGTTACACCAGCAGCAGCCAACATTGTGGCTACCTCATTAGCTGGAGTTGTCTTGTTAAAAAATACCATACCCATTATAAAAACCTCCCTGCCATAATATCTTGGAATGTAGTTCTTGTACCGCCGCTACCGCCACCGCCACCAACAATAACTACCAATGGAC
>Ga0123355_10003614_pt1 | contig 22267 bp, 12 predicted proteins | sample TergutEmb28metaG_3_FD_89872 | JGI IMG/M metagenome (GOLD analysis project Ga0123355, IMG submission 89872) | Embiratermes neotenicus P1 segment gut microbial communities from Petit-Saut dam, French Guiana - Emb289 P1 | ecosystem: Host-associated > Arthropoda: Insects > Digestive system > Gut ... | reverse complement strand
ATGCGGATTATTCCCGCTCTACGACTTGCTGCTCTCATCTTTCACACCCCCTCTCGTTTGGGGCTGTAAATCCATCATAAATGACAAACTGTGCAAAACCTGCACGGTTTGAAAAAGTTTTTTTAGAAAATTATTTTTCATGGGCTTGTCCCATCCTTTCTGAATTTTTTTCAAAGAAGGATGGGATTGGGTGGGGAACGGCACCGAACATGATATGGAAAGCGAAAATAAGGCTTGTCCACTTTTTGAAGAAATAAAAAGGTATGTACCCCGACTACATCAAAAGGCAGGTTAGGGATTATGCCGTTGGGAAATAATGGATTAGATAAGGAAATGCGAATTTCTGTCGAAACGAAAACTGGCACAATCCCCTTGAGGACTGTGCCAGTCAATATGTACTGCTCTATTTGGTTTATCGCTACCTTGTGCTGTGTATGCGCCCGCACCATCGGGCTTCCTCGTCTGCTCCTCATTGCTCTTATCCCCCAAATACAATTTACGCCAGCACAAACTGGCAATAAATGTATTTTAACAAGGAGTAGTAACAATTCAGGGACAAAGGAGTGAGATTAGAGTGAGAATTATCGCAAATTGCGAACAAAAAAAGAGCCAATTGCTGGCTCTTCTAAGGGTTTTATATGTTTTTTTGTGAATTTATGGGGGGGGGTGGTAATCCACCATGAGGGCGAAACACGAAAGTGCTATAGGATTACAATTACAGAGCAGGGCATCTAAACCCAACATTGCGTACACTCTCGATAATGCTATACTTATCGTTGGTGTCGGCTATTTTCTTGCGAAGCCTCGCTACTGTGTTCTTAATGGTTTCAATGGAGGCTTTATCGTATTCGCCGCCCCAAACAAGATTGTAGAGCTTTTCAAAGGTGAATACCCAACCGCGCTTGCTTGCCAACGTATACAGCAAGTCAAACTCGTTTTTGGTTAGGTCAACCTCTTTATCGTCCAAAAGTGCCAGCCTATAGTCCTCAGACAATAGAATGTTGCGGTAAACTATTGGCTTTACGAACGATAAAGTGAGCGGAAGCCGAGAACGCAAGTGTTGAATTTGGGTCATAACTGCATCAAAGTTGTCATCCGGCGTATCGCCAAGTTGCCCAAACAAATCAGCACCCAGTTTTGTAGCTTTCGTTTGCTCTTGAATGGTGTAGTTGGTCGTAGCCATGAAAATAGGGTCATTGGTGGTGGCGCGCAGAATAGCAAGACTTGAAGTGTAGTGGATATTGTCGGCGTTAATACCGATGTAGAGGAATTGTTGTTTTGAAGCTAACGCTATACCTTCTGTCATAGAGGACACACGTATTGCATCAACCCCGCGAGATTTCCAAAACTGACTCTCTCTTTCGTGGATAGCAAGGTCATTTTCGATTGCCAAGTATATTAAGTCCATTGTGTCACCCCCAGTCGTAGGCCGTCTAGCTGATGGGCGCACGGGGAAGGTAGAGCTTGATGCCCAATATGTGGACTTTATAAATGCCAATGTTGCCTTTTGCTATCTACTGCAATTTGGTTTTGTTCTCCTCCCTCACACGCTTATCAATATATACGCAAAATGCCCCCATTCTTTATCTTCCTTCCGCAAGAAGCGGTCTTGGCTAGACTTTTTATTAGAAAGCCTTGCAAAGCAGATAACAGTGGGGGCTATAGCCGTACATCATGGTTGCTATGCCTATACTTATATTTCGGCATTTTTCCTCAAAATGCTTAGAGATTTCGTGAAATGTTCTGTATGCTCTAATTTGTGGGAACATAAGTGGGGGAAAATTAAATGCAAAACGCCCGCACAATCAAGGGGTCAGCTTGTGCGGGCGTTTTGCATTTGAGCGGTAGACTTATTTTAGGGCGTACTCAAAAAGACAAAAAGCCGTGTAACACTTGATTATTGCTGGGTTTATGCGATATTGTCTGAAAGCCATGTGCAAGGTTTTTGACACAAGCGTGCAAAAAACCTTGCACATGAAAATCAGTTGAGGCATACAAGGCCAAAATTGACGTTTTTGATGTGTCCAAGTTTCACAAATTGCTGAATGATAGATGTTCGCAAATCCCATTTTCACAGGCTTGTACACTTTGCGTGTAATTTGTCTACTGTATCTTTTGGCGGCACAGGGGTTTTTGAGTAAGCCCTATTTTAATTTGTTCAAAGTGCTATCAATCTCAGAATCCACATCAAACTCGTATAAATCACGTTGATTTTTGTGTTTCAAAATATGAGCGGCAATTTGGTAGAGTACCTTTATATCCTCGGCATCACCTCTTTTTAGTAAACTAGAAAATTCTGCTAATGCAGTATCTTTTTCATTTTGTCCTTCCTCAGTCATGCCAAATATCAAATAATCTGATGAAACACCTAAAGCGGAAAGTAGATTTGTAAATGTCTTTAGGCTTGGACTGCGTGAGCCTCTTTCAATTTGCACAATATACCCTTGTTCCGTATGAGCCATTTCAGCCAAAGTTGAACGTGTAAGATTTTGCCGTTCACGTTCTTCCTTCACTCTACTACCAAACTTAGTCAGCCATTCTTCATAGTTTTCCAATTTACACCTCCTTGATGCGAAATAATATGCCCTCATTCTAATTACTCACGTATTCGTAACGGCAAATTATGATTTCTAATAATATTATCGCCTAATTGACCATGTTCATTCCAGCCCCACACCCATAATGTTCCGTTGCTTCTTATTGCCATAGAATTATATCGCTCTGCCGAAACTGAAGATACCGATTCCATTATTTGAATAGGGAACAGTCTGTTTTCATTAGTACCGTCACCCAACTGTCCATAGCTATTGCCTCCCCAGGCCCATAGAACCCCATTGTTATCTACAGCCAATGTATGTCTTTCCCCTGCGGAAGTTGCAACTACACCTTGCTTTAGTAGTGTAGGCGTTGGTCGAGATGTCTCCGTAGTGCCATCACCAATTTGACCATGAGTGTTATTGCCCCATCCCCACAATTCGTTACTATTTGTTATTGCCAGTGTATTCCATCTGCTTCCATGTGCATATCTGACATCTTCCATAATTTGTACAGGGCTATGTCGATGATACGTTGTTCCATCGCCCACTTGGCCATTTCCGTTGTTTCCCCATATCCACAGGCTTCCATCTCTTCTTATAGCCAATGTGTGCCATCCTCCCGCCGATATTGACACCACATTGTCCATAATCTGCACTGGCTCGAAGCGATTTTCTGTACTGTCATCCCCTACCTGACCGATATGATTTTGTCCCCAAGCCCACAATGAGCCATCGGCGGTTAGTGCAACTGAATGATTTACCCCTGATGAAATTGCTACAACATCTGCCATAACTTCTTGAGGCTCATTTCTATTCCAAATTCTTTCATCGCCCTCATGCTCTCCAATGCCTAATTGTCCAGTGTCGTTACTTCCCCATGTTAATACTCGACCATCAGTAGTAAGTGCCATTGTATGCGAACCGCCAGCGGATACGTATACAATATCGTCCATTATTTGAATAGGCGCATTGCGACGTACAAATGTACCATCACCTAATCGACCATTATTATTATTGCCCCACCCCCATAGCGTTCCATCACTTTGTACAGCAAGTGAGTGTTCGGCACCCGATGAAGCATGAAGAAAATAAATATCTGTTCTAACGCCAAAAGGAGCATTGCGGTTTACTGGAATCTCAGTGCCGAGTTGACCAAACCAATTGTTGCCCCACCCCCACAAACTTCCATCCTCCCTAAGTGATAATGAAAAATTTGACCCTGTTGAAATAGAGGATACAGATTCTTGAATGCGGACAGGAGCGAACTGATTTTCAGTCAGGCCGTTGCCGAGTTGACCGTTTGAATTATCTCCCCACATCCATAATGACCTATTAGCCTGAATTGCAGCACTATGCCAAATTCGTGCTGCAATATAGGTAACAGAATCCATTATTTGAGTGGGTTCATTACGATTTGTCTGCGTTCCGTCACCCAGTTGTCCAACACCATTGCCTCCCCAAACCCATAAACTACCATCACTTCGCAAAGCCAAAGTATGGCTATTTCCCGACACGACTCGGCTCACTGAACTTATAGTTTCAACAGGAAAATAACGATTTTCCCACGTTCCATCACCCAATTGCCCAACGCCATTTGCCCCCCATGCCCATAATGTTCCATCGGATTGAACTGCGACAGTAAATGCGAATCCTACAGAGACATCGACAATCGAATCCATTATTTTGACAGGAGAGTGCCTGGTAGTGACTGAGCCATCTCCAATTTGACCAGACTCATTACTTCCCCACAACCACAATGAATTATCTGCTTGGATAGCAGCTACATGATTCTGACCAGCAACTACATGATTTGCAGAGTTCAATATCCGTGTAGGGATATGGCGGTCAGTTGTCGTTCCATCTCCGAGTAGCCCATTATCGTTTGACCCCCAAGCCCATAAACTTCCATCATTGCGTATGGCAAATGAATTATTATGACCCGCTACAATGTATCGAATAGAATCCATGATGAAAACTGGAGAGTTGCGACTTGTAGTTGTGCCATCCCCAAGTTGACCGCTACTATTATTACCCCATGCCCACAATGTTCCATCTTCATATAACATCAAGCTGTGGAGATTACCAGTTGCGACCATGCGCAACGCTGACCTCTCGATTTCTAGGTTTACATATTCAGGGGTTCTCCTTCCAATTATCGTGCCATCTCCTAGTTCGCCATCTTGGTTACGTCCCCATGTCAAAATATTCCCATCCGTTGTCCTGGCTATATTGTGCCTCTCGCCTGCGGAAACATCTACGATTGACTCCATTACTCTAATTGGGGCATGACGATTCAAGAGAGTGTCATCACCCAATTGTCCCCATATGTTGTTGCCCCAAACCCACAAGCTGTTATCATACCTAATTGCTGTTGAATGATTTGTACCAGCAGAGATGTGAATTGCAGACTCCATAACCATCACAGGCTCGTTGTGATTGTAAGCAGTTCCATCGCCTACGCTCCCATGAACATTACGTCCCCATGACCATATGGTGCCATCGTCAAGAAGTGCCATTGTATGCCAGCCCCCAGCCGAAACTGACAAAACTGAATCCATAATTTTTATTGGGAAATACCTGTTTTCAGTTGTCCCATCTCCTAGTTGGCCATACGAATTATTCCCCCATGCCCACAAACTTCCGTCTTTTCTGATTGCAAATGTATGATTCACACCAGCAGACACATATTTAACTGAGTCCAAAATTTGAACAGGGGTGTGCATGTCCTCGCGCGAATCATTGCCCAATTGACCGTATTGATTGCGCCCCCACGCCCACAGAGTTCCATCAGCTCTTAACGCTGCCGTGTGTCGGTCGCCTGTTGCAACAATATTTACTGCATCCATGATTTGAACAGGAATATTTCTATTTGTTGTTGTCCCATCTCCAAGTTGTCCAAAATCATTTCGTCCCCACGCCCATAAAGTGTTGTCAGACCTAACTGCTACAGTATGCCAAGACCCTGATATAGAAATGACCGAATCCAATACAGGTCTTGGAGTTCCACGAGATACCATAGTTCCATCACCCAATTGTCCAAAATCGTTAAAGCCCCATGCCCATAATGTACCATCATCTGCTACTATCAACGAGTGTCGCACTCCTGCTTCAATGGTATTTGTATGGATAAAGTCATTATCATTGCGAAAGATAAAAAACAATGCAGTAATGGCAGATATAATTAACAAACCTGCGATAACGAGTTTAATGAATCCTTTTGGTCCTTTAATCATTTTATTCTTCCTCTCAGTGAAATTATTTATGTGTAAAACATTATCCGCCTAGAACCGCATTGTCTTGTTGTTCACTTGCGCTCTATATCTTCAATCTTCTGTTTCTTCATAAGTGCTTAATAAACGTGTTGATTCTCTAATTTGCACAGGAGTATGACGGCTACGAGTAATATTGTCACCTAATTGCCCATGCTCGTTACTGCCCCATGTCCACAAGCTACCATCTGTTCTTACTGCCGCTGAATGTCTCCATCCTAACGAAACGGACGAGATTGACCCAGTAATTTGAACTGGGGAGTGGTGAGTCTGATTTGTTCCATCGCCTAACTGCCCAAAATCATTTTCACCCCATGATGTCAAGTTGCCCCAGTTTGCTATGGCCATCGTAAAGTTAGTGCCTGTCGATACATCAGTAACATCACCCCTGATACGAGTGGGTGAATGATGAGTATTCGTAGTTCCGTCACCTAACTGACCTCTTGAATTATTGCCCCATCCCCACAAGCTATTATCAGTGAGTATCGCCATCGTATGCCAATTACCAGCAGAAACAATTGAAACGGACTCAAGAATTGGAACGGGCGAATGTTGGCTTTCGGTTGTTCCATCCCCTAAACGCCCCCCATCACCATAACCCCAAGTGTATAATACACCTTCATTATTAATAGCTGCTGTATGCCAGCCTCCTGCAGAAACAGATACAATATTACTCATTATCTGGACGGGCTCCAATTGATTAATAGTAGTTCCGTTTCCAACCTGACCCAAATCATTGCGCCCCCAAGCCCATAAAGTCCCATCACCCCTTAACGCTACAGAATGACCTGAGCCTGCCGACAAACTGATAACATTTGTTAAAATTTGAACTGGCATATTGCTTCTATCTGTTGTTCCATTCCCAAGTTGTCCATTTCCATTGGAACCCCATGCAAAAAGAACGCCGTCATTTCGCAATGCAAGAGTATGAGAACCACCAGCAGAAACATAGCTTATATTATCCATAATATGCACAGGGGATGTTTGTCTTACTAAAGTTCCATCTCCAAGCTGGCCATTAAAGTTGTTTCCCCATGCCCATAAGCTCCCATCTTGACGAACAGCTAATGAGTGAGTATCTCCAATAGATACTTGAGTAACCAAAGACATCACATTGAACGGCGTATTTCTGTCCGTTACCGTACCAATGCCAAGTTGTCCTCTCCAGTCATCACCCCAACCCCATAGACTTCCGTCTGTCAATATAGCTAACGTGTGTGAACGACCTGCTGCTAAAGATGCCACTTCCTGCATTATGCGTGTTGGAGTATCTATATTATCAGTTGTTCCGTTACCAAGTTGCCCTTGGTTATTGTTACCCCACGCCCACAGGCTACCATCTTCACGTATCGCAAATGAGCTTGACCCTCTAGCGCTTATATAAGATACTGATTCCATTACGCTTGAAGGCGAGTATCTACTGTTCTCTTCGGCTCCGTCGCCTAATTGACCTGCCCAGTTATCTCCCCATGTCCATAGAATGCCTTCACGGTCTATTGCCAAAGTGTGCCAACCACCAGTAGCTATAGCAGATATATTGATTTTAATCTGTGCAGGTGCATTTCTTCCAGTCCATTCAGTTTCATCTCCAAGTTGCGAGAACAAGTTGCTGCCCCATGTCCACAAACTGCCATCATTTCGTAAAGCCACCGTGTGGCTTGCACCAACAGAAACAGATTGAACCTCACTCATAATTCTAACGGGCGAATATCTATTGTCGTTTGTTTCGTCGCCAATTTGACCTGAACCATTACTCCCCCACAACCATAGACTTCCATCTTGAAGAATAGCAGCAGAGTGTCCGCTCTTTGAGGCAACAAAATCTACGGAATCCATTATTCTAACAGGACTATGACGTTCCTCTGTCGTGCCGTCGCCAATTTGTCCGTTTTCATTATTGCCCCAACCCCACAGGCTCCCATCGTCCCTAATTGCATAAGTCGTGCTATCTCCAGCAACGACATAAACTACCGAATCCATAATCCATATAGGTGCATTACGATGGTTAGTCGTTCCATCGCCTAACTGTCCATCATTATTGTCGCCCCACGCCCAAAGATTTCCGTCCTCGTAAAGCATCAAAGAGTGTCTACTCCCTACCGCAACCATCAACAAATCTGCCACACCAATATCTATGTGGACTCTAGTTGGTGTGTTTCTGCTGATTGAACTGTTATCACCTATTTGTCCATCGGCATTGCGACCCCAGCCCCACAGAACACCCTCTCCAGTCATAATAACAGTATGGTGTTGGTCTGCTGACACAAGTAACACATCTTCCATAATTCTCGTTGGGGTATTTCTATTTACATTGGTGCCATCGCCCAATTGACCGTCATCATTAATCCCCCACGACCAAAGACTACCATCAGCCCGAATAGCACTTGTATGGAATCCGCCTGCTGAAACCGTAGCTACTGAATCAAGAACCCTTACTGGAATATGTCTATTTATTGTCGTACCATCGCCAAGTCTGCCGCCGCCATTATTACCCCATGCCCAAAGGCTTCCATCGTCTCTAATAATAGTAGTGTGCCACGAACCAGAAGAAGCCGAAACAACAGAATCCATAATCATTAGTGGCTCTATTCTATCTTCGGTTGTGCCATCTCCTAATTGCCCATGTTCATTCCATCCCCATACCCACAAAGTACCATCCGTTCTAACGGCAACGGAGTGTCTAAAGCCTGCTGACACATAAGCAACAGAATCCATAATCATTACAGGCGTTGACCTGTTTTCTGTTGTACCATCGCCAAGTTGACCATGCGAATTACTCCCCCAAGCCCATAAATTTCCGTCAAGGCATATGGCAAGTGTATGTTCAGAACCTGCGGATACAAGTCTCACAGACTCCATGATTATTTGTGGTAGGTTTCGATTTATAGTTGTGCCATCACCGAGTTGACCATGTGTATTCCATCCCCAAGCCCACAATGTATTATCGCTTGTAATCGCTGTCGTGTGAGAACCATTATGTGCTGCTGAAATAAATACTGCATCTTCTAACGAAACTACGACAGGAGAATTATGCCCTACCATTGTGCCGATTCCTAATTGACCAGATTGGTTAGCCCCCCATGCCCACAAAGTACCATGAGCATCCAGAAAAACACTATGTCTAAACCCTGTGGATAATTGGGGACCCGATGCAATAATTACATCTTCGATTCTATCCCTATTAAGAAAACGAATTAATGCAAATATAGCTCCAACAATCAGAGCGACTAACAGTATGACAATAGCAATTCTTTTGAAAAATCTTGGCCCAATCTCCATATGAATTACTCCCCTTTACGCAATTTAATGTTCTTCAATTTATGCAGTATCTTATCCGATATAGTTGGTTCTTTTTTTGCCTGTACACTGCTCACAATACCTTGAAAATATTTAATATCATTATCTTTTGTTAATAAGTCGGATAATAACTTAGTTTTTTTTGTCGTTAGCTTTGCGTTCAATAATTCGTTGGAAATAGTGTTGCGGATTTCATCGGATATTTCGCCTGTTTGTTGCTCATTTGATGAGAACGCAATCAATCCTCTCCATTGCTCATGAAGCTCATTTGCATTTTGAAATATTAGCCTAATATATATTTCCAAATAACTTCTATCTTCAAAATGTGTAAGCATTGATAGAATTGCGCGCTGTTCATCTGTATTCCAATTAATTTCAGTAAACATCAAAGCCACTTCGTATGCGTACTTTCTGCTTGTTATAGATGCAAACCCAAATTTTTTCAATTTCTGAATTTTATCTCTCAAATCACTTAAATCTGTAACATTGCTTAAAGCATAGAATGCGTAAACGTGAACCATATTTCTACATTCTTGCGCCAATTCAAAGCTGTCAAAGTTTGCACAGAAGTTTTCTACAGCAATAACCGCATTTTCATCAAGAACATCAATTAGGTCATCCACTTGATTTAGCATAGATGTTGCTGCAATATTGACAATAAAGTCAGTTTGCAATAGCAGTTGCATAAAGTGAAATAACTCCAGATAATTGTCAGTATCAAGTGTACTTAATCGTCTCTTAAATGCGGTTTCGCATAACTCTTTCACATCAATAGCACTTATCTTGTTGATTTCGTGAAGCTGGCTGCAAACTGATAACAAGTAGTCCGTTGAGTTGGCGATTTCTCTATCAAAACTAAGTATTTTCTCCACTTGAAAGGCAATATCCTTACTTATTGGCATCGTCTTGAGTTGATAAATTTTACTTGCACTAACAACAAAATTTATCAACTCATCCAAAGAGGATGTCTTTACTAAGTAACCACAAAGCAATTCGTCTGTTTTGTGAGTTATTCGGACATCTCTGAGTTTAACACATAAGCTGAAAACACCCTCTGCCGAATCAAGTAAATCAGCACAAATCCTTATTAGGCAACTTAAATAAAATTCCTGCCTATCGCCATCTTTTACAGAAGCTGTTGCATCGAATATTAATTTTTGAGCAATTTGGTTATTTTCACGAGAAATGATGCCAATTATTTTTACGGCACTTGCAGTATCCTTCTTATTTCTGTAGCACACATCTATCAAGGACTCTAAAATACTTTGTTGCATACCATCAATGCGCCCATTCTTGATAGAAGCACATTGTACGTAGAATGATGCAATGGCTATAGCATCATTCGTTGAATTTATTTTGATTCCATCATTCATTTCTCTTATCAACGCTTCTGCAATATCTGTTTTGAACTCACTATTTACTACTCGTTGAAAATCAGAAATGGTTCTTTGTTCGTTCGGTGCATCGCTCAACCTTGAAATTAAGTATTCACGGATGAAACTGAAAAAATCACCCGTAATGCTTAAATCATTTACAATGTTTGCCTTAGTGTGCAGCCAATTTAGTACATCGAAAGCGCTATCTATATCATCAATTATAAAGCGAGGACACTCATTTTTAATATCAAAATAAAACCCTCTGTAAATTTCTTCTTTAGGGGTCAATCCTCTTAGTTTTTCCAATAATACCAACAACTCATTTGCACTTAATGAGTGAAGCTGGTTGAATTTTACATAAACATCATATAAATCAAGAATTGAAGTGCAAGGCATTGCAACATCAAATTCCTGTAAAAAATCAGTGCAAAATTTGTGATGTGCTTCGTCAAAACGAGTAAGTGACTTATAATAGGGGGCAGTTGTATCTAAATCCGTTTCAAGGTGTAGCCTCCCTTTGTCTAGTAGGATATACGAAGATTTCCCACTAGACTTTATTGAACTTGAACTCTCAATATCCCTTTCATCCACTCCAACAATCATAGCACGATAGCGAATTTGCTGGTTTGGGTCTCTTAAATTAATTCGCGCCTGTATTTCGCCAGATTTATCCACAGCATATAGATTTGTAGACTCAAAATTCTTCATGCGCGTTGCAAAAGTGACGGATGATGCTATCCGAGGCGAAAACGCATACCCAATCGCAGCAATCCATTTTTCAATGTTTTCAGAAGATGTATCCCTAATCACAAGAAACTTAGTTCCCTTTGATGGCTCTTTTTCGTACTCTGAAATCAAGAATGAAACTATTTTTATCAGTGTTTCAGCGGATTTTTTTGAGATAAACTTTTTTATCTCACCGAAACTATACTTGTGTGCTGATATGTTTAAGGATTTTCGCTCTAAGGCTATCGGTGGTGTTGTATAGTAATGGCTCAAGCCCTTTCTTTTTCCGTTCCAAATTGCACTTCCATCTTTTTGTTCTTTAGGCTCACCAAAAAAGCTACTTGGATATATTTTTGAAAAATCACCAACATAGGCTTGACTGATATATTTTCCATAAACATCATTGCTTTCTCCATCGTTTTCGTTAGCAAAAGGATGAAAATTAACGATAATTGATTCCCCAGAGGTCAACTCGAAGTACAAATAGGCATCTTCCATAAAGTCAGGAGGGGTGAAAGACTGCTTTGCTGATACCGCATAGTCAATAAGGGATAAATCCTGTTTTCTTTCTTGGAAAATGCTTGGGTCACACGCATAAACCTTAAATCCATTTGAGGCAATCCTGTCACCAGTTTTCAAATTTACCCCATTGCTGCAATGTGTATATATTATCTCTCGGAACACGGATAAACCTCCCACTATTTACTGTAAGTAACCTAGTTTATAAAACATCCATAAAACAGGGTCAAGAACCCTGTAAGGCTCAACGGCACGAACAAAACTGGGACTATTGGGTAGTGTTGAATAAATTGATGTTCCAAAGAACATCACATTTTCAAAACGTCGAACGGTATTAACGAAATTGCCTTCACCAAAGCGTTTCAAAAATTGTTCAATTTCATTGCTCGTATCAACTATTCTGTTTATATCTATCTTACCTTCCTTGCTTAAACTATTTGACGATTCATGCATCCCTCTTTTTGTCCATCCACTCTCATAGCGAGCATCCTTCAACAATATGTCGAATTTAGTTAAAATAACTGCGACTGGAAAGCGCAGATGACCTTCATTGGCATTTTCCAACAGAGTGGTTACGAACTGCAATGCTTTAGCGGCGTTTTCGTTTTCGATGTTTTCTCCGCTACGTTGTGATGCGCTAGTAAGACCTTTTCCATAGCCACCACTGATTTTATGAAAAGTCAACGGGTCGATTGTTACGATTAAAGCATCTGAGGCATTTAAGTATTGAACAATATCCCTAGATGTATGCCATTGACTATGTTCTCCTGCTCCATCGAAGATTGTTAAAGTAAAATCCTTTCCGCTATTAGGACTTGACTTCCAAAATTGTGGCTTTGGCTGTTCATCGGAAGATGTTGCAGCCAACTGTCCACTACTGCGTACCACTTTGAAATTGTTATCTTGTATATTTGCTGTCCTTCCTTCAAAGGGTCTTATGCTCAAATATTCACCAAGGCTATGTAGCATAACCGTTAGATAATGCGATTTTCCAGACCCAGTTGTCCCAGCGATGCTAATAGTCAGATGGTTTTTGCTCTCAAAAATAGCTTTAGGAAATTCACCGTCTGGACACATTGGGCATTTCCGTATACTGGTGTACCCCCCGCAGTTGCATTTATTTTTTTTCGACTTAACAACTTCACCACACATATCGCATACATACAAAACATCTTCCTTGTAAAAATTTCGTATACAATATGGGCAGGTATACTGCCAAGACCGCCAAAATTTCCATCCGTTTTTCGACAGGTTAAGTGTTTCATTTTTAACTTCTGATAGCGCAAGCTGTTGAGCTTCGTACTTTTTCTTATGAGGCTCCACGATTTCACGCAACCATTCGTTTCTGTCTTTTTCGTTCCCAAAGAATCCGACTATGCTTGGAGAACAAGAAAATTTACACGATGGTTCTTTGCATTGTGTTATGCTATCTGCATTATCAGAATAATATGTGTTGCAAACGGCGCAGTATCCGTCCATAAACAATCTCTCCAATCAATGATATTGCATAATTTAAGTTGCCGTTTCATCAAGATACTTCCTAAGACTACTGGGTATGTGGCGGATACCTATAGTGCTTTCGCCATTAATTAAAGCCTCTTTCTTCATTTCATCGACTAAGGCAACGATAGTTCTCGCATTTCCCCACGTTTTACGTTTTGTATCAAGATAATATCTTTGCATAAAGCCTTCCAACAAGGAAATTAGCTTATCTTCAATATCCAAACCCGCTTTCGTTATGTTGACAGTGAAAATGTCTTTCAGTTCCTCGTTCGTATAGTCACTAAGAAGTAAGTGGTGTCCAATTTTTGAACGGAATCCTGCATTTTTGTCAAGTAGAGATTCTATTTTATCTGGATAATCTGCAAAAATTACTGCAAGTTCACTCTTATATGTCTCCATAGCCATAAAAACGGAATAAAGAGCTTCTTGTCCCTTCATATCATCTTCGCTGATTGCTAGAGTGTGAGCATCATCAATGAATAAAATCCCACCCATAGCTTCATTTACACGGGTTTCGGTCTTTATAGTTGTTTCTCCGACATACCCAGCAACTAAATCTGAGCGTGTCACTTTTAACAACTTGTTAGCCGGCAATAAACCCAGTTCAAAATAAACCTGCCCCATGAGCTTTGCAACTGTACTTTTTCCCACTCCCGGATTGCCTGCAAGTGTCATATGAAGATTGCTGCCATATTTGATATGCTTATCTCTTTCAACTCTAACCTTTAGCGAACTTACCAATGCCTTAAACTCTCTTAATCCAGACAACTCCGCAATCTTTGAAAAAGCACTGGATTCAGTAGTCTGTTCAGTTGCTAATGCTAGATTATTCATTACACCCTCCAAGTTGTTGCTTAGTAGATTTGGTAGTATGTTTATACTATAAAGTGTCGCAAAAAATACTTAATCGGCCTCATATAATTGATTTCTTCAACCAATCCTTCGCCTTCGGTAATGCTACCAATGAAAACGCCAATAACTCGACCAGTAGACTTGTCAATAACAGCACCACCAGAGTTGCCGCACTTTCCGCTAATGTCCATGTTTATACACTCAATTTCATTTTCAACTCTTGTTGACGAAATCTTGCCATCGGTATACGTACAATCATGTGCAGTACGTGTTCCGAAAGGATAACCAGAAAGACATACACCTTTCCCTTTTTCATAATCAAAAAACATATCTGTTTCGAGATTCAGATATGGTAAGTCAGAGGACTCTATTTTCAATAACGCAATGTCCAATGCCTCGTTTGTGTTCATTAATTCACATTTATACCAAGCATCTTCAAATATGCCATTTTTCTTCAGCCTAACTCGTGCCTTGATTTCTTTTGCATCTTTTATCACATGATTGCAAGTAATCATGTGACCATTAGGCGTAATCAAAAAGCCTGTTCCATGAGCAATGTCGCCATTTCGCAAGTTGTTTTCAATAAACAGCACGGATTGCTCCATTTTTTCTATATTGACTTCGTTGTTCGTTTTGAGTATCTCTACTTGTGGCAATCGCAGTTGTGAAATAGCCAACGCTTGCGGGAATGAACGCACACCGCAACCTTCACTGAGATACTTGCTTAGTGCTTCGGGTATGTGTTGGATGCCCACAGTCGTTTCATCCGTATCATCACACAACTGTTTCATTTCATTAGCCAAGCTCAAAACTGTTCTTGCGTTTGCCCATTTACCACCATATCCCTTCGGCGTATCATCATAATATCTTTGCATGAATCCCTCTAACTCATCAGATAAAACGCCGTCAATTTGCATCCCTTCTTTTGCTAAATAGCCAATAAATATCTCAACTAATTCATTTGCGGAATAGTCCTCAATTTCCAACGTGTACTTTCCGTCAATCAACTCAAACCTAGAAACAAATCCTGGGTTTTTAGCAAGCAACATATCTATTTCTTTTGTGTAGCCTGCAACAATTACTGCAAATTCTCCCATTCGGTCAGTCATAGCTTCTAATATCGTGTCAATTGCCTCTTGGCCATAGTCATTTTCCCCACCTCTAGCCAATGTGTAGGCTTCGTCAATAAATAGCACTCCACCCATTGCAGCGTTTATTCTCTCCTTAGTTTTTATTGCTGTTTGTCCAATATATCCAGCAACCAAATCATCACGAGTTACTTTTACTACGTGACCAGTTGGCAATAACCCAAGCTCGAAATATATTTCGCCCATCAACTTAGCTACAGTGGTTTTACCTGTGCCTGGATTGCCCACCAATGCTAAGTGCAACTTGAACCCTTTTTCTTTAATGTCAGTCCTGTGGCGCATCAATCTATCACGATATATAGCAGCAGTTTCTTTCTTTATATTAGCTTTAGCGATTCGACCTCTCAGCTTACTAATATATTTTTTAATATCGATCATTCCCGATAAATCGTTTTCAATTTTATCAAAAGCAGAAACACGGTCACGCTTTCCACACATTGATTCGAGGTTTTCCGCAGTAATACCCCCACTACTTATAGTGCTTATAATTTCTTTACTTAAACCGTGCAAGTCCATCATCTTACTATCATCATCAGGGTATGCACTTTGCCCCCTTGTGAGCTTTTCAAGCTCTTGTGCGGCATAATCAATAATAGCCATGTCAACATTCACACGCTCTTTAATCCTATGATAATTAATAAGATTCTTGATTTCGCCCGCACTTGCGGTAGGAATATCAATTATAGTACCTTTGCGTTTTTTGATTTCAGAGGACACATCAGGACTAAGTAACGGCGCAAAAAATCTATCCCATATGTCATTATGTTCCAGTCGCTCTGCCAATCTATCCGCACTATCCTCTTGGAATATCCAAATCACGATATTTTCATCCGTATAATCCCTGTTTCTGTTCCATCCGCTCATTTTAGCATTGACCATGCGTGTAATGTCGATAAGTCGGCCGCCTTCTCCAATTACCTCCCTAAACGATGTAATGAAAAAATCTGTATCAATGATTACCAAAGCTGTTTTAACTGAGGTATCCTTCATATATTTATCCATTATATTTATCATTGCATCGCCCTTTCCTACACGTAGGTTAAGCGAGTTTGTAGGATTCTTATTTTTTCTTTCGGGTGTAGAGGTTCCGACAGGCACTCTTTTTGATAATGGCCCCAATTTAATTTGTCGTTCTTGCTGCGAAACATCAGAGCGGACAGATTTTGGAGTAACTCCGAAATCTTGTGTATGCTCAAAGGATTCGTCATCCATGCAAAAAAGGCCAATATTTGGGTCAAACAATACTACCCTTTGATAGCCTAATTTTTTCAGATGAGAGTGTAAAACTTCATCAAGTGACCGAAGCTGTAGCGCGCCATCACAAAACTTATCGGTCGTTTTCCCGATGATTGCAAAATGTCTCTTGGACACATTGGCACTATTAAAATAAGTTACCATTATCCTCTCCCCGCAGTCTGCCCTCTTGCTTCATCTATATTTCGGATGGATTCGTTGTCTGAGAATTGATTTTCATAACCCTCAACACATCTTAAATCTATCTTAATCCCAGCATCTTGAAGTTCTTTTCGTATGCTCGAAATGAATATTTCAGTATTGCTTGTATCAGCTTCGTAATCATTAAAAAAATCAAGCTGCAATCTGTTTTCAAGCCGACCATTGTTGTTATGAGGCTCAACAATTACAATGCACTCGTTGCCAATTCTATCAACAATCTTTGCGTGAATTGCCTCTTTTTCTTCGCAATTCCTATACGTAAAGTCATCAATTTGCCACCCATTATTAGTTAATGCGTTTGCAACATCATTTACCAAATCAGCCCTATATGCTGACAGCATCAGTGCTTCCCTGGCGGAATCTATCAACCCAACATTAGGGGAGCTTAACTCTCTATCCATGTCATTTACTCTGGTTATCATGGTAACTAAATCATTATTTGTGGTGTTATCAACATTACGTAGAGATTGTTGAATTTCTGACAAGTCTTCTGACAGCCTTGTTAATGCCCCATTAGTCCAATAATCGACCCTTGCATCAATTCTGTCCTCTCCCACTTCTAGTCCTAACAATTTTGCATCATTCACGGCAGCAGATAATTCAGCCACATCTCTGGAAAGTCGCTCGAAATTGCGTAGCCACTCAGTTTCTGCCCAAACAACATCGTTACGCAAAACCACAGCACCGTTAAAAACCTCGCTTGCAATAGAAATGGCCGCCTCGTATGCCTCACTATCAAGGGCATTCTGCATTTGACTGTACCTTGTACGCAATGCAGTCAGTCTATTTGGCGTAAACAGGTCATGGCGATAATTTTCAATTTCTCGCATATACGCTTCTGCTTGGGATGCCCAAAAAAGAGCTAGTCGTTCATGATTTTGTTCTTTTGCATTAATACGCTCTTGAACACTATTTATCATTTGAGATAAATCTTGTCGCTGTTGATTCATTTCCTGTCTTATGTCAGCCCCTTGTTGGGCAATTGCTTCATTGATTAATCGACCCTGTTCTTTCATTTCCTGACGAATTTCATTACCTTGTGCAACAATAGATTCGGTCAAAGAAGCTTCTTGCCTTTGCATATCAGCGCGCTGTCTTTCAAGTGCGTTACTTAGAGCGATATTTTGGTCACGCTGTCGTGCAATTGCACTATTGAACGCATCATTTTGTCTGCGTTCAATTTCACGCATTTCTTCAGATAGCCCCGAAATCTCAGTGTTTATTCGATTGTCAAGTGCCGAGATTCGATTTTGAGCTTCATTATTCGCCCTTTGAAGTTCAGCATTTCGCACACGCTCCCTCTCAACCTCATCACGAGCAATGCGAGTATCCCTAAGCATTGAATCTCTTTGTGTTGTTGTTAGTGTTACGTAGGATTCTTTTCTTCCGCTCATCTTAGCATCTCCTTATATTCATCAGGATTTTATTTGTTATCAAAAATCTTCAAACTTGCCTTATCTGGTATACCCACCAAAGTTGTTAATCCGTCCCTAACCCGCATCTCAACCTTGCGACCTGGGGCAGCATAAAGCTCTCTTGCAACCTCTGCATATCTTTCTGTTAATATGTGTACATTCTGATTTGATGACCCACGCAAACTCAAGTCATCGTTCAGATTTTCAAAATATGCACCATCTATGATAATATCGCAAAATTTAGTCAGTTCATTTTCTTTTATTTCGCTAAACTCATATCCAGTATAAATAATAACACCAACATCCTTTTTTGTTTTTATCTGGCGCACTAAGTTGGCTAATGGGGCAGATTGCAAATAGGGTTCACCACCACTTATTGTAATTCCTTCGATAGTTGTGGAGCCAATGATTTCGTTTGCTAATTTCACCAAATCTACTTCAAATCCACCATCAAGAGGCTGTGAATCTGGAGAAATGCAACCTGGACAACTTTTTAGGCAACCTTGCACCCAAATAGCAAAACGCTCATAGGGACCTAACGCTCTTGTACTAGCAACCGCCATGTATAGCCTTAACGTACTGATATTTCAACCCTCCTAGATATTTCATGTTTAGCTTTCTCAGTGCTTGCAACAAGGGTTGCTATGATTCTGTCGTATTTCTCTAATTCGCTTTTCACACTTGATTCATGGCACATCACATCGTCCACAAAATTGTTTATATCTGAAATCTGGTATTGTTGCATAACGCCAATAATGGCACCATTTTCCCCCAAATGTGCTTTGTAAGCTGCATGAGAGTTAGCGACCCTCTCAACCTCAGTGTCGATTTGAGACAGTTGTTTAATATAGTTTTCAAGTTCAAATTTCAATTTGTCTATATCCACAGAATGGTATTCACAAATTTCTCGGATTGTCGCTAATCTTTCGTTTATTATTTTTATTACATTTTCTTCTATTTCTGCCTTGTCAGAGTTCACTTTCACAAAAGAACTTTCTAAAGATTCCAGCACTTTAGTATACTCCGCCAGTTTAGCATCAAGTTCTTGCTTTGTTCGTCTGTTGCTCTCAGTAGTAGCCTCAAGCTCCTTGATTTTGTTTTCTAATACAAGCAAAGTGTCCGTTGTTACAGTTTGCTCTATTTCCTTCAATTCAGAAATTCTTATTCTGCGCTCTTGATATTTTTTAGATTTCTCATCAAGTTCAGATTCTTGGCTTGCAAGTTTTTCATTTTCGCTCTCAAGCGTTTCCATTTTAGCAGTTACTGAAGATATTTCGCTTGCTATTTCACTCAACCTTTGTACAATTCTTAATTGAGCATCATCTGGACTTAGGTGTTTTTCGGCATCTCTATAAAAGCCACAAACAAACTCTCCAACTGAGCTGTAAAAAGCCATCAGAGCCTTTAGCTCTAGTTTTTTAGTGCCATCCGTAAACATAGATGTCGAATACTCCATGTTATCCAGTATCAGCCTAGCAACTCGCTGTAATTCTTGGAAGGCTTGGCTATCATCTGACGTACCCTTAACCTTTTGCACATGACTTTCAAGTTTACTCAAAAAATTAGAATCCACGCCTCTAACCCCTCCCTATGAGTCCACCGCATCCATCAATTTGTTTAACGAGAGGTGTACAGTATCTTCATTCTCGTTTTTTATATGGATAGTTGGTATTAAATTTCTATTGACGGAAAATCCGATTTTGAATACACTGTTTTGACTGTGTGACAAACTTTTAGAGGAATTAGCCACATTTCTTAACGTCGCCTGCTGCCTAATGAAGCTCTTTGAATCTTTATCATCTATAAACACTTCAAAGGTGTCCATTGCGGAGTAGAGCGTAATAGGGATGCCTGAAAATTTCACCTCTCTGCTATCCGAAAGACTCTCTCCACGCCGTATAACTACAACATCCTTTTTTATGGAGTTGCCATGCTCGTCTCCTGTAATCATTATATATCCAATATCATAGGGGCATACTTGTTCAACGCTTATTAAATCCTTTGCTATGAGAGCTGCTCCTTTAGAAATAGCAAATGACCTGTCAATCAGTTCAAACGGCTGAACAAACCGTGCATCTTCTTCCCATGTTTTTGATTTGAAAAATTTTCTGACCTCCGCCTCAACGGCATAAAAATTGCAAAACCCTCCAACTAGAAGCACCTTGAAATTTTCTTGCGAAGCACTGTCGGTTTTATATTTTGCAAAATGTCGATTGATTTCATTTAATGCGGATACTAAAACAGGAGCATTGACTATCCTAAAACTTTCAGCCAAGTCCTCACAGGTTACATTTATTTCTTGCCCATCATCTCCACATTCAATAGAAAAGAGGACTTCACCTTCTAAAATCTCTGGACCCTCTGGCCCTGAAAAATAGTATTCAAGTTGTCTCCGTATTTCATTAACCTCTAACCGCTTCAATTCTTCAAATTTATTTCGCAACTTTACAAATTGAATACTTCCCAGCTTTATTGCTAAGTTGTTGTCCTTGATAAGTTTTTCAACAACAGCTTCGTCAAACGCTACTCCTGCACAGCCTTTCGTTTTCTCGTCTTCGCCAGAACCGCAACGCTCTAGTATTGTTATTTTACTATTTGCAACTCTGCACAAGGTAACGTCTAATGTCCCTCCGCCATAATCAACGACAACCAAATCTCCGCTATATCCACTTTTGCTAGGGTTTGAATTTAAGTCCAGTTGATGGGCATGACAAAAGTACGCCGCCGCCGCCGCTGGTTCACTTACTAACTGAACATCAAAATATCCAAGCTGCTCAAATATGTCTTGTAAATTATCACGAGTGACACGATTGTTTTTTTCATTAGTCCAAATCTCAGGAACTGTCATTACGATGTACTCAATTTTATTTCCTTTTCTATGTTTTGATTTGAACAATTCAAGCAGCTCTCTTATATAATCAGAAGTCACCTCATTTGGTGTTTTGCTTTTACCAGCGATAGGGTCATTAAAATTTCGACCTAAATGCAATTTGAAATTTTCGTAGGCATCCACACTTTGTTTAGTAGCGTTTGCCTTGGCTACATTCCCTATCGAAATATTACCTGTCTTGTTGTACGTGATTATTGAAGGAATGTATTCATTCGTTGCAGCATCGGGTCTAAAAGAAACCAAGGCTTCAAGCGTATTTCTCTTGGCATCATCATAGTGACTAATCGTGCTATTTGTCATTCCAAAGTCTATTCCTATCCTCATCTTGCACACCTCTATAATTAACAATGAGCCGCATTGTAATCTATACATTGAAGGGGCAAATATTGGTGGATTATCATTTGCCCCTTACCTACAGATGTACTTAATTTTTTCTATCTTCCGACTTCATACTGCTCCCGTTCATAATCAGGAAGCAATTCTTTGACCAGTTCCCGCTGGCACGTTGGACAATACTTCTGCCCATTCAAGTAAGCCTTTTTGCAAGGACGACAAATCATCGTATATGCCTCTTTATTGCTTACGGTACTCAGTTTTGCCATTTTGCTATCATCCTCCTTTTTGTGGTTATGGTAAGCCGCTTGCCTTGTTTATGCTAACAAGTCTACCATTCCTTACCACATTCGTAGCAATGCCAAATACCATTTTGTTGGTCGGTGTTCGTGCTTCCGCACTTGGGGCATTTCTCCCCCTTGTTCATAAACACACAAGCAAATACCTCTTTCAACATGAGCCATCATCCTATCGTTATTTTATTTTTATGCAAACTGCCCCAAAAACCTTACTATTTGGGGCATCAATAATTTCACAATGCCTCATATGATTTGCATTTAATTCCAATTTTGAAAATCCTCAAAATGTCGGCTGAAAATGCCGTCAATACACCCTTAGAACATTATATCATATCCCTGTGCTTTCGACAAGAGCTTTTTGAAATTTTTGTCCGAATAGCTAAGATATTTGGGGCGAGAACAGAAATATGTAAAATAATGGCATAAATACCATTATTTATTTTGAAGTTTATTCCTTTGCCCAGTTCTCAAATGTAGTCTTAGGAACACCTACCGCTTCGGCAGCCTTACGCAATGATATATCGCCATTCTTGTACATCTGTACATATTCGTCCGTGTTTTCGGGCTTTTCTCTTGGTGGTCGGCCAAACCGAACGCCTTTATTTTTTGCAATGGCAATTCCTTCCTGCTGTCTCACCAATAAATTTT